>Ga0163144_10021398_pt1 | contig 12859 bp, 7 predicted proteins | sample OliLak19BULKMAT1_FD_123175 | JGI IMG/M metagenome (GOLD analysis project Ga0163144, IMG submission 123175) | Freshwater microbial mat bacterial communities from Lake Vanda, McMurdo Dry Valleys, Antarctica - Oligotrophic Lake LV.19.BULKMAT1 | ecosystem: Environmental > Aquatic > Freshwater > Lake...
AATGTCAGACTTCGTTCCCGCCGCCAGCTTCGCCCAACCGCTGGGCACTCGGAGTGTGCCGTCAAAGAACGGAACGTCGACGAAATCGCCGGCCGCCCCGCCATCAGCGGTCACCGCTACGACTCCCTTCTGTCGAAGCAAGCGATAGAGCTGAATAATTGCTTCGATGTCGTCAATGTAGAACACATTGGCGCCCGCTCGGCGGTCGGCTTCCATGGCCTTTTTGAGAGCAATTTGCACGATGGGCGATGAGGCGCTCTCAACGCATCGTGAGGTGCGATACCTCAATTGCACTAAGTTGTCGCCTGGAAAGAACTCCGCGAGACCAGCGGCGAACGTCTGAAAGAAGTTGAAATGGAAGCCTACGATGACAAGGCCGCGTTCGCGAGTTGCCGGGGGGAGGGCGGCTGACGACTCTGGGCTGCAATTCCAGTGCATGTCGTCGCCGCGCCGATCGGCGGCGTGGAGGCTGTAAACGCGGACTCTGGCAAAACACTCGTGCTTCAAGAGCAGATGCCGACGAAGAATCTGAGACACCGACGCCTTACAGTCGAAAAACTCGCGCATCGAGGCAATGGCTCCGCGCGCCGATCGCTGAGCCCCTACGAACGTCAACAGCCAGTGAATATTCGCTGCGCAACGTACCCAAGCCATGCCCCAACGCGGGCCAAGAGCGCGGAGGACGACATAGTGCGGCACGTACAGCATCCAGAGCGCAGCGCTAAACCCTAGCGTTTGCACAGCGTCTCTCGTGGCGGTCACCCCGTCCCGAAGTCGCTGAGTTCGCCCGACGGCTGCAGCATGTGGCGGACCGGTTGGGGCGATCGCCGAACCGTCAGGCAGGCTTACGTTACTCTCAACTTGAGCGTTCATAACTTCTCTTCCTCTGCCGCCAGTACGCACATTAGAGTGCTGCGACTACGCTGTTCTCATATTGTCGTTTATGTTCGCCCAGTCAATTCGTCCTTATTGAGCACGCGGCACAGTTCAGACGCCAATTCCCCAAATGTCATGTTGGCCATCGCCGGACCAATCTGCGAGGCGTCAATCTTCGGCCCTAGTTCGTCTTCCAAATAGAAGAGGAAGTTAATGACGTCGATGCTTTCCTCAAACAGGTCGACCGCCTTCGTCTCCGCGAAATGTTGAAGCTTTTCGGGAGGAACCGAGCCATCGAAGTTCGCTTTCATCGTCGACAGCACAGCGTCACGATCCACAAGATTCTCCTAGCGCACGCGGCGCACTCTGCCGTAAATGACATTGAAGCCTGCGCCCATCGTCAGCAAGTTGACGGCAGAGCCGACTTGCGCCGCGGCAGCCAGTTGTTTCAGCACGTATAAAATGCTCACGCTGCTCATGTTGGAGTTCTCGCGATACTGCGCCACGGAAGGCTGAATCGCGTCCTTAGGCATTTTGAGCTCGCGCGACAATCGCATCAGCAGCGCGATGCCGGCCGGATGAATGGCCCAACGGGGCTCGTCCTGCCAGCCTTCTTGCGTTTGCCGCAACGCTTCGCCGACGGTTTGCTTGACGTCGCTTTCAAAGGTCGCATGATCGCGCAAGCGGAAGCCATAGTATTCGTCGTACCCCCAGCGGATAAGGTCGAGCCCCGTCTCGGCGAATTGCTGGTATCGAAACTCTTCCAGAGATAATGCGTACTCGCCGCACTCGACGTTGTTGGAAACCCAAATTGCCGCGGCCCCGTCGCCAAACGTGCAGTTCCCCTGCCAAATATCAAGATCGGTCGTGTGGACGTTGATGAGGGTCGACGGCAACTCGACGGCTACGACCAGAATGTGACGAAAGCTCTCGTCGAGCGATCTAGCTAAGTTCAATGCTTTGCTGCTGCCTGTACAACCAACATTGGCCAGGTCAATCATCATGCTATCGGGACGAACCACAGGTCCCAAGCGCTGCGCCAATCGGTAGCTCAACCCCGGCATTAAGTTACCTGTTGACGTCGTAGTAATTACCGCGTCAAAAGTCACGCCCGCGGCGGACGCCATTGGCTCGATCTGCGCTGCAAGCTTCGTCAGCGCGCTATCGGCGCCTTCTTCGTATGCCGATGCTCGACTCTGAAAGTTCGAGAGCCCAATCGGCTTGGCAACCACGGTCCGGCGACTTCGCTCCCCCACCAATTGGAACCGCACAAAGTTGCGAACGGTTTCTTGTTCGTCGGCCGGCAACGCAGCGATCGCTTCTTCATAAACGGACAACAGGCGCTCGTTCGTCCAGACTTCGCCAAACGGAGCTGTGAAGATGTGGTTGATAAATCGCATGGTCGTCCCGGCCTCCCGGTCAGGATTGGTCGAGGCTGCTGTCGGTCGCTAGTGCAAGAAATACTCACCCGCGACTTGACCTGCTTCATCTTCCTCCAAACGGATGGGGGCGGGTCGATGGTTCTTGTCTCGCACCATGAGCGCGGTGGCGAAATCTTCGCTCACCACGTCCATATGCTGGCGAAGGTACTGCGACACCTCGCCGTCATTCAGTTTTCCTTGGGCCATCCGCATCGTGCAGTACCAGACGCGGTCATTCTCGGCGAACAGTTTCTTCACCTGATCGATATTGTGAATCATGATGGCACCACTGCGGCGGTCGCGCGGCGATTCCGTGCTGTCGCCGATCGTCGCCTGGATGATCAAGCGGCTTTGCAACCAATAGTCGACGGTCCGCGTCTCTTCCCCTTTGCGAACTTTATCGAATGCAAAGTTGAAGTTCGTCGTGTGCGGGAAGATCGAGATCACGACGTCGCCCTCCTGCAAATGCTCGTGCAAGTATTCCGTCGGCTCGTCCCAGTCGGGGATGCGCAGCTGCTTCACGTCGAACGCCGCATTGGCGAACTCGGTCATTTCCGCCGTGCGAACGGTACAGCCGCTCGCCAGCGCAACCCCCACCGCGATCGCGCCGAAAGCGACGCTGCGAACATACCAGCGGTACGCCGTCGGCAGTTTATGGTGACGCAGATAGTTCAGCAGCGCCTCGGCGCCGGCGACCGCAACGGCGGCCGTGATCAACATCATAATGGCGATCAAATGACAGGCGTAGCGATTCGTGCGGACAGGCAAGAACGCGGCCATCAATTCGGCGTTGATCACCAAGCAGAACAACGAGAAGCGCAACGGCGCCCTCCAGCGATGGCTAATCGAAAGTCCGAACGCCAAGGCCAAGGCGACCATCGGCAGCAGCGCGTCGCGCGTCCACGACGAATTGATCAGGAAGTAGTCGTGCTGGAAAAAGGGAAACCGCCACATCGGCTTGATCGTGAGCGAGCTAATCCCTTCGCCATACCACAGCCGTTGAGTCTGCTGCATGATGCGATGCGCATTTTGAGCGATGACCGACAACACCAGCACCGTCGAAGCCATATAGAGGTGCGGCGAGGAGAGCAATGGCTGAAGGTGACGCCGACGGTGGAAGAACACGGCGAGCGCCAGTCCGAAGCCGAACATGCCGGTCCCTTCCCAGCTCAGATACATTGCGATGAAACTGACCGTGGCCCCCCACATGAGCGGAATGTTCGGTCGACCAACCCCTCGCACCGCCTCGTAGGTCAAGTACATCGTGAGAACGGAAAAGAACTGCACCTGCGAGAGATAACGACCAAAGTCCGCGAAGCCAATCATGTGCGGCGACACCGCAAACAGGACGGCCGCCACGGCGCCGACGTAGCCGTCGAACCATTTCCAACCGACATACGCGAGCAGCACGAGGGTCAGCATCGACCAAATCACAGCCGGCACGCGAATCACAAGGAGCGGATCGTCGAAGAACAACTCCGCAATGGCGTTGAAGAAGTAGCACAACTCGTTCGTCGCCGCGTAGCCGAAGGGAATGTCGGGATGGACTTGACCTCCCGGAAACCCTTGGGTGAAGACGGTTTCCGTGAAAGCGTAAACCGTCACCTCGTCATGGTGAATCGGCTCTGCCGTCAGGTCGCGCAACCGCAGCCATAGCGCCAAGCTGCCGAGTACAACCCAACCAATGGCCATGGCCGTCCAGACAGTTCGCTTGCTTGGCTGCCAACCGACGCGAGCATTGCTCAATACCGACTTGCTCCAACTGAGCGCCAACAATAGCGCCGATTGCCCTGCCAACATCCCCCATAGGCTTAGCAACCAGATCGGCTTATAGACGTCGTGCGCCGCCCAGGCGAGATCCCAAGTCATCAGCGCGCCGGTGGCCGCGGCGAGCGACGCCGGCAACAGCGGCACGAACGGCAGCGCCGGCGAGATCTCACTGTCCGCATCCTTCGCGCGATTGAGCAGCCGCCCGACCACATAAGAGCCCATGGCGCCAATGAAGCCGCTGCCAACAATCCAAGCAGCGTGACTCAGCCCTCGGATGAACCAGAACGCGCCTGTGGGATTGATGGTTGCGAGTTCGCGAACCATCATCCGCGGCATAACGCCTTGGTAGCCGAGTTGGGCGGCGCAATCTTCCCAATGATTGTTTGCGAAATTGGGCGACAACCAATCCTCGGCGAATCCTGCCGCCCCCTTCCAGGTCGCGTCGGTCGCCAGGTAGGTTTTGTCACCGTCAATGGTGGTCGCCTCGAGATCGGCCAAGAACCGCGGCGCTTCGCCCGGCGTTTCGGCCAAGACCGACACGACATTGGCGCCCCGACGCAATAGCGGGCTAACGTCGAACGTCAGTTCGCGTGCGCTCATTGGTTGCTGAGTTCCAAGGGCGTCCTGCACCTCCGTCAGCACATAGCCGTTCAAAGCAACTCGTTGCGAGCCGGTCGTGAGAACGCGCAACCAACCCTCTCGCGGCTGACCTGCCACCTCAAAGGAGGTGGCGACGACGGCCGAGCGGTCTTCGGCGCCAGGTGGCGAGATCCACTTGGCGAGCCGCGGATGGGTGATCGCACCTGGCGGAAGGCTCACTTGGGCGCGCCAATTCTCCACGCCGCCCAGCGTCGGCTCAGCCCAATGCTCGTCGTTGAACTCCGTTTCGTACCAGTACGGACCGTCTCGTTCGTAGATCCCCGCAGCTTTCCATTCCTGCGGATCATTCAGCGGCCGCGAACCGCCGTCGGCGAAGCGACATTCTCCTTCCACCGACACGGCGGGGGGACGGTCCAGTACCAGTTGCGCCACGTGGATGGCGATCGAGTTCTCGCCCCCGTGCATTATCGGGCTAATGTCCATCACCACGCCCGTCGTCCGATTGAATCCGACCGGCGGCGAGTACCCAGCGCGCCGGCCGTTGACCCAGACTTCGATGACGTCGTGGCCGATCAGTTTGATCCACGCCTGCTCGGGCGGTTCGGTCAAACGCCACTTGTGGCGCAGATAGAGATGCTTTTTCGGCTCGTCATCCGTCTCCAGGCGAAACGGACGAACCTCGCCCTCGAGCATATACTCAGACGTGATCGCCGGATGGAACGTGCGAAATCCGAAATCGCCGACCGCGACGGCGAATCCCAGCACCAACAAAGTAATGAGCGGGCGACACGTCATAGCTACATTCCTAACCGGCCTTCTTGGGCATGTAGATTGACGTACTTCGGCAAGTGAAAAATATCCATCGCCATCGCATACATGCGGCGAGCATCCTCAAACTCGCCGTTCTCAAAATAGGCGTCGCCCAGAGCCGATGCAAAATCGCTCCCCACAAAGCAATCGCCGACCTCGCACAATTCGGCAAGATAGCGATCTTCAATCTCTCGCGCGCGGCTCGGCGACGTTCCCACCACGGTAACGGCATGGGCGACCCAATAGACGGGCTTCCAGGGAGCAATCGACGCCGCTTCGCGCCAAGCGAGTTCGGCCGCCTCCCGTTCGCCCTGAGCGCTGTACCCCGCGGCGGCGTGCCCGATGATCTCGGCCATCAGATCACGCAGCGCCGACTCACTTTCAGCGTAGACATATGGTTCTAATTCGTCCCGGGCTCGCTCAACGTCGCCTCCTTCCAAGTACTGCAGCGCCACGAAAAACGCGCAATACTCGCTATTGTAATGGCGACGAAAATCGATCTTCCCGCGCTCTTGCCAGTAGCGCCGCATATAGCCGAGATGGGGCATCGTCTCCCGCGCGCGCTCCAGCGCTGCAGCAGCATCGTCAAATTGATTTCGTTCCTCGAAAGCGTCGGCTTGCGCCCAATGATACTCCGCCGCCCAGCGCGGCCAGGTCGCCGCGACAGCCAACACGATTCCCGCCGTCGCCCAACTCCCCACGAAGAAGCTGCGGGTCCACCACGAAGCACGCTTGGTCGAGACGACGCCGATCGCTGCGGCGGCAATCAACCAAGGTCCGTACATCCAATAATTGAACGGAACCATCAGCGGGTGCGCCGGTTCGAGCAGGTCGATCTTGCCTGTCTGACCTCCGAACGCCTGCATGCGATCGGGAGCGCGGACCGTCATCAGGTCGTCGTGCTCCATGCGATAAACGGTCCGCAACATACCGCGGCCGCGAATCTCGCTTTCGAAAAATTCGTAGAGGCCCGGGTGGTTCCACAGCGTCACCGCGAGCGCAGGAATGCTCGCCATCAGCAATACACCGAAGGCATAGGTCGTCCACTTTGGTCGCACTAACGCGACCAGAACGCCGATCGCCGTAATGGCCATGAGCGGAACGGCAATGCTGTCCCAGCGCCAATCTCGCGGAGCTTCGGCGACGTACTCGGGCAGAAACCGCGAACTCGCCAAGTTGTTCCATGGGATGTGGACGCCGCGAAAATCGCGACTTACCGAAGACCGCAGCCACGGACCGGTGATGAAGAGGACGCAAACGGCGAACAGAGTGAGAACGATGCCGCGATTCGACAGCGCAGAGCTCGCCACGAAACTGAACGCTCGCGCGTACAGATCCCAGCAAGCAGCGGCGAATCGGAGGATCAATCTCATCACTATCGTTTTGCTTAACTCGCTTTTTTAGAATCCGGTCACGCTCGCGCGGGCGACGCTACCTTCGCCGCGGCGAGTCCATTTACGCCAGTCGGCGTTCACCACGTCATCCTCGTTCAACGAGTCGTGGCCGTAGATGATGACTTCATCGCCGATATTGAGCCCCTTGAGGACTTGAATATCGCCCGTACCGACGCTTTCACCCGTTTGGATTTCGCGAATCTTGGCTCGGCCTTCTTCGACGCAGAAAACCATTGCCTTACGCTGCTTTTTGATAACCGCCACGCTCGGAATCGCCGTGGCGCCCGACTTCGAGCATTTCACGCGGGCGAAACCCGAAATACCCGCCTTGATGCGATTGTCAGGATTCGGCACTTCCAGCATGATCGGCACGACGCGGGTCTTGGTCGAGACGACGGGAGCGACGCGAATCACTTTACCGGTGAAAGTTTCCTGTGAGAACGCATCGAGCTCGATCTCCGCGGTCTGTCCCACGGCGAGCGAATCGAGCCGCTCCATGGGATAATCCATCTGAATGTAAATCGGGTCGAGTTGATGGATAATGGCGACGGTGGCGCCGGCGCCGACGCGCATTTGCGGGACGACGTTCAGTTCTTGCACGACTCCGTCAATGGGGCTGATCGTGTTGCAAAGCTCAAGATCGCGTTTGGCGAGTGCGAGTTCGAGTTCGGCGGTTTCGGCGTTCACTTCGGCCTCAGCCACTTGCAGAGCGGTGATCGCCTTACTCGTCGTAAGGCCCCGATAGGCGGTCAGGGTTAGCTTTGTCTGGCGCACCGCCGCTTCCCGTTGTTTGACGGTATGTTCAAACAACTTTGGCAAGAACGTCGCGATCACTTGCCCCTTCGTCACCACGCCGCCCGGAACGCAATTAACGTCCTTGACCTCGCGATCGATCACTTGTCCTGAGCGAGGAGGAATGGTGACCACTGCCGATTGGGCCGGCATCGTCACCGCGGTGCCGCCGATCATCTCATCGAAATCTCGCTCAGCGACCTTGATCGTACGGATGGGGATCGGCTTCTCGGCGTGGCGCGCCGCGTCGGGATCCCAATCGGCCATCGCATCCCGAGCCCGCAACTGCCACATGCTAATCAGAACAGTGGCGGCGCCGAGTAATAAGACGCAGCCGGTCCAACGGATGAATGATTTCATGTGAAGCACCTCTGATCTGAATAGTCTCTACACTCCCGATCGGGAGCAATTGAAAGTTCTGTTAGTTAAGTCTCGGAAACATTGAAGCGGCCAATCTGCCTGACTCATTATCCCGGAATGGCATCCGCCGTCTCGGCGATGGCCACAATGGCTGCAGGCTCCAAACCGGCAACATTCGCTGGCCGCTTGAGCGAATTCCACAGTCGCAGGACGTCCGACCATGGTAACACGCCAAACAGCAACGCGAGGACAACATAAACGGCGCCGCCGGCCACCCCGGCGCCCACTAAGCTAATCAACGACGCGCCGCGCTGGGCAAACGGCCACATCACCGCCGCCATGGCGGCCGCGGCAGGGAGCGGGCGGAGAAATTGAGTCCACTGCGGACCCGTAACGTGGAATTTACGCAGGGCGAACATCCCTCCCGCGCAAAGCGCTAACTCGCCCAGCAAGTTGCCGACGCAGGCGCCGTAGAGACCCCACAAGGGAATCATCACCGCCTCCAAGCCAACTTTGACGGCCAGCGTCCAGCAAATCAGCCGCCAGTAAGTCAGCTCTTCATCGAGCGCCGTCAACACCAATCGAAGCTGGGCATTGATGAAGATCAACCCAGTCGCCCAGATGAGGATTTGCAACGGCACGGCCGCTCTGATGAAATCGGGCCCGGCTGTGGCCACGATCATCGGCTCAGCGCTCATGCTGATGCCAATGCTGATGGGCAGCGACGCGGCCCACAAAATGACCGTCGTCTTCGCAAAAAGCCGATTCACGGCGGCGCGATCGACGTGAGCGGCCCGGCTGAGCATCGGAAACGTCACCGAAACAATGATCTTTGGCAGCAACTGCAGCGGCTGCAGCGGCCTCGCGGCGATGCTAAACACGCCCACGATGGCTTGCGGCCGGAACGCCGCCAGCAGCAACGTATCCATCTGCATCAGGAATTGGCGGATCACGTCGCCGGCGCCAAGCGGTATCGACTCGCTCCACCAGCGCTTGACGATTTCCACATTTAAACGGAATCCGCCGCAGCGCCACTTCACGAGCAAGACGCCCCAAATGATCCCGGCGGCGATAAAGTTGCTCGCCGCGTATGCAACAAATGCGGCCAGCGCCCCGCCTGTTTCGGGATAAACCCACAACCAGACGAACAGACAAAAGGCAAAGGTCTGCACGACGCGCGACAGATTTTCGTACTCGAATCGCTCCAGGCCCCTCAACGCGTTTGCCGCAAAATCGAGAGCATGTCGCGACCACATCGCCGCAGCGGCGACAACCAACACTGCCAACGAGACTCGATCAGTAAACAGCGCCATCCATGGCACGGCAACAAGCAAGAATAGCGTCGATGACGTCATGCAAACGACGCAGAGGACGCCGATCGCTTCGGGAATGATCTCCTTGAGGCGATCAGGCATTCTTGCCACCTTTCGCGTCAGCACCGTGGTGGTGCCGGCGTCGGCGATCCAATGAATGACCGCCGAAATGGCGAAGATCGTGAAGAACGTTCCGATCGGCTGCGCGCCGAGACGACGGGCCAGCGTGAACAACGCCAGGAAATTGAACGGCACGATCAGCATCGTTCCTGCCGCGTTGAATGCGCTATTGCGCACCATGCGACCGAGCGGCGATTCGTGCGCTCGCCCATGGGCCCCAAGTTCTGGCGCAGAATGATCGTGAGAGCGCGACACCAGTGATGACTTCCGAGTTGTAGATTGTGAGCGTATTAATTCGCGATGACGACTCAATCGATGTATCCCAAAGCCCGCAGCCGCTCATTGATCACGACTTTGTCTTCCTCCGTGTAAGTTTCGGATTCGACTTCCGCAACGGCGCCGGCCGCGGCACCAATCTCCATGGGAGACGCCGCTTCGCCTTCGAGCACTTCGATCAGCGCGCGGCCATCCATGTCTGCCGGCGTCGGCACTCCGAGCAGATGCAAGATCGTCGGCGCCATGTCGATGATCCTGGCGCCGTTGACCGTATTCCCGGCAATGATCTCCGGCCCTTCGGCGAGAAATATGCCGTTGTCGCGGTGACTCCCCGACTTCCCGGAGAAAAACGCCATGTTGTCTTGCCGCTTGGGATCGAGTTCTTCGATCCACTGGAGCGTGCGACTTTTTGAGCTCACGCGGAAGGCATAGGTGTACTCCTCGTGGGTCGCCCACTTCACGACGATATCGGGAGCTTCGTCGAGACTCGCTCCCTCGTACACTTCTTCGCGTCGGTAGGCCTTTTCCACGATGCGTTCGCCGGAAACGGGATGACGCCACTCTTCGAGTCGCTCGATCAAGTCGGAGCGAAGCTGCTCATACTCTTCACCCGGTTCGACGGTACCCTGCGGCTGACGGCCCTTCAAATTGATTCGCAGCGCCGGGTAGTACGGGTTTTCCTCAAAGAACGCTTTGGTTTCGCTCCAGTTGATGATGCCGTAGCGGACCTTCGCTTCGATTCCGCCGAGTTGCGCGCGGGCAAATCGCGAGAGAAACTTTTGAATGCCGTTTGGCAACGCGGCAACGGCGAACAGCTTGAGCGCATCAAGCCGCCGCGATATCCACTTCGAGAAGCCGCCGCGGAACTGCAGAACGTTCTGTTCGCGGAGCCAGCAATTCGGGTAGATGACCGTGTTGCTGACGCCGCCGAACCCGTGGTCCGACATCATCAGCAAGGTCGTGTCAAACGGCAGCAGCTGCTTCAATTCGCCCAACTGCCGATCAAGTTCTTGATACACGCGCAAGATGCTGTCGCGCATGGAGGCAGGCTCGGCCGTGAACTGCGGCGAGCGATGATCGCAGTACTTCCAGAAGTGGTGCCCGGCGCCGTCCGACTCCCCGAAGAGAATCATCGCGCAGTCCCATTCGTAGTTCTGCATCAGGTACTTGGCCGTCGCCGCCTTGCGGCCAATGACATCCAGGATCTTTTGGACAGCCGCTTCGGCGCGACCTTGGTTGATCTCTTGAATGGGAAACGAGCCGATCGGATGACCGCCGAGTTCCCGTTCCAGCTCGTCGTAAACCTCTCGCGGATACATCCCGCGCGCATCGAGCTTCGAACTGCTGCCGCCTAAACCGGCCGCGTCGAACCCGCTCAGCATGACGCCGTTTATCGGTTCCGGCGGAAAGGTACACGGCACCGAGATGGAAATCACCCGCTTGCCGGCGTCGCTCAAGAGCTTCCAAAAGCTGGGCGCCTTCCGCTGGCCGCCGTTAACAAACTCCAAGTCGTACGTACCGGGACGTTGGCGCGTGAAGTCGTAGATCCCGTGCTTCGCCGGATTCTTGCCGGTCATGAAACTGGACCAGGCGGGGAACGTCATGGGAGGCAACGTCGACTGCAACTCGCCATGCGAACCACCGTTCCAGACTTCCGCAATGTTGGGCAGCTTGCCCTCGGCAATCCACGGTTCGATCAGGTCGAACGTGGCGCCATCCCAGCCGACAATGAACACTCGTCCCATAACACTTCGCTCCCCAGAGCCGCCGAATTTGACAATCTATTTGATGTAACCGAGCGCCTGCAGGCGCTTCGCGATCAACTCCGACTCGTCCTCGGTAAAGCTCACCGGCGCGCCATCACCGTCGTCGCCATAACTTTCACCGTCGTCCACTGCTTCGAAGCGAATGGGATTCGCCGCGAGAAACTCGGGGTCGATCGCCTCGACGAGCACTTGCCCATCCATGTCGTCCGGGATCGGCAGCCCCATCAGGTACAGCACGGTCGGCGTCACGTCGACGATCTTAGCCCCTTCAAAAGAGAAGTCCGCGTGAATCGGTCCGCCGCTCATCATCAACACGCCGTCCAAGCGATGCGAAGCGGCAAACTCAACGCCTCCCTCGAGCGGAGTCGTCGAGCGTTCGACGTTCGGTCGGCCAGGCGCTGCGGGCGAACTCTGGTCCAACAGGAACCCGTCTCGCCACCAGGAAGGCAACAGGTCAGGCGCCTTCTCCGCATGCGGACCGTGATAGATTTCCTGCGGTCGCTCCAAACTGCTGATCACCGGCTCGCCCGTCTTCGGATCGACGAGCGTAAGCATGATCTCTTCGATGCGATCGCGAAGTTCGTCGGCCTCGGCATCGGTCAATTCCTGCAGCCGATTGAGCCAAATGGCCGGGCTCGACCGATAGGCCTCGTTCACGTACGCAGTCGTCTTCGACCAGTCGATTTTGGCTTCGTCGAGGGTCTCGAACCACGTCCGAAGCTTCGGCAGCATGCCGGCGATTCGACGCTTCGTATCGGACGACAGCGTCGACCGCAGCATCCGATCGAGCCAGCCCGCCAGCGACTGCTTCAGTTTGCTGGGAGCCGAACCGACTTCAAACTTGAGCATTCCGGCATCTGCAAGGATCTGATTCAGCCGCAGGCGCACGTTCGACATCGGGCCGAAACCATGATCCGACATCACCATCACGATCGTGTCGTCGTCGCACTCATCGAGCAAGACGCCTAATTGCTCGTCGACGTGAGCATAGGTATCGAGAATCGCATTGCCAAATTCCGCGGCGCCAGCCGGATCATGCTTGTCATGCGACGGATCCATGTAATGCCAGAAATGATGCTGCACTTGATCCGTCGAGCCAAACACGATCATCCGAAAATCGCACGGCCTCTCTTCCGAAAGATGCTGTAGCGCCGCCGTCCGCGCTTGCTCAGATTCGCGAATATCGGCCAGTTGCGCTCGTCGACGGGCGTCGGTGCGCATGTTGCCGAGATGCTGCTGATCGATGCGATAGCGGATGCCGGCCTGCTTTAATTCAGTGCGAATCTCGACCGGGTACATGAACGGGCTGAGTTCGTGCGGCGTATCCAAACCCGAGATTAAGAAGCCATTTACCGGCTCCG
>Ga0163144_10021399_pt1 | contig 12859 bp, 8 predicted proteins | sample OliLak19BULKMAT1_FD_123175 | JGI IMG/M metagenome (GOLD analysis project Ga0163144, IMG submission 123175) | Freshwater microbial mat bacterial communities from Lake Vanda, McMurdo Dry Valleys, Antarctica - Oligotrophic Lake LV.19.BULKMAT1 | ecosystem: Environmental > Aquatic > Freshwater > Lake...
GCGCCGTCGCACTTGGTCACGCCCGCCGCGCAGACGCCGGGCAGGTTGGTCGAGCAGCTCTTGCCGCCGCCTGGATCCCCGTTGTCGGCCTCGCCGTCGCAGTCGTTGTCGAGGCCGTCGCAGACCTCGGTCACGCAGTTGCTCCCGCCGCTGCCGCCGCCGCCCGTGGTGGTCGTCGTGCCGCCGGCGGTGCCGCCGCTGCCGCCGCTCGCGGTCGCCGCGGTGCCGCCCGCGCCGCCGCCGCCGTTGGTGTTGCCGCCGCCGACGCCGATGCCGCCTGCGCCCGCCGTTCCCGCGGTGCCGCCTCCGCCCTGGTTCGTCGAGTTGCCGGTCGTCGAGTTGCCGCTGGTGCTGATCTCGCTCGTTCCGGCGCAGGACGCCTGCGCGAGCGCAGCCCCCACGAGCAACAGGCCCGCGAACGGTGCGACGCCGAACGCCCGCGCAACGCCAAATGACCGCGCCGTTCGTTTGTGGTGCTTCGTCGATTTCACCTGGCTCATCGGAGGCTCCTTCACGCGTCGCCTTGCAGAATGCGATTGATGATCGGCTCTTTGGGAACGAACACCGGGGCAAGCTCGGACAGGTCGTACCAGTCCCCCAGCTCGAACAGACCGCCGCAGATGTCGTGCAGCGAGCACTGCTTGCACGCTTCGGCCTTGGGATGGCGGAAGTCGGTCTGGCGAACGGTGCCTTTTTCGTCGAGGAAGTGAACGATGCGCTCCTCGCCCTTGACGATCTTGCGGGTCTCGGTCGAGGCCCACGCGTACTCGGTCATGAAGCACAGCGGCACTCGCTCGACACGGAACGAGCGACCCGACTGCGCGAGGAAACGCATGGCGCGGGTGAGCGATACCTCGAAGTCACGGAGCCGGTGCGCCGTGTCGCGGTTGGTCTCGGCGCGGCCCATCGACGGATCGAGGTTGTTCCACACGAAGTGCCGCAGGAACGGGAAGCGCTCGACGAAGGCTCGGACGTTCTCGTCGAGGTGATCGGCGTTGAACGCATTGATCACGGTGTTGATGTTCACCGTGACGGCGCTGCCGCTCGCGCGCCGCTCGTCGTCGAGCAGCGTCAGGTTCTCCAGGGCGCGCATGGCCAACGCGTGCGAGCCCTTCACGCCCGTCAGCAGATCTTCCACGTCGGCGCGGCACGAGTGGATCGACACGTGATAGTGGCGCAGGCCCGCCTCGACGAAGCTCCGCGCCGTGTCGAGATCGGCGAGCCTGGAGCCGTTCGTGATCATGCGCACGTGCAGGCCACGCTCCATCGCGTAGCGCGTCACCTCGGGCACGATCGGCGACAGCGACGGCTCTCCTCCGGTGAGGATGATCCCGAAGTACTGGCGCTCCGCGAAGTCGTCGATCTCCTTCTTGGCCGTGTCGAGATCGAGCACGTACGGCGTCTCGGGATTGGAGCAGAACCTGCAGTACTGGTTGCAGTGCCGGACGAGCTGCATGTAGCCGATGTTCGCCATCAGGAGCCCGTCGCTTTCTCGGCCGCGACCACCTCGGCCACGTCGCGCGGTTCGGCGCCGTCGAACAGCGTGGGGAAAATGGTGCGCAGCTCTTCACCCGTCTTGCGGGCCGGCGTGCGCTCTTCGCGACGGCCCGGCGCGGGCCGCCCGAGGACCGCGAGGGAGCGGCGCGGGCGCTCGTCCGAGTCGGCGCGTGCGGTCTGCGCCGGCAGGGCGGCGGGCTCGCGTGAAGGCTCGGTGGCGGGCTCGCGCGCGGGCTCGACAGGCCCGAGCCCGGCGAACGCTCCTGCCGCGCTCTCTTCGGGCGCGCCGTTCGCGTCGACGCGCACTGCGAGGCCCAGCTTCTTCGCCTCGGCGAGGGCCACCGCGAGGTACGGCGCGAGCAGCTCCAGCGCGGGCACCACACGATCGCGGAGCTCGCGAGCGTTGCCGACGGCCTGCGCCGGCACGAAGCGCAAGCCCGAAACCTCGAGCGTGCGGCACAGCCGGACGATCTCGGTCAGGTGACGGAAGCTCGATCGCGTCACGACGCACGACACGCTCACCGGGAGGTTCTCGGCGTGCGCGTGTCGGAGGCCAAACACCGTCTGCTTGAAGCTGCCCGGCGTGGCCGTGTGGTAGTCGTGCATGGCCTCGGTCGAGCCGGCGATCGAGACGTCGAGCGACAGACGCCGTGAGGCCTGGCGCAGGCGTGTCGCGTACGCTCGGTAGGCGAGCCGGCGGCCGTTCGTCTGCAAGACGATGCGCCCCGCGCCCGCGGCGTCGAGCGCGCGGATCCAGTCGGGCAGGCGCTCGTCCAGGGTTGGCTCGCCTCCGACCAGGGCGACCGTCTCGCCCGCGGTGAGCGTCCGCACCGCGTCGTCCACCGCCGCACCCGGATCGACGCTGGCGGCCGCTTCGCGCAGCCTTCCCTGCGCGCAGAAGATGCACGCGTTGTTGCAGGCGAAGGAGAGCGCAATGACGCGCATCACGCACGCGCGGTGGCAGGATCGAACGGCCCGGACAGAGTGGAACCGTCCACGTGCCGGAGCAGCGCCACCGGGTGCTCCGCGATGCGCTCGCGGTGCGTGAGGAAGCCTTCCGTCGAGACGTGGGGCTCGTTGCGGGCGACGATTTGCGCGAGCGCCATGGTCGCGAGGCCCTGCTGCTCGACGGTGGGGGCGCGGCCGTCGCCGCCGTTGTGCACGTAGATCGCGAACTGCTCGGTCTCGGCCGGTGGCTTCAGCGCGAGCGGCGAACCGTCGCGCGCGAGCACCTCGACACCGAACTCCGTGCCGTCGTCGCCACGGAGCTGGACGCGGACGGCGCCCATGGCGAACGGCTCGATCGCGACGATCTCCCACGAGAGCAGATGCGAGCCTTCGGCGAGGGGCGAGAGGAGGTGACGCTCGCGGGGCAGCGGCGTTCCTTCTGCGAGCGCGCTCTCTGCGTCTGCACCGGCCGAAGAAAACGACGTGACGGAGGCGACCTTCGCCCCGACGACGCCGCCAGCGATGGCACCTACAACGATTCGGCGGGAGACGGACTGGTCCGGCATTCGCAAGCCTCCTAAATGCGAAGGATCGGTGAGGTCTCGCCGTGGGTCAACCTCTGCTACGTTCGCTCGTGATGGCTTCGCTGGTTCGACGCAGCGTGAGAGCCGCGATCCTGGCCTCATTCGCGACGTTTCCCGCCGCTGTTCTCGGCGGATTCGCCGCCTGCAACAGCCAGGATCGGCCGCCCCCGCCGCAGCAGGGTACCGGCGCGAGCGGTCAGGGTGGAGCGGGCGGGGATCTTCTCCCGCCGGACGACGGCGGGCCGCCGTCGCTCGACGCGCAAGGGCTCTGCGGCAATCAAGCTCACGCCACCGTCAGCGACGCCCCGAACGTTTACTTCATCATCGACGCGTCGGGCAGCATGGGCGCAGCCGTGGGGGACAAAACGCGCTTCGAGCTCGTCCAAAAGGCGGCCGTCGGGCTCGTGCACGATCTCGGCGCGCTCATCAACGTGGGGGCCGCGCTCTTCCCGCACAGCCCGACCGAAGCCGACCCGTGCGCCGCCGGTGAGCAGGTGATGGCCGTCCTGCCGGGCGATCCGTACTCGGACGACAGCGTCGGACCGACGACGAACAAGTTCAGGAACGCGACAAAGACAACGCCGTTCGGCGGCACCCCGACGGCTGCGACGCTGGAGAGCCTGTTGCCGGGGCTCAAGGCGTTGCCGGGCAAGACCCTCGTCCTGCTGGTCACCGACGGTGGGCCCAACTGCAATACTCGGCTCGCGTGCGAGGCGAGCGAGTGCCAGCCCAACATCGAACAGTGCTCGGGCTTCCCGTGCTGCGCTTCCGGCGGGAATTGCTGCGAGCCCGACCAACCCTGGGGCCCCACCGGATGTGTCGATCGCAAGGCCACGACCGACGCGGTGAAGGCCTATGCGAGCGCCGAGGTTCCCGTGTACGTGGTCGGCATCCCGGGGAGCGAGGCGTACGCGGACGTCCTCGAAGAGATGGCGATCGCGGCGGGCACCGCCCAGCTCGCGAAGCCTTTTTACTATGCCGTGGACGACGTCGACCACCTGCGCGACGCGCTCGGCAGCATCGCCGCGGTGGCCATCTCGTGCGTCTTCAAGATCGACGATCCGCCCGCCGACGCGGGCCAGACGAACGTCTACCTGGACAGCGTCGTGTTGCCCGCTGACCTCGAGAACGGCTGGCGCTGGATGGACCCCGAGCTCACGCGCATCGAGCTCCTGGGCGACGCGTGTGCGGCGCTCAAGACCGGCAAGGTGAAGGCGGTCCAGATCGTGTCCGGATGCCCGACCGAACCGCCGAAATGAAGCGGGATCCGGGACAGAGCGCGCCGCTCTCGCACAATCCCGGTCAGCCCGATCCGCCCCCGGCTGCATGTGATGCGCGTGTCGCCCTGGTCCGGGAGGCCGCCGGCCCTGCGCTCGACGAGCTGCAACGGCTGGCGGAAGAGGCCTTTCCCGGACAGCCGTTCTCGATGCACGAGGAGGTCGCGCGGCCGTGGACGCGGCTCTGGGTGCTGTACGCCGAGGCGGACCGTCCGGCGTCGTTCCTGATCGGCTGGCACGTCGCCGACGAGCTGCACATCCTCAACATCGCGACGGCTCCCGCGGCGCGGCGGCGCGGCTTCGCGAGCGCGCTCCTCACCGAGGCCTTCGCCTATGCGCGCGCGCACGCGCTGCGGATCATGCTGCTCGAAGTGAGGCGCTCGAACGAGCCGGCGATCGCCCTCTACAAGACGTTCGGCTTCTCCGTCTTCGGGGTGCGCCGCGCCTACTATTCGGACAACGACGAGGACGCGATCGAGATGGCCGTGGCCCTCGATCCCGTCACCGGACGGGTGCTCCCCGGGACCGACGAGCCGATGTAATCGCGCGTCCGCCGCCCGCCCTTCGCCACAAACCTCCCTCTTCGGCGGGGCTCTGTTATCGTCCACGCCGTGTGGTGGATCCTTGCTGCGCTAATCTCCCTGATCGCGTGGGCTTTCTACTGGCCTGTCGGCTGGCTGGAAGACCGGATGTGGGTGCCGATCGTCGTCACGACGGTCGCCCTCCTCGGCTGCATCTTCCTGTTCATTTACCGGAAGATTCGCGCCAAACAGGCGGCCAACGCGCTCGAGCAGGCCATCGTCCAGCAGGGCGCGCAACAGGCCCTCAGCGCCAAGCCCGAGCGCCGCGCCGAGATCCAGGCGCTGCAGACCCAGGTCACGCAGGGCATCGCCGCGCTCAAGCAGTCCAAGCTGGGCGGCAAAAAGGGCGCGGCCGCGCTGTATTCGCTGCCCTGGTACATGATCATCGGGCCGCCCGGCGCCGGCAAGACCACGGCGCTCAAGGCGTCGGGCCTCCAGTTCCCGTTCTCCGGGGGTGACGGCGGCGGCGTGCGCGGCGTGGGTGGTACCCGCAACTGCGACTGGTGGTTCACGAACGAGGCCATCCTCCTCGACACGGCCGGCCGTTACACCACCGAGTCCGACGACCGCGACGAGTGGCTCGCGTTCCTCCAGATGCTCAAGCGGTACCGCAGCCGCCGCCCCATCAACGGCGTGCTGGTGGCCATCAGCGTGGCCGATCTGATCGACGCGAACGAGCAGCAGATCGAGAGCTACGGTAAGAAGATCCGCGGCCGCATCGACGAGGTGATGACCCAGCTCCAGATGGTCGTCCCGGTCTACGTGCTCTTCACCAAGGTCGATCTCATCGCCGGCTTCAACGAGTTCTTCGGCGACATGAAGAAGAGCGATCGGCAGCAACCATGGGGCGCGACGCTCCGGCTGTCGCTCGACAAGGCCAACCCACAGGCCCTCTTCGAGGGCGAGTTCGACAACCTGATCAAGCAGGTCCACGCCAAGTCGCTGAAGCGCCTGACCACCGAGCGGATGCGCGAGCCGCGCGAGAAAATCTACCAGTTTCCGCTCGAATTTGCCGGAATTCGCAAGAACCTGGGCGACCTGATCGGGTCGATCTTCACGGTCAACTCGTTCCAGGGCACGCCGATCTTCCGCGGCTTCTACTTCACCAGCGGCACGCAGGAAGGCCGCCCGCTCGACCGCGTGCTCCAGCGCATGGGGCAGGTCATGGGCGTCCGCCCGCCCGAGCAGCAGCAACAGCAGGTGCTCGAGGCGAAGAGCTACTTCCTCCACGACGTCTTCATGAACGTCGTGTTCAAGGACGCGGACGTCGCGGCGCGCAGCGCGGGCGAGATCCGCCGCCAGTGGCTCATGCGCGTGACCATCGCGGCGACCGCCGCGGCGCTCGCCGTCATCGTGTGCATCCCCAGCGTCGTCAGCTTCGTCAAGAACCGCAGCCTGCTCATCGGGACGCAGGAGCAGGTGCAAGCGGCGCAGACGGGCATCCAGTGGAACCAGCCGCCATCGAAGAACCTGGAGCTGCTCGCCCCGATGCTCGAACGCCTGCAAGAGCTGGACACCCACCGCGAGGAGGGCGTGCCGGTCAGCATGCAGTGGATGATGTACCAGGGCGATCGCATCTATCGCCCGACGGTCATCAACTACGTCGCGCACCTGCAGCAGGGCTTCGTCGTGCCGTGCAAGCAGCGCCTCGAAGAGCGCCTCAAGGTGGTGAAGGGCGACAAGTACCTGAGCGAGCGCTTCGATCTCAGGACGTACTTGATGCTCAACGACATGGAGAACGACTTCGAGAAGCTCGATATCGAGTGGGCCACGGGGCAGTACACGGCCCTCTGGTTCGAGCTCGTGAAGCCGATCGCCGACAAGCCCGAACCGGACATGAAGAAGGAGATGGCGCAGCACGTGCGCTACTACTTCACGCTCCTGAAAGAGAAGCGCGTCACCCCCGTGCCGCTCAACAAGGATCTCGTCGCCTACGTGCGCAAGGTCCTCATGAACGTGCCGGTCGCGAAGCGGTACTACGATCTCTACGTCAACGTCGTCGCCGAGGAGAAGATCGACGACGCCGGCGATCAGAGCCGCGCCAACCGGCGCTACCCGGCGATCACGCTGCCCGACGTGTTCTCGGACCGGGCCGACGTCATGAAGATCCTGACGAGCGCGAAGTTCGAGAAGGACAAGCAGTGGAAAGACGTCGAGGGGCCGTACACCGAGCGCGGTCACTACGCGGTGCTCCGGAACATCGCGACGGGCATGGGCCTGCTCGAGGCCGACGCGTGGGTCGTGCCGCTGGGGCCGGACGAGACGCGCGAGAAGGTCACCGCGAACATCAACCAGCTCGCGAACGACTACGAGCGCCGCTACGTCGAGGCGTGGATGGAGTTCATGAGCGACGTGACGGTGAAGTCGCCGGGCTCGCTCCAGGAGGCCGTCAATCTCTACAAGATCCTGGCGAGCCCGCCGTGGCCCTACCTGCAGCTCCTCCGCCGTCTCGAGGACCACACGCAGTGGCCCACCGCGAAGAGCGCGCTCGATGCCGAGTGGGAAAAGAAGGGCGTCGCGCAGATCAACAAGCGCCTCAAAGACAAGTTCCGCCAGAAGACCAGCGGGCTCACCCTCGACTTCGACATTCGCCGCATGGGCGATCGCCAGGCCGTGCTACCGATCCTGTTCGAGAGGACCGTGGCGTTCGGTGTGCCGCTCGGTCAGCGGGGCGGATCGCTCCAGGGCAACATCACGTCGACGCCGCTCGCGAAGTACGTGTCGCGGCTCGACGCGCTCCGCAGCGAGATGCAGAAGCTTTTGGACGCCAACGACAAGGCGACGCCGAACGTGATGCAGACGCAGTTCGTCGACGCCGCCAAGGAGACGGAAGCGCTGCTCACCGCGCAGCTCATGCCCGTCCCCGATGCCAAATACAAGGACCCGGCGCCGTTGCTGCTGCCGTGGCTGCAGAACCCGCTCAAGGTCGGCACCGTGCGCCTGCCGGTCCCGCGCCTCGTCCCCCCCGGCGTCCCCGGCGCGCCGGGCGTCCCCAAGAGAAAGTAACGTCTGCGGCCGTTGCCGCGGCTGTGAACGCGAGAATTTGAATCGCGGAACGACCGGCGCCTTGCCCGCACGGTCAATCGCGTGAGTGCCCACTCCAGCCTTCGCGAACCCACTTCAGCGGCGCAGGTAACGCGGCTCGAACGGCGGCATCAGGCTGAGCGAGAGCAGCGTCACCTGCTCCGCGATCTCGCTCGCGCCCGCCTGCACGTCGGGCGGAATGGTCACGACGAAGCCGCGCTGGAGCGCGTCGTGCGCGGTGGCAGAGATGCCAATCTCGGTGAGGCAGCCCGTGAGGAGGATCTCGTCGGCGTGCAGCTCGTCGAGGAGGGGGCCGAGATCGGAGCCGGTGAACGCGCTGTAGGTGCGCTTGTGGAGGAGGTGATCGCCGGGCTCTGGCGCGATCGCTGGCCAGGGATCGGCGCCCGGGGTGCCTTCGACCGCGTGGACCGGCCAATCGCGGAAGTCGGGATCGTCGGGCGGGTGCGTGTCGCAGACGTAGATGACGGGGATTTTTTTTGCGCGTGCTTCGAGCAGGCGGGCCTGCATCGCGGGGATGATGGCGCGGGCGCGCGGCACTTCCATGGGTTTGCCGGGCGTGAGGTGGTCCTGGATCATGTCCAGCACGACCATCACCGGCCGCTCGGGCCGGCGCACGCGGGGCCGGGTGCGGAGGAGTCGCTCGCGCAGGGCGGCCGAGGGTTTGGCCGGAATGGACTCGGCCACGGCGACATCGACGAGCCCGGTTCGCAGCTCGATGAGGTCGGCTGCGTCCGCCGGAGAGATGCCCACGACCGTGTCGATGATGCGCGGCGAGCAGCCCGCGAGGATCATCTCCAACAGTTGTTCCTTACCGAACCTCTCCATGGCCGTGCGCTGAGCGACCTACGCCTCAAACCGACTGAGGGATTTGCGGCGGGCCGTCAAATTCAGTGGCTACAAGCTATCGCCCCCTTTTTCCAGGGGATGCTCGCCGAATTATTTAGCGACCGAGCGACCGGCCGTCGCCGTCGGCGTCGATCCAGAGCGGCGCCGTCAGGGCAAAGGGCCGAATTTCGCCTGGATCGCCGGTCAACACGCGGGCGAGTGAGCCGCTGCCCCGGACCATTGCGACCACGAACGTATCGCCGGGCAGGGTGATCGGTCTGGGCGGGCCGGTCGCGGCGCCCGGTGCAGGTGCGGCCTTGCCAGGTAGCAGCGTGAAGGTCACCTCGTCGAGCAGCGCGCCCCGCTCGGTCTTCTTGGAGCCGGTGAGCGGGACCGTCACGGTCGCGACGCCACCAACGAAGAGCGTCAGCTCTGTCGCGTCGACCCACGGAGCGCGCTCGATGTGCACCGTGAGCTCGGCGCGGCCCTTTCCGCCCAACGACGCGAGGCCACCTTGCCGCACCTCGCCGACCCGCGTCGTCACGAATGGGCCGTTGGTGAGCACCACGTCCCGCCGCTTCTTCAACCCGGAGGTGAGGCCCGCGGCGTCGAGCTTGGCCGGATCGTCGTCGCCCACGGCCACGAACGTGCGCGGGTAACCGGGCTCGGCGCCGGCTTGCTCGTGAGCGTAAGCGCTCGCGGTCGGGGTCACCGGGTGCGACGTCCGCAGCAGCGCCCACAAATCTTCAAGCACGGCGTCCCGATCCGCCAAGCGGCGGCCGCTCCACACCTCGACGGTGTCGAAGCGCGCGTCGTAGGCGGCGTCGTCGCCGGTGCCGGTCGTCGGGTTGAAGCGCAGGCGATTGAAGTAGCCACGCGCTCCGGAGCGCGGGTGGTTCACCTGCACGACGCGCTCGCCCGGCAGCGCGCGGAGCTCGTCGAGCAGCTCGCGCGGAGACCGATCGCGGGCCCGCACGGCGCCGCCGCGGAGGTCTTTGGGATCGGGCGCGAGCGGGAACACGTCGAGGTGGCCGAATGGATCGAGGCCGGCGTCGCCCGCGATCTCGTTGCCGGGGAAGCCGCGAAGGTGCGCCCCGAGACCGAGCTTGTCGACGAGCGGCTGGGGATCGACGACGGTGTTGCGCTCGGCGGTCACCGCGCACTCGACGCCCTCGGCGACGCTCGCCACGAGCTGCTGCTCCAGCGTGATCGCGGTGTCGAAGCTGCGCGCGCTGTGCTGGTGCAGATCGCAGCCGATGTACCCGCGCGTATCGACGACGCGCACCAGGCCGAGCTCGAGCTCGACGTCGCGGCCCTTCCCGATCTCCACGATGGTCTCGTCGATCGTGAGCTCCGGACCGCGTGACGCGACGATGCGGTAGCGGCCGGCGGGCAGCGCGATGTCGGCCGAGCCGGCGGTCACCAGCGCAGGCGCGCCGATGGCCGCGCCCGACGCTGCGTCGAGCACCTGGATCTTCGCCGGCGACGGTCGGCCTTGCAGCACGCCGGCGCTGCGGTTGCCGCTCGTGGCCCATTCCGCGCGTGCCGTCTCCAGTGCCGCGGGCTCGACCTCGAAGACGCGCGCTCGCAGCAGGCCGCCGGAGGTGGCTCTCAAGGTGAGCTTGGTCGTCTTGCCGGCCGCGACGTCGACGATCGCTTCGTCGGAGGTGCCGGCGCTGCCTTCGAGCCTTGCGGCGTAGCGCCCGGGGGCGAGCTCTGCGGCGAGCGAGCCTGTCACGGGCTGGGCGAGCCAGAGCGACGGCGGGTCCGGAAAAGGCGCGTCGTCGGCGTCGGCAGCTGCCCCTGCGCGTGGCAGCCTGCGCAGCGCGATGTGGTTCTCGTTGGGGCGCAGAAAGGCCTTTCCTTCCCATGCGAGCGCGACCTCGAGGCCACCCGGCGCGCCGCCGCCGAGGAAGAACAGCTCGGTCGCGACGGCGGCGGTGTCGCCTCGCGGGGCGACGACGAACAGCCGCTCGTAGGTGGTCGCAGCGCCCGGCGCGATCGTCGCGCCGCGGGTGAACGCCGGGTTCGACCACGACGCGCCGTTCTTGGAGAAGAACGGCTGCCCGTTGGTCGCGACCGCGTACGCCACGCCGTCACCGATGCCGAACAGGTAGGGCGCCGTCGCGTCGCCGCGGAAGCCCGTCTCCTTGCCCGCAGCGCCGTTCGCGGCACCACCCCAGAGGATGGTGTCGCCGAGGTCGAGGCCCGCGAGCTCGGCGGTGCCGGTGTTCTCCAGCGTCGTGGCCACCGCGAGCGCACGCGTCCCCACCGCCAGCGTGTAGCGCGTGCGAACGCGGAGCTTCTCGTCGTGAAGCTCGTGTCCGGAGACCTCGACCCACGCCGAGCCGTCGACCTCGACCCCCGTGCGAACGCTCTCGTACAGCGCCTGCTGCATCGACATCCCGAACGACGTGAACATCTGCCCGAGCGCGTCGACGCGCACCTTCGCATCGCCTGCGTCGACGATGTTTCCACCGCTCTCGGCGAGCCCCTGACCGCCGCCGAGCTGGTCGATCACGATCGTGATCTCGTCGTTTTCGAGCACGTAGTCGCCGCTCGTCCCGGACGCGTACGGCCCCCCGAGCGCGTCGCCGGGGCCTGCGATCTTGCGCACGCGGGCGCCCACTTCGCTTGGCCCGTCCATGGCGCAGAAGGACTCCGACGCCGCGCTGCCGTGCCGGAAGCGGCAGATCGTGCCGAGCCGCTCACCGGGATCGCCGATGATCATCACGCCGCCGTTCTGCAGCGGCTCCAGACACCCCGCGCCTTCGAGCGCGGCGGCGGCGAGCACGGTCAGCATCAGGGGAGCGGAAAGTCTCATTCGGATCTCTCGGCACACGAAAGCGCACCCGCGCAAGAAGCCGCGGCGCACGCCGATTCTGTCACCAGGTCCCTCCCCCGCGTCCGTGGAACCCGCACCCGCGCTCGGTCTTGGGGCGCGCCCGACGATCGGCGGTCCCCCCGCCCGGACCTCCCCTGCACCCGCGCAATCATCGCGCTTGAGCGGTCGCCATCGCCGCGCAAGGCTGGGCGCCCTGTGACCGACGCGGACGTCCTGATCGTGGGCGGTGGGCCCGCCGGTCTGTCGACCGCGCTGTTCCTGCTGCGCGCGCGCCCCGACCTGCGCGGTCGCATCGTCGTCCTCGAAAAGGCGCGCTATCCCCGGGAGAAATTCTGCGCCGGGGCGATTGGGGCGCGCGCCGACAAGCTCCTCGGCAAGATCGATGTCGAGGTCGACGTCCCTTCCGTGGTGGTCGACGGCATGTCGGTCGCGACGGGCGCCGGGCGCGCTGGACATTCCCGCCACGCGATTGGCCGCGTCGTGCGCCGCATCGAGTTCGATCATCGCCTGGCTCAGATCGCGGCCGCGCGCGGCATCACGATCGTGGAGGGGGCGCGCGTCGACTCCGTGGTGGTGGAGCAGGACGCCGCGGTGTGCGCGACCAGCGAAGGGACCTTTCGCGGTCGCGTGCTGGTCGGCGCCGATGGTGTGGGCAGCGTGGTGCGCCGGGCGCTGGGCCTGCCGTTTGGCACGTACCGCGCGCAGGTGATGGAGATCGACACCGAGCGCGTGGACGGCGATCCCGACCGGCGCACGCTGCACTTCGACCTCTCGGATCTCTCGCTCGCCGGCTACTGCTGGGATTTTCCCACGCTCGTGGACGGCCGCGAGCTCTACTGCCGCGGCATCTACGAGCTGTCCGGAGTCGAGGGCGCGCAGGGCGCTTCGGTGGAAGGCGCGAGCCCCGCCCCGCCGCTCGCCCAGCGCTTCGAGCAGCGCCTCGAAGCGCAGGGCCTGCGCCTCGCGGACTACAAGCAGAAGCGCTTCTCCGAGCGCGGTTTCGAGCTGCACGCCGCGTATGCTGCACCGCGCGTGCTCCTCGTGGGCGAGGCGGCGGGGATCGATCCCATCACCGGCGAGGGCATCGCCCAGGCGGTCGAGTACGGCGACGCGGCCGGGCGCTTCCTCGCGTCGCGTCTGGCCTCGGGCAAGCTCGATTTCGCGGACTGGGGAGCGCACCTGCGCGGATCGCGAATCGGCTTCGATCTGGGGATCCGGACGCGCATCGTGCAGCTCTGCTTCGGGCCGCGCCGGCCC
>Ga0163144_10021404_pt1 | contig 12857 bp, 10 predicted proteins | sample OliLak19BULKMAT1_FD_123175 | JGI IMG/M metagenome (GOLD analysis project Ga0163144, IMG submission 123175) | Freshwater microbial mat bacterial communities from Lake Vanda, McMurdo Dry Valleys, Antarctica - Oligotrophic Lake LV.19.BULKMAT1 | ecosystem: Environmental > Aquatic > Freshwater >...
CTGGGGGTACTGATTGTCAAAAACTTCGAGCAAACTGCGGGAATCGGGCATGCCTGGCGGCTCCTTTCGACGAAACGGCCATTGTGGCATGATGGAACGGCGGCGGAAAGTGGCGGAAGGCGGGGAGTCGACCGCGAATCACGCGAATTTTCGCGAATGAAGAAACCAGCGCCAATAGTTTTCCAGCCGATCCTCCCAACCGCCATTCATTCGCGTCTATTCGCGTGATTCGCGGTTAACATTCCCCGTTTTTTCGTGCTATGTCCGAAATTGCGTCAGGCGGGAAAGCCGCGGTTGTGTTGCTCTCGGGCGGGCTTGATTCGGCCACGACGGCGGCGATTGCGCGGGCTGAAGGGTTTGCCATTCACGCACTGAGCGTCGACTACGGCCAGCGTCACCGGTTTGAACTTGAGTCGGCTCGCCGTGTCGCCGCAGCGCTGGGAGCCGTCGAACACCGGACCGTCGCGATCGACCTCGCGGCGTTCGGCGGCAGTGCGCTAACGGCCGACATCGACGTGCCTAAGGATCGCCCCGCGGACGAAATGTCAGCGGGCATCCCGGTGACGTACGTTCCGGCCCGCAACACGGTGATGCTGTCGCTAGCTCTCGGCTACGCCGAGGTGATCGCCGCCGCCGATATTTTCATTGGCGTCAACGCCGTCGACTACAGCGGTTACCCCGACTGCCGGCCCGAGTTCATCACGTCGTTCGAGCAGGTGGCGAACCTCGCCACGAAGGCGGGGGTTGAAGGAACGCTGAAGTTCCGCATCCACACGCCGCTGATCCAACTCACCAAGGCGGAGATTATCCGCCGCGGAGTACAATTGGGAGTTGACTACGCCCTGACGCACACCTGTTACGCCCCCGACGCCCAGGGCGTCAGCTGCGGCCGCTGCGATGCGTGCCAATTGCGGATCAAGGGATTTGCTGAAGCCGGTTTGCCTGATCCAATCGAGTATCAACCGTAGGCTGGGGCAACGCCCCACCAGCGCACCAAGCGAGTCACCACATCAGGTGGGACGTTGTCCCAGCCTACTGCATGAAAATCGCTGAAATCTACAAATCGATCCAAGGCGAAGGGCTCCTCACCGGCGTGCCGAGCGTCTTCATTCGCGCCAGCGGCTGCAATTTGCGCTGCTGGTTTTGCGATACGCCGTACGCCTCGTGGCAGCCGGAGGGGCAAGACTACGCGGTCGACGAGATCATCGCCGAGGTCGAGGAGTGGGACGTCAGGCATGTCGTCATCACCGGCGGCGAGCCGATGTTGTTCGCCGAGATGATTCCGCTCTGCCGGGAACTGAAGCGACGCGGGCGGCATATCACGATCGAGACGGCCGGCACGCTCTACCTGCCGGCGGCGTGCGATTTAATGTCGATTTCGCCGAAGCTTTCCAGCAGCGGTCCCGACCCCGATCGGCATGCCCATTGGGCTCGTCGTCACGAGCGGCAACGGTTCCAGCCCGAAGTCCTCTCGCGGCTGATGGCGGAGTACGACTACCAATTAAAATTCGTCATCGATCGGGTTGACGACGTGACGGAGGTCGACGCGATGATCGCGACGCTCGCCGGCGTCACCGTCGATCGGGTGTTGCTCATGCCGCAGGGACGGACGATGGAGGAGATGGCCTCGCGTTCGCTCTGGTTGGCCGAACTTTGCCACGAACGCGGCTGGGCGCTTTGCCCGCGCCGGCAGCTCGAATGGTTCGGCCCGGTGCGCGGCACTTAGACAACATTGAAGCCACCGGCTTTGCCGGTGGACGAACAACCGCGTATGGTTGCTGTTACGCAGATTCGTCCACCGGCGGAGCCGGTGGCTTTTTTTAGTATCGCCGCATCAAGCAATTCCCGCCTCGCCGCCGGCGCCCGCTTCTGGCGTCTTCTCTTCAACTGCCGGCTTCGGCTCCGGAAGGGGCTTCGGCGCCGGGGCAGGGGGATGTCCCTTCGGAGCGAAGACCAGCACCATCGCGGCGCCCGCGATGACGAGCATCAGGCCCGCGAGGAAGAAGGCGCCGATCTGGTCCCACAAGCCGTTCACTTTTGTGGTGATCAGCGTCGAGACGACCGGCGCCCCGCCGAAGATTAGCGGCATGACGAAGACTGGCTTGCCGCCGAAATTGAACGCCATGATGATCCCCAACGCGCCGAACGCCCCGGCGGCGCCGGCGAGCAAACTCCACACAGTTCCTGAGACGTTGCTATACGTACTCGCCTCGGGGCTGACGGCGAGGTAGAGGTTCGGCACGATCACTGCGATGATGAAGTAGGCCATCCCCACGCAGATGAAGGGCCGCAGCCGGCTTTGCATCATCGCGGCTTGTCCCTTGTGGAGCGTCGGGCCGTAGGCGCCCCAACAGACGACGGCGGTGGCGATTGAACCGAGAAGCAGGGCGTAGTTCGTGCCGCGAGTGGTGAGCGTCGGTTTGGCGGCGGGGGCGGCGTCGCCTGCGGTGTCGGCGGTAGCCACCGGTGCTGCAGCTGCGGCAGGCGCTTTTGGCTTTTGCGGGGCGCAGGTCATCACGACGACGGCGCCCATAATCACCATCACGAGGCCCGCCAAGAAGAAGGGACCGATCTCGCGCATCTTGCCGGCGAGGTAGATTGTCATAAACGAGTTCACTACCGGCGCCCCGCCGAAGACCAGCGGCATCACGAAGACTGGCTCGCCGCCGAAGTTGAACGCCAGGATAATGCCGAGCGCTCCGCCGGCGCCGAGGGCCCCCGCGACGAGGCTCATCACGATGCCGCTGACGGTCCAGGTTCCCTTTTCGCCCTTCATGGCGAGGATCGCCATCGGCACGAGGACGCCGATGAGGAAGTAGGCGAGCCCGACGCAGACGAACGGCCGCATCCGGGCGTAGCCGCCGATGGTCGACATGTCGTGCTGGCCGTTGTGGAGCACCGGCCCGTACATCCCCCAGCAGAGAATCGTGAGGGCGAACGACGCGATGACGAACAGCATGCTGCGCATGAAATGAACTCCCGGAGTGAACGATGCGGTTGGCGCAACAATGAAAACTGTAAGCCGGTCGCCGAGTCGCCGCTAGGGCAGGTAGGCTGGGGCAACGCCCCACCCGCACGCCGAGCGACTTGGCGCTTCCGGTGGGACGTTGTCCCAGCCTACGTCTCATGGCTTTCGCGGATCAATCTCCTCGCAGGGCTGGAATCAACGGCGCCCGCAGGACCGCCCGCGAGGCGAGCCAACCGGCGAGCGAACCGACGGCGGCGACGATTGCCAACAGCGTGGCCAGGGTCGCCCAGGGCGTGCCCGCTTGTTCTGCGAGGGCGTGCGGTAGCACGGCGGCGAGCGCAGCTAAACTCCCGATCGCGAGTCCGCCGACGAGCAGCACCAGATTCTCGGCCAAGACCATCCACGCGAGCCGTCGGCGGCGGAAGCCGGTCGCCTGCATGAGGGCGAGCTCGCCTCGGCGCTCGACGATGCTACGGAGCTGCACGACGGACAAGCCGACGACGCCGAGGAGCAGGCCCAAGGCGCCGAGGCTTTGGAATGTCGACAGATAGGTATTCTGGACGGCGAGCAACTCGGCGAGCCGTTGCCGGGCGTCGACGGCGTCGAAGCCGTAGTCTTCGAGCTGCGTTTCAAGGAGTGCGGCGAGTTCCTCGATTGGCGGCGACCCTTCGCCGCGACGGATCAGGAAAAAACGCTTGCCGGCCGTTTCGGGGTAGAGGCGGAGGAAGTTCGCTTCGCTGATCAGCACGTCGCCTTGCAGGACGCTGTTGGCAAGCAGGCCGACGATCTGCAGCGTCACGGGTTGATCGGCGCCGTCGCGGACGACGAGTTGTTCGCCGACGGAGTAAAGTTGGAGGGCGTAGAAGGCGGTGTTGCGATCGAGGATCATCGGCACGATTGGCTGGCCGTCGGCGTCGTTGCCAAGGTCGGCATTGAGGAGGGACCAAGCATTACCCCTCTCCCCCGAGGGGAGAGGTTGGGTGAGGGGTTGCTCGGTTGAGTTTGGAGTTGTTGGGTCTTGTGGGATGGAAGCGTCGGGAATCCCTCCCCTAGCCCCTCCCTTGAAGGGAGGGGGACTTAATGCTGCCGCCCAGGCGAAGTCGCTGTGTGATTCAAGTTGCGGCGGCGCGCCTAGCACGCGAGGTTGCGTCGGCTTGTAGAGGTTTAAGCAGCTCGCGTCCTGACCGTTGCGGACGCGAAAGCTGACGACGGCGGCCTCTTTTAGTTTCGCATCGTCCTCTGCACTGAAACCGAGTTCCTGGCGGCCCGTTTCGCTGCCGAGGTCGAACAACACGGGCAGATCGGCGGTCGCCATGAGATCAAAACCGCCGACGCCGCGGTCGGTGGGGGCGAGGCGGAACGCACTCATGGCGACAATCAGAAAGCTCGCGGTCGAGGCGAGGCCCAGGGCGAGCATCGTGCGACTCGGATTGCGGCGGGCGTTGCGGGCGGCGAGTCCGGCCAAGTTGAGCGACGTCGGACGGCCGACGACGGGACACCGCAGGACGCCGCGCACTGCGGCCAGGACGCCGATCAGCACGAGCGTGCCGCTGCCGAAGAAGGCGCCCCCTTGGGCTTCGCCTTCCAGGCGCGCCCCCATGGCCCCCAAGGCGATCGCCACGAGGATCGCAACGGCAGGGAGCCATTTCCCCGACCAACCGCTTGCCGACTTTGTCGGCAGCGCCGGCTCAGCGTCGCCCGCCAGGAGTTGCCGGGCCGGCAGCTGTGAAAATCGCCGCAGCGACCAGGCAATCGTGGCCAGCGCCACGAACACGCCCACGGCGAATCCAATCGCCAGGCTCCGTGGCGTGACGTGCAGACGCAGGAATGGCTCAGCCGTGGCGGCGACCCACCAGGTGTTCAGGCCGTAGACCATCAGCCGCGCGTAGCCGACGCCGAGCAAGACGCCGAGGAGGGCGCCGGCCGCGGCGACGATCGACGCCTCCGCCAATAGCAGCCGGCGGAGCTTTTTGAGCGGCGTGCCGAGCGCTTCAAGCAGGCCGACTTCGCGGGCCCGTTGCTCGACTCCCAAGCGGAAGAGCAGGGCGGTGAGCATCACCGCCGAGGCCATCAGGAAGAAACTGAAGCCGAGGAAGAGTCCGTCGAAGGGGGTCGTGCCGCTGGCGGCGACGAGGGCGTTTTACCGCACTTGGACAAGCGACATGCCGAGTTGTGCGGGATCGATTTTCTGTTCCAACGCCGTCGTCACCGACTCGACGTTCACGTCGTCGCTGAGCGGGAGTCGCAGCACGCTGTCGGTTCCCCAGCGGGTGCTCCAGAGTTTGGCCGCGAGGGCGTGGGAGACGAACGCTTTGGGCGTCGTGCGGTAGTCGTCCCAGTATTTTTCATCTTCGTCGCGAACGGTTTCGACGAGATCGAATGGCAACTCCCAATCGTCGATCGAGGCTTGGTCGGTCACGCCGGGGAGTTCCGGGGCAAAATCGGGGTCGGCGGCCGCGGTCGGTTTGCCGTCGGCGTCGGCGAGAGGGAGAATCGCTCGCACCTTCAGCGTCAGCGGCGCGTGTTCGTGCAACTCGCCGTGCGTCGTTTCGGGTTCGTACCAGACAAACGTCACCTCATCGCCGACTTTGACGTTCAATTCCTTCGCGGTCCAATCGTTAATCGCCACTTCGTCGTCGGCGAGTTCGATTGGTTGGCCTTGTTCGTCGACCACGGGGCCGAGCGCTGCCGTCGAATCGACGCCTGCAATCGTCGAATAGGGAACCTTGCGATCACCGGCCGAAATACGGTTGGCGAGATAGGTGACGACCGGCTGCAGGCCTTGCTTGCCGTACGACTGCTCGGCTATGGCAACGAAGTCGGGTGCTAGCACCAAGCGGTCAGCGGCGATTTGCAGGTAGCGCGGCGTCGCGTCGCCAAGGGCGACTTCCTTTACCGTGACGCCAAAATCTTTCAGTGTGGGTCGCAGCTGTTTGAACGAGACGTTCCCTCCCGAAATCACTAAGGCGTTCACCTGTTCGGGGAGGTCGAGCAGGCTCTGCATCGTGGCGAGCGGGACGAATGCGTTGCGGGGCGCCGTTTGGTTCGGCCGCATGGCAAACTTGGCGAGCGAGCCGTCGTCGGCGGCGTCGAGGATCGCGGCGACGGTCAGCCGCCGCGTCGCGGCCGTCTCTTCCTTTTCGCCGAGCGTGCTGTCGGCAGGAACGCTTTCGACGATGGGAATCCGCAGCAGCACGGCGTCGCCGACGTTCACGCCAAGTTCGGCGGCGACGTCGGCGGTGAGGGCAATTTGATTGCCACGCTCGACAGGCGGCGTCATGGGGGGCTCGGCGAGTTTCCAGAACGCGTCGTTCACGCCGAGAACTTGCAACTGGGCGGCGCGACGGACTTCGCGGTCGTCGGCGCGAAAAAGTGCGGAGCCTTGCGTCAGCAACAGCGGGGCGGCGACGAGTTTCGCGTCTTCAGCAAGTAGCCCCGTCTCGCGGAAGGGGTGTTCGGGAATCAGCACGGAGTCGATCCGGCCGAGGCTGCCGAGCGCGAGGTCGCGGAGACTGCCGCGCATCGAATCGCCGACCAGCAGTGCGCCGGTGATTACCGCCGTCGTCACGGCGACGCCGGCGGCGACGGCGAGGTGGACGCGCCGGAATTGGCGGAGGCTGGCGGCGATGTAGGTCCAGGAATTCACGCGGCGATGTTCTACTTCAGGAATAAATGCTTAACCGCCAAGAGCGCCAAGGAAATGCAAAGGCACTTTCTGGAACCGCCAATGAACGCGGATGAATTCCATCAGCGTTCATTGGCGGTTTCAAAACTCATTTGCCCCCGTATTACTTGGCGCTCTTGGCGTCCTTGGCGGTTCAATTCTTGGAACCAAAAAGGAAACGCCAAGTATAGCAATGACCTCCTTGCCACGAACTCGACAAAAAACGCCCCTCGACGGCTGATGCCGTCGAGAGGCGTCGTTACCAACTTCAATATTCAAGCGCGAAACGCGAGGTTCCGTCGCTTACTTGCCGCAGCTGTCGCCGCATTCGCAGCCGTCGCACCCACAGCTTTCGCAGTTGCAATCGGTGCATTTGCCGTCGGCGCAACCACAATCTTCGCACTTGCAGTCATCGCCGCAGCAGCAAGCCGCGGTCTTGGCGGCCCCGGTCGTCCCGGTGGCCGTGGCGGTCAGACCCAGGGCACTCGTGGCGAGGGCGGCGACAGCGGTCAACAAAAACTTAGACATGATAGAAATCTCCAATGTGATGCGAGGCGTGCTGCCTCGCGTTTGATACGAAAAACAGAAACGTACAAACGAACGGAATGACGCGGCGCGGCCGACCTTGTGAGTCCAACGGAGTGGGGAGTCCACTCCGGGGCTGGACTGGTTGCTTAAGCGACCAGTCCGAAGCGCGTGGGGCGCTTGGGGACTGAGGGGCTTGGGTCGGCCGGGGCGTTCTTAATTCCGCCACACGGAGAGCAAGGCGTGAAGCCTGATGCCGGGGGGCCCGCCCGGCGACGTGAGATCGAACGCGTTGTGCCACGCGACGCCATTGAGGCCGCTGTGAAACGCGGTTGGGAGGATCGCTAAGTAGGCGATCGGAGACGAATGGCTTTCGTCTTGAACGGAGGTGGCTGGCGACGGGAGCGGCGATTCCTCGGCAGCGTCGCAGCAGCTGCAATCATCGCAATGCTGAGGTCCCTGGCTCGTGGCGTCGCAGCATGTTGAACCGCTCGCTTCACTGGAGTCTTTGGAAGCAGAGCAGCAGCCCGAACAACAGCTTTCCGCCTCGACCGTCGCTTCGGCGGTCGCCTGTGGCACGGCCAATCCGCAGGTGCAGGCCGATAGCATCGGCTGCAGGCCGCCCATCACCGCTATCGCCACGAGGGCGATGCATTTCTGCATCAGGCGGTGGAGGGTGGAGCGTCGCATGGGGCTGACGGGCGAGAACAGGCTGCGTGGAGGGAGATCTTCTCGAATATTGCTTCTACGGGTTATTTTAGGAAAGGTTCGGCCGGCGGTGCAATAGAATTTTCATGGAAGGGGGAAGGGGTTCAAAGCCACCGGCTCTGCCGGTGGACGACGTGTTTTTTGGGGCGAACCGTGTTGGGGTGCGTCCACCGGCGGAGCCGGTGGCTTTTATGCCTGCGCTTTGTCGGAGATGTCTTTGCGGCACCAGGCGCCTTCCCAGCGGATTTGTTTCACGGCGGTGTAGGCCTGGAGCTTCGCTTGGGCGATCGTGGCCCCCAGGCCGGTGACGCCGAGGACGCGGCCGCCGTTGGTAACGACCTGGTCCCCCTTCATAGTTGTGCCGGCGTGGAAGACCTTCACGTCGGGGATGGCGGCGGCTTGTTCCAGGCCGCGGATCGGCCGGCCCGTTTGGTACTTGCCGGGGTAACCTTCGCTCGCCATCACGACGCAGACGGCGGGACGCTCGTCCCAAACGAGCGGGGCGATCTCGTCGAGCTTGCCGTCGACGGTCGCTTCGAGCACGTCGACCAGATCGCTCTGCAAGCGGAGCAAGATCGGCTGGCACTCGGGGTCGCCAAAGCGGACGTTGTACTCCAACACCTTGATGCCATGCTTCGTGACCATCAACCCCGCGTAGAGGATGCCGCGGAAGGGGCGGCGGGAGCGCTTCATCTGGTGGATCGTCGGCACCAGGATCCGCTCTTGGATTTGCTCCAGCATCGCGGGGGTGACGAGCGGGGCAGGGGAGTAGGCGCCCATGCCGCCGGTGTTGGGGCCTTGGTCGCCGTCGTAGGCAGCCTTGTGATCTTGGGCGGCGGGGAGCGTGATGATGTTCCGGCCGTCGGTCACCGCCAGGACGCTCACTTCTTGGCCGACCAAACGTTCCTCAACGACCAACTGGCTGCCGGCGGCGCCGAACTCGCGATCGCCGGCGATCCGCTGGACCGCTTCCAGCGCCTCGGCCTTGTTGTCGCAGACGATCACCCCTTTGCCGGCGGCGAGGCCGTCGGCCTTCACGACCATCGGCTGGTCTTCGCGATCGGTAAGGTAGGCGATGGCGCTGGCGGCGTCGCGGAAGTTGCGAAAGTCGGCCGTGGGAACGTCGGCGTGGCGGAGGAGGTTTTTGCAGAAAACCTTGCTCGCTTCGAGTTCGGCGGCCTGTTTGCTGGGGCCAAACGTTTTGATGCCGGCGGCGCTCAGGGCGTCGACGATGCCGACGGCGAGGGAGGACTCGGGGCCAATGACGGCGAGGTCGATGGCGTTCTCTTTGGCGAACTTCACCAGCGCGGGGACGTCGGTGTCGCCGATCGCGACGTTCTCGGCGTCGATGGCGGTGCCGGCGTTCCCCGGCGCCACGAAGACGCGTTCGACGCGCGGGCTTTGTTTGATTTTCCAGGCTAGGGCATGTTCACGCCCGCCGCCGCCAACGACCAACACCTTCATCGAAACAACTCCTGCGCCGCCTTGGCTTTCATGTGTGGCGATACCGTCAGTTTTAACCGCCAAGGACGCCAAGAGCGCCAAGGAAAGACAGGAAGGCTTCACCGCTAATGGACGCTGATAAGACGCTAATGGGGGGATGGATCGCTTCCATCCCTGATTCATGAGCGTCGATTAGCGTTGATCAGCGGTGACGCCTTCACTTGTTAGTAGCCTTTAGTGCGGTCCTCTGCTTTGACTTTACCGTTTAGCTCTGTTCAGCAGATTTCAAGCAACCGATTCTAGGCGGGCGGCTGCAGTCGAGATAGGCGTGGCGTGACTTCGATAGCGCGCAGTTCGGCGCGCGTACGGGCGCGCTCGGCCCGCTTCATGACGCTTCTGACATTCTGCGCACCAACATCTCGTAAAACTCAGGCTCCCCCCCATGGCATCGCGAGAGCGCGTTGGTAGAATCCGGTCCACTCATTTGTTCGAGCGCATGGGTTGTTGGTCGCGCTTGGTCAAAGGGAGTTGACATAAGTTGATTGCACGGGTTACCTTAGGAGCGTTACATTGTGAAAATCGTCACAATGTAACGGAACTTGTTTCGGCGGTGCCTTTTCCGTTGTCCCACCCCAGGTTGCTGGCGCGGTGGGAACGGCTTTTTGATGGGTCGGCGGCGGCAGACGATCTGCCGACGTTCGGCAGCGGTGGTTAGGCAGCGCCTTTTCGAAAGCGCCACCCATGGCTGAGAAAAAGAAACTGACGGTGGCCGAGATGCTGGCGGCCGCTCGCGCCGGTGACGGCGGTGGAGCCGCCGACAAACCGGTCGCTGATGCGCCTGCTGCCGGTACGCCCCCGGCTGCTGAGGGAGCGTCGTCGCCACCTGCCAAGCCTGCTGCATCTGGCGAACCGATCAAACCAGCCACGGCCCCAGGCGGCGGACGCATGAGCGTCGCCGACATGCTGGCCGCCGCGCGAACCGCGAAGGCGCCCGGCGCCGCACCTGCCGTTGAGAAGACAGCGGCTGAGAAGGCCGCCCCCGCTCCCAAGCCAAAGCCTGCCGCCGCCGCGAAACCGGCTGAGCCGGCGGCTCCCGCTGAGCCCCGCGACACCGCCAGTATTCTCGGCGCCTCGCGGAAGAGTGAAAAAGCGGGCCCGATGAGCAAGGCCGAGGCGGCCGCCAAGCCGGCTGCCGCGGCTCCGCCGAAACCGACCGTCGTCGTCCCGCCGATGCCGGTGAAGCCGGCCTATGCGAAGCCGAAGGTCGCCGTTGCCAAAACAGCCGACGAAGCCGATCGCCGCGATTTTGCGGCGGTGATGCTGGTCGTTGGCTTCGGCATGGTCACGGCGATTGGCGGTATTTGGACGCTGCTCAGCGTGAAGTTCATGTTCCCCAACGTGTTGCGGGAACCGCCGAGCAAATTCAAGGTCGGCTTCCCCGACGCCTTCCCCGGCGGGCAGGTGCAGGAGAAGTTCAAGGCCCAGTTCGGCATTTGGGTCGTGAACGCCGAGTACAACGGCCAGCAGCAGATTGTCGCCCTGAAGTCGGTCTGCACTCATCTCGGCTGCACGCCGAACTGGCTGGAAGCGGAACAAAAGTTCAAATGCCCCTGCCACGGCAGCGGTTTTTATAAGGATGGAATCAACTTCGAAGGCCCGGCGCCGCGGCCGCTGGAACGCTACGCGATCCGGCTGGCGGACGACGGGCAGATCGAAGTCGACAAGAGTCGCACCTTCCAGGAAGAAATGGGCGCTTGGACCGATCCAGGGTCGTTTATTCCCGTTTGAGGCTGTCGGCTATCGGCTCACGGCTGTCGGCCAGACAGTTGAAGGGGCTGTGCTGCAGCGAGTGTTAAGAATTCGTTTGATGACTCCGTTCTGGCCGAGAGCTGACAGCCGATAGCCATGCCTCTAAGCGACACGATCCGCGAATCGCAAATTTGGAAAAGCATCTTCCGGCACCCGATGCCGGTGGACCGGCGCAATCGCATCGTCGTGATGCTGACCAACTTCTTCTTGCATCTACACCCGGTGTCGATCAAGAAGCAGGGGATCGCGCTGAGCTACACCTGGTGCATGGGCGGGGTGACGTTCTTCCTCTTCCTGGTGGAGACGGTGACGGGCGTCCTGTTGATGTTCTACTACCGCCCGACGGTGGAGTGGGCGTATACCGACATCCAGGCGCTGCGCGACGTCACTTCGCTCGGCATTATGCGGGAAATTCATCGCTGGGGCGCCCATGCGATGGTGATTACGGTGTGGCTCCACATGTACCGCGTGTTCCTCACCGGCAGCTACAAGCCGCCGCGTGAGTTCAACTGGGTGGTGGGCGTCATTCTGCTGCTGCTCACGCTGCTGTTGTCGTTTACCGGCTACCTGTTGCCGTGGGATCAGCTCGCCGTCTGGGCCATCACGGTCGGTTCAAACATGGCCCGCGCGACGCCGGTGCTCGGGCATGAGGGGCCGTTGCAGCAGCTGCTGTCGGTCGGCGGGGTCGACATGATTACCAACGCGTCTGACGCGAGGTTCGCCTTGCTGGGCGCCCGCGAGGTAGGTGAAGAGACGCTCAATCGGTTTTACATTCTCCACTGCATCGCCATTCCGCTCGGCGTGGCGTTGCTGCTCGCAATCCACTTTTGGCGGGTGCGTAAGGACGGCGGCATCAGCGGACCACTTTAGGAGAGAGGTGGGAGGTCAGAGGCCGGAGGTCAGATAACTCCGTTCCGATCTCCGGCCTCTGACCTCTGACCTCCCCAACACATGACTCACGGACTGACCGACGCGCAATTTCTGAACACGGTCGCCTCCTTCCTGGGGCCGTATTACATCGTGCTTGCACTGATGAACGGTATCGCTGCGCTCTATCTGTGGCGCACGGCGACGGCGAAGACGTGGTTCAACATTCGCGCCGGCGAGCAGACCTTTCCGTTTACCAGCGCCATCGTTTGGCTCCTGGTCGCCTTCGTCTTCGTCATCATGTCCCCGCTCGCCTGGAGTGGTAACGGGGCGTGGATGCCGTCGATGCCCGAGGCGATTCGGGAACTGGTCAACCGCAGCACCGGGCCGGTCGTTTACAGCGTCGGCACGGTCGTGTTGCTCAGCATTCTGTTCGTTTTCCGCCGGTTTTTCGTGAATCCAACGGTCGCGTGGGTCATTTGGAACCTGATGCTGCTGTTCCTCGGCCTGTCGATGACCGACCGCGATTTCTACGAAATCGTGGCGAAGCCCGACAACGTGCCGATCGTGATGTTGGTGCTGCTCTTGGCCTACTTTACCTGGCTGGCGACCTATCGGGCGGTGATCAACGACGACCGGATCGCCCGCGGCGAGGCGCCGCTCGAGGCGCTCGACAATGAAAAGATCCTCGTGTGGCCCGACCTCGTCTACACCGAGTTGATCTGCATGATCGCCCTGACGGCGTTCCTGATCTTCTGGGCGATCGCGCTTCCCGCGCCGCTTGAAGAACCGGCGAGCAGCGTCAAGACGCCGAATCCGTCGAAGGCGCCGTGGTTCTTCCTCGGTCTGCAGGAAATGCTCGTCTACTTCGAC
>Ga0163144_10021405_pt1 | contig 12857 bp, 8 predicted proteins | sample OliLak19BULKMAT1_FD_123175 | JGI IMG/M metagenome (GOLD analysis project Ga0163144, IMG submission 123175) | Freshwater microbial mat bacterial communities from Lake Vanda, McMurdo Dry Valleys, Antarctica - Oligotrophic Lake LV.19.BULKMAT1 | ecosystem: Environmental > Aquatic > Freshwater > Lake...
AGAAGAGCCGCATTTGGCTGCCGGCAATTTCAGCGAAGCTTCGGCCTAAGAAGTGCAAAATGCCGTCAACTAAGGGCTCAATTTGGCGTTCCACGTAGTGTTCGTAGTCGATGGCGGCAGTGAGGTGCCCCGTGGGCTCAGGCCCGGCAAGCGTGATGACATACTCAACGCTCTTAGACGCTTTGGCCTGCTTGCGCGCGGCTTGCACATGCGGGGGCACGTTCGCAACATATTCGCTCAATTCACGGCGCAGCCGCTTGCGATACACGAGTTCCGCATCCAACAGGCCCGCGCGTAGCTCTCGGCAGGTATCTCGAATCAGCTCTTCGTAGGGTTCCTTCAGAAAAATCCGCCGATACAACTCACGCTGAAACCGACGCGCCAACGGTGTCCAATCTGTGCGCACGGCCTCCAAGCCTTTGAAGGTAATTTTTAAGTTCCCGTCTGGTTCCCGCCACGCGCCAGCGTAGCGCTTCTTACTGCCCCGCTCCGACCCGCGCAGAGTGGGCATCACGAACTCTTGATAGTGCGCCTCGAATTCCACTTCGAGATAACAGGGCAATCGAAAGCCTTCGCGGAGCACGCATTGGAAATATTCGTTGAGCTTGCTCGCGAGCTCCTGCCCGAGCTCCCTGCAGGCGTGAGCACTGAGCCCACCGCCCACGTGAACGAAAACCGAATCCGTATCGCCATAGATCACGCTGTGGCCCGCCGCCTCGATAAACTCGCGCGTTTGCCCGAGGATCTCATGGCCACGTCGCGTAATCGAGGCAACGAGCTGAGCGCTCGCGAAGCGACATCCAGGAGTACCCAGCACCCCGTAGAATGAATTCATCAAGATCTTGATGGCCTGGCTGAGGGCTTTGTCTTCCTTCGCTTTGGCTTCATCCCGTGCGGACCACAGGCTTTCGATGAGCCCCGGCAAGATGTGTCGCTCGCGCGAGAATTCGGCGCCAGCGAAGCCCGGGACGCGATCATTTCCGGGCTGAGCCAGGCCCAGCGGGTCGATGCAAAACGTTCGTATGATGCTCGGATACAGGCTCTTGAAGTCCAACAGCAGCACGTTCTGATAGAGGCCCGGTTTGGATTCCATCACGAACCCACCGGGAGCGGAGTCGTGGCTCGAAGCTGCCGAACGAGCGTTGGCCACAAACCCTAAACGATGCAGGCGCGGCAAGTAGAGATAGTCGAACGCGGCGACGGACCCACCCTGACGATCGAGGGCAAGGCCAGTGAGCGCTTGTCGCTCCACGACAAACCGGATCAAATTCGCGCGCTCAAAGATATCCAAAACGAGCTGACAGTCCTCGAGGTTGTACGCAACAAGCGCAGCCTTGTCCTCGTGATACAGCCGCACGATTTCACGCTCCGGATCCAGGGAGTGTTCGATCTTTTTGCCTCGCCCCAACAGCTCCTGAGCCACGTTTTCGAGCGCGAAGCTTTCGAACGCCCACGTGGCGCTCCGCAGCGTCGCGATCCCATCGAGCACCACACGCCCGGGAACCCTCGCCGCAAATGGCTGCTGCGGATTTCTTGGGATCATCACCTCTGCTGCGCCCCGTTGCCTTCCTAAACGCAAGCTGGCCCCCGCCTTGCGACAGATCTCCCAGAGCACACGCAAATCATAGGCCACGACATTCCACCCGATCAGCAAATCGGGATCTGCGGCGGCGACCCAATCAGAAAAAGCTTCAATCACATCGATTTCCGTTGCCAGATAGCGCACGGATTGCAGTGCAATATCCCGGCTTCCCTCCGCGAGCATGAACACCTTGGCTTCCCCCTCGCAGATGCTGGCAATCGACAGCAGCTTACCGTCTAAGCCTTCCGTTTCAATGTCGAGCGCCAGAAGCCGGAGTGTTTTCTTAAAGTCGGAGCGCTCCACACGCGGGTTCTTGAAACAGAGCACACCATCGCGCGTCTCGGCCGGACCGGTCACTCGCAAGCTGCCGGTCACGAAGCGCTCCATGAGGAAACGATCCACGGGCTTGATGTCGGCCTCGTGGGGTGCGGTGCCAATGCCCTTCAGCCGCCGCGCCTCCGCCTGCAAATCGCCCTCCCTTGAGAAATAGAGAGCATCCACCGCTCGGCCACGCATCGACTGAAGCCCAACGGGCTTTCTCTCGTCCGCCCTAGCCGCCTGCTCGCGATCCAGGAACATGACTGCGCGCTCGCGCGTGAGCGTGATGTGAACCGGGTGCGTTTCGGAGGTGCCCCACAAATAGAGCCGCAAGCCATCGCGTTCGTCACGCCACTCTTTGGACAGCAGCATCGCTTCGCAGCTCTGTGGTCCCACGGGAACCATTGTTGCGTTGCGCCTTCAGCCTTTGGCTCTGAAGAGCGCGCACCAACGCCGTTGCTCAACCAGGCCCGAATGCTTTGGATCGATCACTGAAAGCCAAATGTGGCCTTTTGCTGCCCATCTTGCAATCTGATTCATTTCAGCCCGCCGCGAAGCACCGATGTGCCCGCTCCACTCGCGGGAAAGAGCACCGCCTGTTTGACCTTCGACGGTGGCTTCTGAAATTGGTGACGCGTTCAGTTTTGACGCCAACGAGATCACTGCCGCTACCGTTGCCAAGGTGGTGACCCTCAACTCCTGGCACCACGTGGCCATTGTTCAGGACGCGACGCACGCGCAGAGCATTTGCGTGGACGGGGTTGCGGCTCCTGGCACTCGCCCACCCCAGCATTGTGAGGGTACGAGCCCCTTTCATATCGGCTCGGCCTAAGGCTAGCTAGCCAGAGCACAAGCCAATCCAATGATCGAGTAAGAGGCGTTACGTCTCGCTCGCTGTTTTCGCAGCATTGGAGCGCGGTTATCCTTTAAGTGGCGCGTTCGCCAGATGCCAGGCAGACTGCGCCCATGATAAAGACTAATCGTTGGGCGCTTTCGTTGGGTTTGCTCGGTGCTTTCGCTGCTGGCTGCGATAAAGATGGTGGGATCACCGGTATTCCGGGGGGCGCGGCGGGTTCCGATGCGATGGTTGCAGGCTGCGTAGATGCAGGCACCGCGATGTTGACGGTGGTGATCAACGGCTTGCCTTCGGGTGCGGCCGCAAACGTCGCACTGACCGGCCCGACTGGAGCACAGACGGTTACCGCGACGACCACGCTGTCGCTCGGTGGAGGCACGTATGTCGCGACGCCAAACGTTGTGACCGTCGCCGATCCCGTCGTCCGCTCTGTCTACAAGGGGATCAGCGCCACCACCTGTGCCAAAGAAGGCACGCCTTCCACGCTCACCGTTAACTACACGCTGATTCCTACCAGCAACAAGCTTTGGACCAACAACGGTCCCGGGGGCGCCGGAACGCTCGCCTTTGCTTCGCCCAGTTTGCGCGCCACCGGCAGCCCGACACCCGCGCACTCACAGATGAATCCGCGTCCTGCCGACGTGGCCTTCGATAAGGATGGCAACCTTTGGGTGGCAAGTGGCGAACCCGATACTGGGATTCGCCGCTTTCCGGCGGCTGCGATCGCAGGTGCTGCACCGGCGACGCCTGACGTTGTGCTCACGGGCGAAGCGTTTTCAGGCGGTGGGATCCCCACGATCGCGGGCCTCGCCTTCGATCCCGCTGGCAATCTTTGGGTGAGCAAGGTTGCTGAATCCGCCGTTATCAAGTTCACTCCCGCACAAATCACGGCTACCGGAACGCCCACACCTAGCGTGAAGATCACAGGCTTCATGGGCGGTGCGGGTGCCTTGGCATTTGATTCCGCTGGAAACCTCTGGATTGCTGCGGCTCGGCCTGTTCGCTACAACGCTGCAAACTTGGGGGCCAGTGGAAGCCGTGCGCCGGACGTCGTGTTGAACGGGCAAAGTCCGCCACCGGTTATCATCGAACTGACCGATCCGCTGGGCTTGGCTTTCGACAAGACCGGCAATCTTTGGATCAACTTTGGCGGCGTACTCGCGCGCATCACGGCCGCGGAACAAGCCAGCTCCGCGCTTTTCACCCCTGCGGTACAAATATCAACCAGCGTGCTGGGTTTGCCCGAACGTTTGGCCTTTGACGAAAGCGGAGCTTTGTGGTTTTCCGGCGCAGTGGGGAAGATAGTTTCCATCAGTGCGGCCGAGTTGGCGGCAGGGACCAGCAATTCACCTGTGGTGGTCAGTGGTGTTGGGTTGGAATACGCGCCTGCCTTGGCATTTTTCCCAGCCCCTCTGGGCTTGCCGGTCTTTCACTCGCTGCCCTGAACCCTTGTGTCCGCTTCGGCTCAGGGAGCCGTCGGCTAGATGATCTGCTCTTGCCTCTGCTCATCCTTCCGACCGTTTTGGCAGTTCGATTGTCTTAGCCTCCAGGGGGAGGCTACAGTGGGAAGGGGGCTGCGCGACCGTGAAGGAGCTTCATGGACAACTACGAATGGGGCTGGAGTTACGATCGGCGCTTCACCTGTCGACCGCGTCGAGCGGTAACCCCGAGGGCGACGTGAGGCTCAACAGGGCCTCCAAATCACCTCGGGTGAGGCGTGAGGAGAGCGCTTGATCGCCGCCGAGGATGCCGGCCACAAGGTCACGCTTTTGGGTTTGGAGTTGGGCCACGCGTTCTTCGACAGTGCCTTTGGCGAGCAGGCGATACGCAATGACGTTGCGCGTCTGACCGATGCGATGGGCACGATCGATAGCTTGCGCTTCGGCAGCTGGATTCCACCAAGGATCCAGGATGAACACGTAGTCCGCTCCGGTCAAATTGAGCCCCACGCCGCCCGCTTTCAAGCTGATGAGAAACACGCCGATAGATGGATCGGATTGGAAGCGCTCCACGCACGCGGCGCGATCGCGCGTTTTGCCATCGAGATACTCGAACGGGATCTGCTCGTCCGTGAGCCGCTCCCTCACAATCGAAAGGAGTGACGTGAACTGCGAGAAAACGAGAGCTCGATGTCCTTCTTCGCGCAGCGCGCGCAGGCGCTCCAAGAGGCAATCCACCTTGGAGCTGCTTTCACCGCGGCGGTTTTTGTCGATCAGGCCGGGGTGACAGGCAGCTTGCCGCAGACGCAGAAGTGCTTCCAAGAGATGCGGCGTGGCTCTTTCGACTCCAGATTGCGCGACTTTCTTAGCGATGCTGGCCTGATAGTGAACAAAGAGTTCATCGTAGAGGGCTCGTTCGCCGGGCTCGAGATCGACCAACAGCGTTTGTTCGACGCGCTCTGGTAGCTCTTTGGCCACCTCGCGCTTGGTGCGCCGTAGTACAAAAGGCCGCACGAGCGTGCGCACCAGCTTGAGCACCTGTTCGCTGGGTTTCGAGCTTTCGAGCGCGCGCCGCAAAGCTGGCAGCTCGGCAAGCAAGCCAGGATTGAGGAATTCAAACAGCGACCACAGCTCGCCTAAATGATTCTCGACCGGAGTTCCGCTCATCGCAATGCGCCGTTCAGCGCTGAGGAGCTTGGCGCATTTAGAGGTGGTGCTGTGCTTGTTTTTGATGGCTTGGGCTTCATCCAAGACCACGCAACCAAAATCAACTTCACCGAACAGTGCAATGTCGAGCCTGAGCGTGCCGTAGGTCGTGAGGACGACTCCCGGTGCGCTCAGAGCCTCCTTTTTTCGCAGTCGATCCGGGCCCCAGTGGGTGCGGATTGATAGCTCTGGCGTAAAACGTGATGCTTCATCACGCCAGTTGGAGAGAAGCGAGCGCGGCACCACGACCAGGGTCGGTTTTGTTTTTCCGCGCCGTTGATGGGCTGCCAGAAGGTAGGCGAGCACCTGAATCGTCTTGCCTAGGCCCATATCGTCCGCCAGGCACACCCCAAACCCAAGCTTGCCGAGGGTCGTCAAAAAGCCAAGCCCCTGCGCTTGATAGGGTCGCAACGTTCCGATGAAACCTTGTGGTGGTGAAACGGCCTCCACACTTCGAAATTCGCTCACCTTGCGCTCCAGTGCGCGGAGCCCCCGAGCCCCCGAGCCGTCTTCCGGAAGCGCACTCAGCAGTGCTTCCGCCAACCCGATCTGTCGTGACGAAAAGCGCAGTGTGTCACCCTTCTCGGCGGAAAGCTCCGCGACCAAGCCCCAACGCTGCATCCATTCTTCCGGCAATACTCCAAAACTGCCGTCGCCCAGATCAACGACATGTTGCTTGTGCTTGATCGCAGCCAGCAACTTTGGAAACGGCAGGTCAGCGCCATCGAACTTGGCGCTCCCTTTGACCTCAAACCAATCAATCCCTGAGTCCACCTCGATCGCGAAGCCCTTGGCTGAACGGTAGCGTTTGCCCTCCGCGCGAACTAACCACCCGACCGCCAGCAGCTCCCGAATCGCGATCGCAACGCGCTTTTCCTCGATGGCAACGCCGAGGTTCGGAGTGCGCGAGTTACCTAGCAGCTTGCCGACGAAACCTAGACGCCTCAGCAAATCAAAGGCGTCCCTCTCGGCATCGCGATCCCGTTCCCAAACCCGGCAGCCCTCGATCATCACGGGTGACGCTTGTTCGGCTGGGATTTGTCGCTCCCCGTAATCGAAACTGACACGCCCTCGCAGCTTTCTTCCGCCGGGCGCTTCGAGCTCCAAAAGAGCGGTGGGTGCCTGCCGTTCCACACGTTCGTAGTCCGCCGGCAGGATCACCTCAGACACGCCACGCCTTCCGAGCACGCGTTCGACGAACTCGGGGATCTCGGCCTCCGTCAAATGCCCCAGCGTCGGCTGCGTCAGGAGCGCGATGAGCCAGGGCGTGTCGGTGGCAGCACATCGCAGTAGTTCGGAGCCTAAGATGAGGGTGCCGTCCGTATGTACGTAACGCACACTCCACACTGAGCGTCGCTCGCCGTCCAAGAATAATTCTGGCTCGATCTCAAACATGCGTGCGGATTTTGGCCCTTTCTTATCTTGTTCGATGAGCTTCAGCAGCAGGCGATACTCTTCCGGATCCTCGAAGCTCAGCAACGGCCAAGCTAACATGCTGCCGAAGTCGTACCCGGGTTCCTGCCTTCGCCTCTGGCTCACGTGTTCGCCGCGTGAAAAACAGAACCAAGCAAGATCGCGCTCGCGCCGCAGATCCGAGGGAACAACCCGGCAGCGGCCACTCTGCGCCAACTTCCGAAGGACGCTGGGCGCGGTGAACGGGGTCAATATGATCCTGCGCAAGTTGGACGGCGGATAATACTGGTGGGCGGTCAATGAAGCCGGCAGAAGCCCGTAGAGCTCGCGATCCAGATCGTAGAGAAACGCGTCCGGTTCGAGCCTTTCTACCGAACGAAAGGTGTCAGCTGCGGCTCCCACCTGACGTTGACCCACGGCCAAGGTGGTCTCATTCGGGCCCAAACCCGGCGTTAAGAAGTAGAGAAGCTCAATCTTTCCGTGTTCATCCGCGTCGTGGTGAGTTGCCGCGCGGGCTGCCAGGTCCCGCCAGCTGGAACTGCGTTGACCGATGCGCACCCCGACCAGCGGGCGACCGAAAGAGTCTTTGTGTTCGTGATCGAGTTCGTCGTGATCGTCGGGTTCGTCAAGTTCTTCCCCCAGACTCTTGAGGATGTCGCCATTCGGCGAAAACGAGGCGCACGTCGCGGCGTTCTTCACCAGCTCCGAGCTGACACACTGCAAGGATAATGCGAACAAGTGCTTGCAAGCTTTCGCATGTTCAAAAAAGAACGGGCACGAGCATGCGTAGTCGAGTCGATTTCCTGAGCGTTTGAATGCCGCCACGTACTCATGGGTGCCCGTCACACGTGCGGCGAGCGTGTTCTGGTCTGAGGTAGGGATCCGTTGAATGGCCTGGCGCCCCACGTATCCCAACGCGCGGTTGCGCACTTCGATCGGAAAGAGTTGGGCAATGGCCGCAAACCCTGAATTCACTGGATTAGGTGCGTCTTGCGCCACGTCGCGAATCAACCACACGCGGGCGTGCGCGTCACGCAGTTCGTGAGAAACGAAGCTGTTCGCAGGGCTGGAAGGCTCAGCGGAGGCATTGCACTGAAGTTGTCTAGACGGCGAAACCAGCGCGGCCAATCCTCCGATGACATGCTCCACATGTGGTGGGCCATAATGCGGCCTAAGCTTAACTGCACCACTACTCGCTGCTCTGAGCGCCCGCCTGGCCACCTGCGCCACCTGTCCCAGCGGCAGGCAAGCTGTTGATCCAATCTGCTACACACTTGAGCTCGTCGGCGGTGAACGGCACGAACGCCTTATTGCGCTCGGGGAGCGGCATCTGTTCTCCACATTTTTCGGGCGGTGTCCCGGCCAGCTTGATGTAGAGGAGGCTCGTCTCAGGGCTCTTTGGCACTACGACGGTTCTCGTTGGGCAATTCTCCGTCTTCGTTTTCTTGCCCTCAGTGCCAACCCAGCCTTCTAGCGACGCAGGGATGTGAAAGCTGATGTTAGCGAAGTGGCAGTCGTCGCAGTGACGCACGTTGAAGAGGTTCGCCAAGGTCGCGGTATCGCAGTTGTTCAGGTTGAGCCCGCCCCCCGATGCCGTGCCTCCAGACGAGGTACCGCCCGAGCCCCCTGCAGCGCTCACGCCACCGGTTGCGCTACCGCCCACTCCCGCGCCGCCTGTATTCGCCCTGCCCCCGAGCGCGGTAGAAGCTCCGCCAGTGTTCACCGCTCCAGCGGCGGGCCTTCGCTCCGGTTCATCCGAGCACCCAAAACCGATCAGCGAAATGGACGTAGCGAGAATAAGACCAGAGACACGAAGCGCGTTCATAACGCGAACAAGGATGCCAAAGCACCGGCCCTCGTGCAAGCGGCACCGCGGGGAACTGGGCGAACCAAGTTCGCATCAGCATCAATCGTGAATTTCCCCAGCTTGGCCGCCCGCTCCGCCCGTACCGCTCGCTCCGCCCGCAGGCAGACTGTTGATCCAATCAGGGACGCACTTGAGCTCGTCGGCGGTGATTTGCACACCTGTTACCCGCCTTAAAGAACGCCGCTAGCTTGGCTGCATCGCAAGTCACTCAAAGCTGGGGCCGTAGTAGGCTTGAAGCCCACCCCATGAGCTTCTCTGTCCACGGCCGCTGGCGCCATTGCTCAAGGTTGATTCTCCGCGATTTCTTCTTGTCTGTTTCGAACTGAGCGGCGTTTCGTTGGGCGAATTCGGCATTCAGAACATTGAGGTTTGCCTCGTCGTTAAGCCGAAACGATCGGTTGTCGAAGTTCGTCGAGCCGACGGACGTCCAGAGATCGTCCACCACCATCACCTTGCAGTGCATCATCGTCGGCTGATATTCATAAATCTCTATTCCAGCTTCTAAGAGCGGGCCCCAGCGCGCGCGGGAAGCCTTTCGCACCAGCTCAGAATCCGTGTGCTCGTTGGGAACGATGATCTCCACCTTCACGCCGCGCTTGGCCGCCCCTATCAACATTTGCACGGCAAGATCATCCGGAACGAAGTAGGCGTTGGCAAGGCGGATGCGCTGTTGTGCAGCAGCGATGGAGAGGAGATACATGAGGCGGACGCTCTCGCTGCCTTCTTGCGCGGAACTCTTGAAGACCTGGGCGACAGTGGTGCCAGCCGACTCCAGCTTCGGAAAGTACGCCTCGCCATGCAGCACCAGGCTGCGCGTTTTCATCCAATTGTCCATGAAGGCACTCTGCATCTGAGCCACCGCTGGACCCTCGAGGCGGAAGTGCGAATCTCTCCAATGTTGCGCGTCTTGGCCGTTGCCGGACCACAGATCTGCAATGCCCACTCCACCGGTAAAGCCGACACGCCCATCCACAACCAAGAGCTTGCGATGGGTGCGGTTGTTGATACGGCTAAGGTTGTACCAGCGCAGCGGCCGAAACTTCTCCACCTCCACGCCAGCTGCCTTCATCGAGTCGATGAGTGCATCATCCAATTTTCCGGCGCCTACCCAGTCCACCAGCACATGGACCTTGACGCCATTCTTGGCGCGCTCGCTCAGCGCTTCAGCAAACTGCTTGCCGATAGCCCCTGACCAATAGATATAGGTCTCGAATGTGATGCTGCGTTTTGCGCCACGGATCGCAGCCAACATTGCCGGGAAAATCTGCTCACCGTTAATCAGAGGCTCTACTTTGTTTCCAGACAACATTGAGGGGCCGAGCAAGCTCCCCATCGATCGCGCGAACTGTTCGTCGGTGACAGCGTAGAGGTGAGTGATCTCGTGGATGATTTTTTTCTCGCCGGAGCTCAGATTGACCACGAAGAGGACCGCCAGAGCCGTCACAATAATGGCGGAGACTACGGCGAAGCGCTTGGATTTAGGCGGCATGCATGAGATTGCTATCACACCGGAACGAGATGGACCGAGCATAAGATATTCGAACTACCAAATCGGTCGGAACGAGGAGGAGCAGAGGCAAGAGTAGGCCATCTAGCCGACGGCACACTGCCCTCACCACGTCACCGAAGCTCAAGGAGTGGTGAAAGCAAATACGGCCAAGCGCGGCTACGCGCCGAGGCGTGCAGCGATCACTTCGGCTGAGGCCACTGCGGCGTCGATCCCGGCGCCGTGGAAGGCTGAACCGGTCACGTGAATGCTCAATGCTTGGAGCGCGCGATCGACAGCGGCAGCCTGTATTTGGTATTCGGGTGTGAATAACGGGAGCGCTTCAGTCCAGCGCGAGACCCAGAAGCGTTCAGGTTCACCGCTTACGGCGAGTACTTGTGCGATCGCGAGGCTGGCCTCGGATGCGAAGCGGGCGTCGCTCCAGGTGGTGAGTGCATCGCCCACCGGACGGAAGAAAACGCGCAGCAGGGCGTGATCTTTCGCCACACGGTCAGCAAACTTGTGCTCGACGAGGCTGAGGGCGCGTAGTCCCACGCTGGCGAAGCTATCTGGGAAAATCAGGCCGCCTCCGCTCGGATAGTTTCGAAACTGCGCTGAGCGATACAGCAAGTTGACGCTGACATTGGAGGTCAGCGGCGCGCTGCCGAGTGGTACGCTTTCCGGCAGTGCAAGCGGCTCCAGAATCGAGGCTGCGATGCGTGCCGGCGCAGCCAGCACGACGGTATTCGTGTGCAGGAACCTGCCGTTGTCAAGCTCAACAGCGAGAGCTTGGGCGTCGCGCCAGAGAGACTTCACCGGGGCGCCAAACTCAATCCGTTTCTCCCCAACATGCTCCAGCAAGGCATCCGTCAATTGCCCCATGCCCTTCGCCAACGAGCGGATCCCCCGACCGAACTCCTCTTGCGGAACCTGAAATCCAAGGCTTCGCGCTGCTTCACCGGGCGGCAACAAGACGAGGCGAGCCCCTTCGATCGAGTAAGTATCCGTTGTTAGCTGGTCAACCAGGGAGCCTCCGATGCCAAGTAGTTCGCAGAGTGCTGGGACCGAACGGCTGCGCGCCACAAAACCCTCAGCGCCCAACTCAACGATCAGTTCGCCTTCTCGAAAGGTGTGAATTTGGCCGCCCGCACGCGAGGAAGCTTCCAGCACCAACACGTCACGGCCCGCGCTCACCAGGCGTGCGGCGACGGCAAGGCCTGAAAGGCCTGCTCCTAGGATAATGACCGGATCTTGGCTCACAGAAAATCTGAGAGATCCTCTGGGATTTCAAGGCGCTCCGCAAGCGAGCCTGGCAGCTATCGAGGCAAGGGGGAGGGTTGCTAGAAGATTCTCCTGAGGTGCGTCCCTCAGCGCCTGACGAGAAGCTCAAGGCTTTGGACCCAAGGGCCCAAGCGTGACGTTCCGGTACTCGACTTCGGCGCCTTCTGCTTGGAGCGCGATCTTTCCATGATCGGCGGTGCAGTTGAATCCGTCGTTAACTAGTACGCCATTGACCCAAGCCATGATGCCGCGCCCTCGGGCTTCAATGACCATGCTGTTCCATTCGCCGGCAGGCTTCTCAGAGTCATCGGTGAGATTCAGGATCCGTCGCGCGTCGCTCTCGCTGCCACCGTAGGCCTGCCCATCATCGCGAGGACGCCTGGCGTCCATGTTGGGGACTTCGATGTTTTCCTGAATGCACCAGAAATCACCAGCATCGCCGCTGAAGAGTTGCACCTCGATCGACTTGGGGAATTGGCCGTAGAGCGCGCGTAAGTCGGAGGCGTGCACCAGAACTCCCGCATTGCCCGGTGTGGCTGACCAACGCCATTCTAATTCAAGGTGATAGTCTCGATACGTTGCGTTGGTGAGCAGGTGCGAGTTCAACGTCCCCTGAGTCGCGATCACGCCCCCGCGCACAACGAAGCTATCCGGTGCCGTGGGTGTGTCGTCTTTTCCTGGTTCGTCCGCGGTCCAGCCGGTAAAATCAACGCCGTTGAAGAGCATTGTCTTAGTGGTGGGGGTGATGCTGCCGTCAGCGTTGGGAACCATGCTTCCGCCGCCTGCTTGCCCAAGGTTCCCGCCCAGGCCGGAACTAGCAGTGCCTCCCGAACCGCCGCTGCTGACTGGGGCTCCACCGGAGGCCGTGCTTCCGGGTGCACCGCCTGTGTTCGGACGTCCACCGGTTGGGGTGGTTGAGTTGTTGGTGCCTCCAGTCCCGCCACCAGAGCCTGGCGGGATGGCCGCGTTGTTTGACCTCATCGCCCCCCGCGATGCGGCTGGATCCCCGGAGGAGCAACCCACCGCGCTGAACGTTATGAGCATCAGAGGTACGTTGAGGTGTGAGCGCATAGCGAAGACCACTCCGTTGGGATGGAAAATCCGAATGTGACCATCAGCAGCGTTGCTGATTCACACCATCGGGCCTGATTGGGAATGCAAGTGTCGCTTCCGACGGCGCCCAATATCGCTACAGATTGTCGCTTTGCGGGCGAAATCGGTATGGCATCGCTTTGGAGAGATTTGTGATATCTTACGCTGCAGTTCCGGATTCTGAGATTGGAACCGAGCAGTACCGGGTATTGCCGCAACAAGAGATCCTCACTATGTGGTATCTTCCTGTGCGATGACCCCTTGGACACGCTGCGCTGGCTTGGACACGCTGCGCTGGCTTGGACACGCTGCGCTGG
>Ga0163144_10021406_pt1 | contig 12857 bp, 12 predicted proteins | sample OliLak19BULKMAT1_FD_123175 | JGI IMG/M metagenome (GOLD analysis project Ga0163144, IMG submission 123175) | Freshwater microbial mat bacterial communities from Lake Vanda, McMurdo Dry Valleys, Antarctica - Oligotrophic Lake LV.19.BULKMAT1 | ecosystem: Environmental > Aquatic > Freshwater >...
ACAGCGCGAAGAAGGCAAGCCTCTGGCTTGACTGCGGCCAGCAAGGCGAGCGCTGCGGCTCCAGCTGTGCCTGCGCACACCTGGACAGCGCGAAGAAGGCAAGCCTCTGGCTTGACTGCGGCCTGCAAGGCGACGACGCTTCGGGCTCCTGAGCGCAAGGAGAAGCAATGCCGCAAGCAGGCGCCAGCGCGGCTCAATCGGGTGCGGTGCGTTGTCACCATTGAGGTGACCTTGCTGGTGGGCAAGAGAGCTGGAGTCCAGGGGCGTACCCAGCGGAAGAAAGCGGTCAACTGCGGTTTCCAGGTTCAGGTGTCCTGCGCAAAGTGGTCAAACGAGGGGAAGCCGTTGGCGACCTGATTTCCGTTACCGTCAACCAGTCTCAATCCAGGTTGCGCCTGTATTTGACCGATCCGCGTCACCGGGGTTGCGCTTGCGTGCGCGGCAGCGGCAACGGCGCCGCGCGCGCTGGCGGGCGCGGTAAACGCCAGTTCATAGTCGTCACCACCGGCGAGCACACAGGCCATCAAGGTCTGTGCGGGCAGCGGCGGGTTGATCGTCAGCGGGTCGCAGGCCAGCAATTGGCGCACAGAATCGGTATCGACGGCAGCGCCGAGTTGCGACGCGCGCAGCACATGGCCCAAGTCCCCGAGCAGTCCGTCGCTGACATCAATCGCCGCGCTGGCAATGCCGCGCAGCGCCAGACCGAGCGCGACCCGGGGCATCGGGCATTCCAGACGCAGGCGCGTCTGTGCCAGCAGGCCGTCCGGCAGACGCAGTTCGCCGCGCAGGGCCAGCAGTGCGAGCCGTGCGTCGCCCAGAGTACCGCTGACATAGATGTCGTCGCCGACCCGGGTGCCGGAACGCAGCAGGGCCTGGCTGACACCACCAGGCGCCGGTACTTCGCCGAACACGGTGATGCAGATGGTGAGTGGCCCACGCGTTGTGTCGCCACCAACCAGTTCGCAGCCGTGTGCATCGGCCAGGGCGAACAGGCCGCGCGAAAAGGCTGCCAGCCACGCCTCGTCGACCCGTGGCAGGGCCAGCGCCAGTGTGAATGCCAGTGGAGCTGCGCCGCAGGCAGCAAGGTCGCTCAGATTGACCGCCAGCGCCTTGTGGCCCAGTGTGACCGGATCGACGTCGGCGAAGAAATGCCGCCCCTGCACCAGCATGTCGCTTGATACCGCCAGTTGCTGGCCACTGCCCACGCGCAGCAGGGCACAGTCGTCGCCGACACCCAGCGCGGCGCGTCGGGCGGGGCGCTTGAAGTAACGCTCAATCAGGTCGAACTCGCCCATGGTCTTCAAGACCGCAGCCACAGAAAGTCGAGCGGGTGGTGGCGCAGCCGGCTCCAGATGGCACTACGGATGCGTCGGCGCCCCGGCTGCCCGGTATTGCGGGAGAGCAGCGCCAGCCGGAACGCAAAATAGAAGCTCACCCCCAGGTTGAGTGCGCCAATCAACGGAATGGCGGCGGTACACCACCAGAACACTGGTTCGCGCAGCACTGCCCATCCCAGCGAGGCGCTGGCGGCTGCGAGTTGCCCGGCCGACAGGGTGACGTGGCGCAACTCGAGTCCGATACCGAAGAACCCGGCGAACGCGGGCACCATTCCGAGCATCAAGCCCAGGGCGATGTTGGAGGCGAATCCAGAGATGTTGTTGCGCAAAAAGGTGGCCCAGCGCGCGGCGCGTTCCGCGCCAAGCCGGGTGCTGAAGGCCGGGTTGTAACGCATCGCAGAGTCCAGCCGGTTGAAGACGAACCAATTCTCGGTCCAGCCGGCGATGATGCTGGAGGCAAATAGCAGTACCCCGGTAACAGCCGCAAAAAGCAGGCTGGGGCCGAGCAGTGTCAGCGATTGCAGAACGTAGGCCGCTGTCTCATGGCCCACCATGGGCGCGCCAGTCAGCGCTTGCAGCGCAGCCGACAACAGCAGCACCGCCGGAAACACCAGGCCCACATTGCCCGCAACCGCAGCCACCTGCGAACGCACCAGATTGCCGACCTCGTCCACAAACCCCTCCAGCGACTGAACCGAGTCGAGTTCCTTGAGCTTGGCAGCCATGGCCGGCGCCGTCATCGCAGGCTGCTTGGTCGCCAGTGTGCAGTGCAGTAGCTGGATGGCGACGAAGCTGGCGGCGTAGACGATGCTGGACCAGAAGCCGTCCCAGAAGGCCGACAAGCCCAGTGCCATGACGGCGAACTTGAGCATGGTGGTCACTGCCGTCAGCACCCCACCCCCCGCCGCCTTGCGCAGCATATCGGTGTATTCCGCGCGGTTGCGCGTGATGTAGTGTTCGCCAGCTTCGGAGCTGCGCTCGGTCACCTTCGCGGCCAGCATCGACGAATTCGACGCCACCAGCGAGCGCAGGCTGCGCCGGTCTCGCCCGACCAGCACCAGATGCGCCACCAGCTTGACGGTACTCTGGGCCGGATGTTCGCCCACCAGGCAGTCCATCAGGGCGCGAATGCGCAAGATGCGCTCGCGCAGTTGGCGGATGCGAAACACCAGACTGACCGAGACGCCGTGTTCATCCAGATGGGTGTACACCGACGCCCCAGCCGCGCGGCACGCCTCCAGTTGCGTGCGCAACTGCTGCAACGCCGTCTCCAGCCTGGTGGCGTCCGCAGCCCCGTCTGCAGCGTGGCCGTCGAGCGTCTGCAGGTAACGCGTGCGCACTGCTTCGGCAGCCGCGGCGAGTGCGTGAAACGGCGCGGAAGGGGGCGCTTGCGCTCTCATGCGCAAGCGCAACTCGGGGGCGAACCCGGTCGCACGGACTTGGCTGGTACAGATCGTGATGGCTTCCAGCAGCGTTTCCTGCCACACACCGGGCGCAAGTGCCGTGGCCGCAGGCGCCACCGGCTGCGGCTGCATACACTGCGTCATCCGGGCCAGGTGCGTATGGTCCAGTGCCAGCAGCCACTCGGCATCGAAGGCGCTGGAAAACACCAGCGAAAAGAGCTCGGACGCGTCCACCGTATCGGGTGTTGCGGGCAGCAGCCGGTGGCGCAGCCGTTCGGCGAGTTCGCTGAAAAATGCGCTGCGCGACGAAAAGCCGTAGTCCGACAGCAGGACGGCAAGGTCGAGGCCGGAAAACAGCGCGCGCCACCATGCGCGCAGCCGTTCGCCGAGTTCAGGTTGCACGGCGGTCGCGTCGAGCAACAACTCCACGCGTGCGACGGCTGCGTCTACCGAGCGGCAATCGCCGCGAATCCATTCCAGCAAGGCCAGCAACCACAGGTGGCGCTCGACCAGGGGGGCATCCGGAGTGAGCGCACCCAGCAGGCCGGGCAAGTCACGCATCGGTCCGGTCCGCTCGCGCTTCAGTGCAGGGTGCGCGAGCCACCACTTTCGCTCAAAGCGTCGAGCACGAACATCGGCACATCGGTATCAAATTTTTCGCCATCCTCGGCCACGCAGAAAAAAGTGCCGTGCATGGTTCCGGTGGGGGTACGCAGCCGGGTGCCGCTGGTGTATTCGAACTTCTCGCCCGGTTGCAGCAGCGGCTGGTGGCCGACCACACCCAGGCCCCTGACCTTCTCGGTGTGGCCGTTGGCGTCGTTGACGTTCCAGGTACGGGAAATCAGCTGTGCCGTCACCTCCCCTGTATTGGTGATGGTGATGGTGTAGGAGAACACAAAGTGTGACTGCTCCGCAGAGGATTGGTCGGGCAGAAAACGGGGCGTTACTTCGACGCGAAACTGGTACTTGGCCATGCTGCAATCCTACCTGCGAAAATGCGGGTTTCCGGCGACCAGCCCTGCAATACCCATGCTGCCATGATTTACCGCATTGCCCCATCGTTGCTGTCAGCCGACTTTGCCCGGTTGGGTGAGGAGGTCCGTGCGGTTATTACCGCCGGTGCCGACTGGATCCATTTTGACGTGATGGACAACCACTATGTGCCCAATCTCACGTTCGGGCCCATGGTGTGTTCGGCGCTGCGCGCAGATGCGCAGCAGGCCGACGGCGCGCGTGTGCCGATCGATGTGCACCTGATGGTGCAACCGGTGGACGCCCTGGCAGAGGCGTTTGCCGATGCCGGCGCCGACCTGATCAGTTTTCACCCGGATGCCAGCGGCCATGTGCACCGCAGCATCCAGCGCATCCGGGCCAAGGGTTGCAAGGTCGGTCTGGTGTTTAATCCGGCGGCCTCACTCGATGTGCTGGACTGGGTCATTGACGACATCGATCTGGTGCTGGTGATGAGTGTCAATCCGGGCTTCGGTGGCCAGAGTTTCATCGACTCGGCGCTGCGCAAGATCGAAGCCATACGGCGGCGCATTGCAGCCTGTGGCAAGGACATCCGGCTTGAAGTCGACGGCGGCATCAAGGTCGACAACATCCGCCGTGCAGCCGACGCCGGTGCCGATACCTTTGTGGCGGGCAGTGCGATCTTTGGCCAGCCGGACTACCGCGCGGTGATCGACCGCATGCGTTTGGCTTTGCGCTGATGCGTCGCCGCAATGTCCTCGCCGCAAGGTGGCTTTGCTACACTCAAGCCATGTTCATTCACCGCATCAGCATCACAGGTTGCAGCGACCGGGGAGCCTGGCCCTGGCGTAGCGTGACCGTTCTGCCTGCGGGCATGCTGCTCCGATTCGCCTGACCAGGCCTTCGCGACTCCAGCCCTTGGCGATGCACATTGGCAGGGGCAATCTCACCCGCACGTCCATCGCCTCCCCGCCCCGTTAACGGGGTGCACCACAGGATGCGAAACGCAGCCAATCCGACACCGGCTGGCCGCGATCTGAGAGGACCCGAGCGTGATCACCGAACTTGAATTCAAAAGCCTGACCGCCCAGGGCTTCAACCGCATTCCGCTGATGGTGGAAGCCTTTGCCGACCTGGAAACTCCGCTGTCCCTGTACCTGAAGCTGGCCTTCACCAAGGCCGCTGGCAAATACAGCTTTCTGCTCGAATCCGTCGTTGGCGGGGAGCGCTTTGGCCGTTACAGCTTCATCGGCCTGCCCGCCCGCACCCTGCTGCGGGCACGCGGTTTCGGCGCCGATGCGGTCACCGAAGTCGTCACCGACGGCAGCGTGGTTGAGACCAGCCAGGCCAATCCGCTGGATTTCATCGCCGCCTACCAGCAGCGCTTCAAGGTGGCGCTGCGACCGGGGCTGCCGCGGTTTTGCGGTGGCCTGGCCGGCTACTTTGGCTACGACAGCGTGCGCCACATCGAGAAGAAGCTGGCAATGACTTGCCCGCCAGACACACTGGATTGTCCGGACATCCTGCTGCTGCAGTGTGAGGAACTCGCTGTGATCGACAACCTGTCGGGCAAGTTGTACCTGATCGTGTATGCCGACCCGACCCAGGCCGAGGCCTACAGCAATGCCAAGAAGCGTCTGCGCGACCTCAAGGAGCAACTCAAGTATTCGGTCAGCGCGCCCCAGGTCAAACCAACCCAGACCTACCCCGCCGAGCGCGAGTTTGCCAAGGCCGACTACCTGGCTGCGGTGGAGCGTGCCAAGCGGTTGATCGAAGCCGGCGACTGCATGCAGGTGCAGGTCGGCCAGCGCATCAAGAAGCGCTATACCGAGTCGCCGCTGTCGCTGTACCGGGCGTTGCGTTCACTCAACCCCAGCCCGTACATGTATTACTACCATTTCGGAGACTTCCATGTGGTTGGCGCGAGCCCGGAAATCCTGGTGCGCCAGGAGCAGGTGGAGGGTGGCCAGAAAATCACCATCCGCCCGCTGGCGGGCACCCGGCCGCGCGCCGCCACACCGGAGCTTGACCAGGCGGCCGAACGGGAACTGGTGAACGATCCCAAGGAGCGTGCCGAGCATGTGATGCTGATCGACCTGGCGCGCAACGACATCGGTCGCATCGCGAACACCGGCAGCGTCAAGGTGACCGAGGCCTTCGCGGTGGAACGTTACAGCCATGTGATGCACATCGTGAGCAACGTGGAGGGCATCCTGAAAAATGGCACGACCAGCATGGAGGTGCTGAAGGCGACTTTTCCTGCGGGTACCCTGACCGGTGCGCCCAAGGTGCATGCGATGGAAATCATTGACCAGCTCGAGCCGAGCAAACGTGGCATCTACGGCGGCGCCTGCGGTTACCTCAGTTATGCCGGCGACATGGATGTGGCGATTGCAATTCGCACCGGCATCGTCAAGGACAACGTGTTGTACGTGCAGGCTGCCGCCGGTGTGGTGGCGGACTCGGTGCCCGAGCTGGAGTGGAGGGAGACCGAGGCCAAGGCGCGCGCGCTGCTGCGCGCTTCGGAGCTGGTCGAGGAGGGGTTGGAATGAAGGGGCTTATTTCTTCTGCAGGAAGCTTTCCGCGTCGGTTCCAGCCTGCTTGAGGATGGCGCGCAACGTGCCCTCGGGCATGTCGCCCGGGTGGTTGGGATTGGTGGTGTAGCGATCGAGGGTAAGGTTGAACCAGATCTCATGCGAGCCAGCAACCTGGCGATGGAATTCCAGCCCCAGTTCCTTAAGCCGCTTGACGATCTCGCGATAGCTGAAACCCGCCAGTCGCCCTGTCAAGTCGCCACAACCAGCGGGTAATCGAACATCTCGCGCGCCAAAGGCAGCAGGCTGGCGCTGCCATCGGATTGCGCCTCAATGAGTTTCTTGGCCACGTCGCGCGCGATTTCAATCGTTTCCTGGATCGTGCGGTCCTGCGCGTCCAAGCCTTGTACCGCGTCGCTGGTGGCGAGGTACACGCCTTCGGGGAGCTTCTCGATGTGCAGTTGGATAACGTGTTCCATGGGCTTGCTTCTTTCTGGCCTGGCCGGTCAAAGACAGCATGAAAGTCATCGTACAGGTGGCCATCAATAGCCTCGCCTGTCCATCGGGAACGAGACCAAATGTGTCCTTTTTCAGATATCGAATGCATACATTCGATATCTCCATTGAGGACAGATGTTATCCACCAGCGCCATGTCCCTGCACCCCTTCCTGCTCAAAAAACTCAATGCCGCGTTGCTGCCTATAGCGATGACCGGGATGACCGTGCGCGATGCGCGGCTGCCGGCGGTGCCCGCCAAGGTGCATGTGGTGGCAGGCATGCGCCGCGCCGGCAAGACCACGTTTTTGCGTCAATTGCAGGCCGAGCGGCGCAATAGCGTGCGACCTGAATGCGCGCTGTACCTGAGTTTTGACGACGCCCGGCTGGCCGGGCTGGGTGCGGACCAGCTCTCGCTGCTGCTGTAGGAATACTACCGCCGCTACCCCGAGCTGCGCAGGCGCGCTTTTCGGGGCCGAGTTTCTTGAACGTCTGCAGGGCGTCAGCGATGAACTGCAGCACGTCCCGGCGGAACGCGCGGACCTGGAGAATGTCGACAAGTTCGTGCGGGTCTTCGTTGTATCCGTCCACCACCAGCGGCATTGGGCCTCGGTACAGCCAGGTGTCTTCGCGGGTGGCGAGAAGCGGTTTCAGTTCCCGTAGAACCGACCCGATACCACTTTGCTCGACTTGGCGGCGCGAAATCACCATGACCAATGGGCCTGTGACGCCGGGGCAAGATCGGCCGACGCAAGCAAATGCTTCTGGTTTTTTCCCGACGATAATGAATGCAATGTTCGTCACAATTCCCTCCCCGGCAAAGCTCTTTCGACAGCGTTGGCGCAAGCCTGCAACCTGACCTGTCTGTCGCGCCCGCCCGGGTGCCCAAGACTTTCCCTGCCCCCTACGCTGGCATTGCCAGTGCATAAAGTGTGCGGGAGTCAGACCGGATTTCAAATTTGAGGGAGGCACGAATCCCTCTTCAAACCATTTGGATGGAGTGCACATGCGGGTAGTGATGATCGACAACTACGACAGCTTTACCTACAACATCGTCCAGTACCTGGGCGAATTGGGGGCTGAGGTAGAGGTGTATCGCAACGACGAGATCGGCATCGCGGACATTGCGGCGCGCGAGCCGGACCGGCTGGTGGTGTCGCCCGGGCCGTGCACGCCGGCCGAAGCGGGCATCTCGGTCGAAGCGATCCGGCATTTCATGGGTAAGCTGCCCATCCTGGGCGTCTGCCTTGGGCATCAGAGTATTGGCGCGGCGCTCGGCGGGAACATCGTGCGTGCGAAGGAACTGATGCACGGCAAGACCTCCGTGATAAGCACCACGCAGGAAGGCGTGTTCGCCGGCTTGCCAGCGCAGTTCACGGTGAACCGTTACCACTCGCTGGCGATAGAGCGCGCCAGCTGCCCGAAGGAACTGGCCATCACGGCCTGGACCGACGACGGTGAAATCATGGGTGTGCGCCACACCGGCCTGGCGCAGGAAATGCGCATGGAAGGCGTACAGTTTCACCCGGAGTCCATCCTCACCGAGCATGGGCACGCGATGCTGAAGAACTTTCTGCTCTGATGGCCCATCGGCCAGGAGCTTTCCCGATCAAGCCTTGCTGGAGACCACCGTGAACCCCGTGATTGATTTGCGCAGCGACACCGTCACCCGCCCCACGCCGGCCATGCGTGCCGCCATGATGGAGGCCCCTTTGGGGGATGATGTGTATGGCGACGACCCCAGCGTCAACGCCTTGCAGGACAAGCTCGCAGCGATGCTGGGCTTTGAGGCGGCATTGTTCGTGCCAACCGGAACCCAAAGCAATCTGTGCGCCATCCTGAGCCACTGTGGCCGCGGTGACGAATTCCTGGTGGGCCAGGGGCAACACACCTACCGCTACGAAGCCGGTGGCGCAGCCGTGTTTGGCAGCGTGCAGCCGCAACCGATCGAGAACCAGCCTGACGGGACGTTGGGGCTGGCCGACATCGAGGCCGCAATCAAACCCGATGACCCCCATTTCGCGGTCACCCGCATGCTGGCGCTCGAGAACACCTTTGGCGGCAAACTTTTGCCGTTCACCTACGTGCAGCAGGCAACCGCGCTGGCACGCGACAAAGGTCTGTCGCGCCATCTGGATGGGGCGCGGCTGTTCAATGCGGCCACCGCGCAGGCGGTCGCGACGGGTGGCACGGCGTATGACGAAGCGCGGCGCATTGCACAGTGTTTTGACAGCGTATCGGTATGCCTCAGCAAGGGCCTGGGCACGCCAGTGGGGTCGGTGTTGTGTGGCAATCGCGCTTTCATCGCACGTGCCCTGCGGGTGCGCAAGATGGCCGGTGGTGGCATGCGCCAAGCCGGTGTGCTGGCGGCTGCAGGAACCTACGCGCTGGATCACCATGTGGAGCGGCTGCTGCAAGACCATGCGTTGGCGCGTCGGTTGGCCGAAGGGCTGCAAGGCATTGACGGGCTGCAGTTTGAGCTGCCCCATACCAACATCCTGTTTGTCAATCTGGTGGGTGCGGCACGTGCACGCGCCGCGCAGTTCCTGCCTTACCTGCAGCAGCACGCCGTGCTGGCCACGGGCCTGTACAAGCTGCGCTTTGTGACCCACCTCGACGTGGACGCTGGCGCAGTTGACCGTGCCATCGAGGTGATTCGCTCCTTCTTCAAGGCCTGAGCACCAACCCTACCCATTGAAGAACCCCTTGCCTGGAGACAGCAACATGCCCAACAGCCACAAGATCACGCCGCAGGAAGCCCTGACGCGCACCATCGAACACCGCGAGATTTTTCACGACGAGATGCTGCATGTGGTGCGCCTCATCATGGGTGGTGAGTTGTCGCCGGTGATGATGGCGGCGCTGATCACCGGCTTGCGCGTGAAGAAGGAAACCATCGGCGAAATCACCGCGGCGGCGCAGGTGATGCGCGAGTTCTCCACCAAGGTGTATGTGGCCGACAAGACCCATCTGGTCGACATAGTCGGTACCGGCGGGGACGGCTCGCACACCTTCAACATCTCGACCTGTTCGATGTTCGTGGCCGCTGCCGCCGGGGCCAAGGTCAGCAAACACGGCAATCGCGGGGTCAGCAGCAAAAGCGGCAGTGCCGACGTGATGGAGGCGCTGGGCATCAACATCAACCTGTCGCCAGAGCGAATAGCCGAGTGCATCGCCGAGGTGGGATTGGGCTTCATGTTCGCGCCGAATCACCATCCGGCGATGAAAAACGTGGCGCCGGTGCGCAAGGAACTTGGCATCAAGACCATCTTCAACCTGCTTGGTCCCCTCACCAATCCGGCCGGCGCCCCCAATATCCTGATGGGTGTGTTCCACCCCGACCTGGTGGGCATCCAGGTGCGCGCCCTGCAGCGCCTGGGCACGGAACATGCGGTGGTGGTGTATGGCAAGGACGGCATGGACGAGGTCAGCCTGGGTGCCACCACCATGGTGGGCGAGTTGCGCAACGGCGAAATCACCGAATACGAAATGCACCCGGAGGACTTCGGCATGGTGATGGCGAGCAACCGCGTGCTCAAGGTGGAAAACCCCGAGCAGTCCAAGGCGATGCTGCTGTCGGTGCTGGACAACCAGCCGGGCGCCGCCAAGGACATCGTCATTCTCAATGCCGGCGCCGCCCTGTACGCAGCCAATGTTGCCGACAGCATGAAGGGCGGTATCACGCTGGCGCGCGGGGCGATCGAGTCCGGCGCGGCCAAGGCCAAACTGGCGCAGCTGGTGGCGGCGACGACCGGTTCCGGCACCTGAGACCGAGTCGCCCGGCTGTGCGATGCGTTCGGCCCGACCTGGTGCAAGGCGTTCGCGTTCACGTGCGGGTTCACGGTGCTCACGGATAAAATGACACATGCCCAATCACCGGCCTCCAACCCAGATCCTTGAGGTACTGCAAAAGATCGAGTACGAGGATGCCTTGGTCGACGGAGACAGCCGTTACGTCGAAACCGAACTTGCGCGGGGCAGCGCAAAGACTTTTTCCACGCTCGCCAAAAAGTTTGGTTGGAGCCCCAGCACCAATCAGTTCTTCGCGCCCAACGACAAACACGTGGTCTTCTTCGGCCATATCGGGAGCGGAAAAACCACCGAGCTGCGCCGGTATGCGCGCAAGCTGAACGACTCCAGGCGTTTCTACGTGGTGGAGGTCGACGTTCTGGCCAAACTCGACCGCAACAACCTGCAGTACACCGAGGCGCTGATGGCGATGGCCGAGACCTTGCTGGAGCGTTTGTCCAACGACGGCTACACGCTCGGGGACGATGCGCTGCAGCCACTGCGCAGCTGGTTTGCGCCCGGCGTGCAGACCCGCAGCCAGAGCTCGGAACTTAGCGCGGAGGTGAAGACCGGGCTGAAAGCAGGCGCCGGTATCCACGGGCTCGCCAAGGTTTTCGCCAGCTTCACGGCGGCCTTTAAAACCGGCTCCAGCCAGAAGACCGAATGGCGCCAGGAGATCCGCAACCGCTTCACCACCCTGGCCGACGCGTTCAACCGGCTGATTCGTGCGGTTGAGGCCGAATTGCAGGCGCAAGACCGGGCGCAGCGGGTCTTGTTCCTGATCGACGGGACCGACAAAATGTCGGGTGACGACACGCAGAAATTTTTTGTGCAGGATGCCGAGCAACTGCTGGCCATTCAGACGCTGGCCATCTACACCGCGCCGCTGCATCTCAAGTACGACGGCCGCCTGGGCGGCAAACTGGATGCCGACCTGGTGCTGCCGATGATCAAGCTGCAAGAACGGGATGGCACGCGTTGCGAAGCCGGCTGGGTGGCGCTGTGCAGCCTGTTGCTGCTGCGCGCCGACAGGAGCCTGTTTGCCAGCGACGCGGACATCGAACGGCTGGTGGAACATTGCGGCGGGCACCCGCGCGAACTGTTGCGTCTGCTCAAGTTGTGTTGCGAGATCGCAGACGAGAAAGTCAACGCCACCGTCGTCGAGCGCGCCATCCAGAAACTCGCCTCTGAATACCGTTATTTCCTCCAACCCGGTGACTACGTGCTCCTGCGCAGCATTGACGCCGACCTGTTCAACAGCGGCAACGGCGCACGCGCGCAAGAGCTGCTGCATCGCCTGGCCCTGCTGCAATACAACGATGGTTTGTGGCGCCGCAGCCATCCGGTGGTGCGCACGCTCGAAGGGTATACGAATGCCGGCATATCGACGCCATCTGCCTGAACGGCGGCCCTGCCCACGGCGCTGAACCGTGGTCGCCAGCAACTTCGAACTCGAGCGCATCCGGCTGGCTGCGGCGCGGGAGCTTCCCAGCGGCTGTTTTGAGGACTTCTCGCGCCTGAGCCGCAGCCTGTTGTACGGGCCGCAGTTCCAGTGGTTGCTGGTGGATGCGCCGCACGAGGTTCTGCGTCGGCAGGTCATGGCAGCGCTGGAGACGGTGTTGCGCGTGGCCAGGATGACATCCTCCAGCGTGCCCCTGAGCGACCGGATCGCGGACATTCCGGCACTCGAGCAGCGCCTGGTCGCCCACGCGCGCACCAGCGACGTGGTGCATGTTGTGGGTCGCCCGGGCTGGTTCGACCCGGCACGCTGGGACAGCTTCAATGTGCGCCGCGAGCGGCTGGCAGCCCAGGCGCGGGCGCGGCTGGTGTTCTGGCTTGACGCCGACGCGATAGCGCTGGCCTCCAGCGGCGCGCCGGACCTGTGGGCCTGGCGCGGTGGGGTGTACGCCTTTCGCGTCGCCCAGCCGCAGGGCGAGGTGCCGCCCGCCCATGCAATAACTCGCCTCGCTGCACAGCCAACAGGGCCGGACAGCCGCGGCATGGCCGAGCGCAGCCGCCGCATCGCCGAAATCCGCAGCTTCCTGGCGCAGCACCCCGCGCCGCCGGATGACCTGCTGGCAGCCCCACTGGATGAGCTGGGGCGCCTGCTGCACGAGCTCGGCGAGCCGGACGCGGCGTTGGCGCACTGGCGGACAGTCGAATTGCCGTTCCATCGGCGTCGCAAGGACGAACGGGCCGTCGCCATCACACAAGGCCAGATCGCCGACATCCTGCAAGCGCGCGGCCAGCTCGACGAGGCGCTGCGCATCCGCCAAGACGAAGAGCTCCCGGTCTATGAGCGCCTGGGCGACGTGCGCTCCAAGGC
>Ga0163144_10021407_pt1 | contig 12856 bp, 12 predicted proteins | sample OliLak19BULKMAT1_FD_123175 | JGI IMG/M metagenome (GOLD analysis project Ga0163144, IMG submission 123175) | Freshwater microbial mat bacterial communities from Lake Vanda, McMurdo Dry Valleys, Antarctica - Oligotrophic Lake LV.19.BULKMAT1 | ecosystem: Environmental > Aquatic > Freshwater >...
CGTCCTCCGGATCTTCGTCTGCATCGTGCCGGCCCAACGGACCGATCTTGGGCTGCAGGCCGGCCGTGTGCGCCGCGTTGGCCAGCGCATGCGAACTGGTCACGCTGGTCAGCAGCAGGAAGCCGAGAATGCAGAACACCTTGACCAGCACCAGCCAGTGCGGCGCCATCAGCGCCATGCCGAGCAGCACGAGGCCAGCGCCCGAAGTATCGGTGATGCTGGCGGCGTGCAGGCGGGTGTAGAAATCCGGAAAGCGCAGTACGCCGATCGTGCCGACGATGCACAGGAGCGCGCCGAGCAGGCAGGCGGCAGCGCCGAGCGGGTAGCGCACGGTCTCCCAGGTTGCGCCGATCATGGCGGCAAAATCAGCCATTGCGGTCGCCTCCCTGCGGCGCCGGATCGGCGCGGCGCATCAGCGGCACCTGGAACGAGCGGTAGCGGAAGAATTTCAGGATCGCGATGGTCGAGACGAAGTTGATCAGCGTGTAGAGGATCGCGATGTCGAGGAAATCCGGCCGGCCCATGACATAGCCCAGCAGGCCAATCACCAGAACCGTCTTTGTACCGAAGGAATTGACCGCCAGCACGCGGTCATACAGCGTCGGGCCCATCAGTGCACGGACGAGCAGCAGGCACATCCCGATCAGGATGGCGATGAGGGCGGCAATGGTCATGCCGGCGCCCCCGAAGGATCAGCCGCCCGGGCGCAGCGGCGGTCCATCTCGGCGAAGGCTTCCGGCACCGTGCTGGCTTCGTAGAGGCCGTGCACCAGCAGCTTGTCACCGTCGATCTCGATCGTCACCGTGCCCGGCGTCATCGTGATCGAGTTGGCGAAAGTCACTTTGGCGAGGTCGGACTTGCAGATGGTCTTCACTTTCACCAGCGCCGGGCAGATATCGATTTCGGCGCGCAGGCAGGCCTTGACGACGACCCAGTTCGACTTGACGACTTCCCAGAACAGCCAGGGATAATAGCTGAGGAATCCGAGCAGGCGCACATAGGGCGCGCCTTCCCGGTCGATCAGCTTGAGGCGCGCGGACAACAGCATGGTCATGACAAACGACGCGGCGGCAAAGCCGAGCATCAATGGCTTGTAGTGACCGGAATTGGCCATCCAGAAGACGACGATGGCCAGCAGTATTCCGATAAAATACACGGCAGCGCCCCTTCATTCGATAAAGATTCGAGAAAAGATGACCCAACTAGAGTCCGGAATCCGTCTTGGGAAGAGCGATTTGCCGCAGCGACGCTAAATTCCGAAGACGAGACGGGCTGTTCGCTGCGAAGTCGAGTACTCCGCTTCTTCGTTGGCCGGTACGCCGATCTCCTGAGCCTGGCGCAGGCCGCCCGGCGAATAGGCCGAAGATAGCGACCAGTTCCAGTAACGCAGCGTTGTCTGGGCCTTGGCGACTGACAGGACCTCGTAGGTTTCCGCGACATTTGCGAACACCGGATTGAGCTGGCCGGGCGCATCCTCGATGGGGCGGCGCATCGCGGTCCACAGCATCCGCACATACTCGCGCTTCAGGCCGGTCGCCTTGCACAAGACAGCGAGGCCCTCGCCGCCTGAATCTGAGAGGATCTTGGCTGAGGTGACGGGCTTGATGCCGGCAAGGTAGCCGATTTCCTGCGCCAGGTCCGCGTCGATGCCGTTGACCTCTGCGGCCGTGACGGCGCTTTCCAGGCTGTCATAGGGGCTGCGCTCGATGGCGGCGCGGTTGCGCTGGCGCCGCTCGATCAGTTGCATGGCCTTTCGGCTGACCGGGTCCGCCCAGCCTTCGGCGGCGGCCATTTCGAAGACATCCCGGCAGATCGAGATCATTTCGGACCGGTCCGAGGCATGCCGCGTCAGGATCTTGCGGCGGGTCACGGCGTCGGCCCACCAGAACATCGCCATGGCGTGCGAGGGGCGCAATTCGATCCGTTCGGTCAGGATCGGACAGAAAGACGGCTCGTCTCGCGACAGGACAATCAACCGGTCGAACGTCGCTTCGGCCAGCGGGGCGTTCCGGTTCGCCAGCAATTCGCGCACCACATGCGGTTCGCCAACCTCGGCGATGCTGGCGGTGACAGTGACACAGAGGTTGCGGCGCCGCGCGATGACGGAGCGGTGCTCGGCGGTCGTGTTCTGCACGATCTCGACAAGATCGCAGGCATCGAAGGCGTCGCTTTCCTCGAGCAGAGGCCGGGCGACGGCGAAAGAACACTGGGCGAGATAGCGCAGGAGGCGGCGCGGGGCGTCCCGGCAGACGGCCAGACGCGAGGCGCAGAGGCTGCGTTCACGGTCGGTGACGTGCAGCAGCATGTCGAGAAGGATGTCGCCCGCCATCGCGCGGTCCTGCGGCGGGATGCGCGATCCCGGCATGGCCACAACGTCGATCAGACGCCGTACCAATGCGTCCTGAGCCGCGCTGTGCGGCTTCGGCGCAGGTGACTGAGGCATTTCGCTCATTAAAACAGGCCCGCCGTAATTGACAGAATCTCGCAGCCAAGGGTTAACGAGACGTGGACCGGACTTAATTTTTCGCTGTTTTGAGGCCGGTCAGGACCGGTTCCGGTTGCCCGGATGGACCACCAGAAGGAGGAGAGCGAAAGCAAGGAAGATGACGTAGACGAGGAAATGGGTGCCCCCATCCGTTCCCCCTTCCGGCAAGGCCACCTCGCGGTCCATCCAGGGGGAGAGGTGAAGCGCAACACCGATACCGAGAACGAGGACCGACAGGGCCGCCCCAAACCGCCGGCTCAGCGGAATCAACAACAGCAGCGCGGCAGTCAACTCGATGATCCCGGACACAAACCGGCCGGCCGGCTCGAAAATGGTGACGCCCGTTCCCTCGGCGAGCGCTGCAAACAGGAGGTTTTCACCCGGCGCATCATACAGCTTCACGTAGCCCGGCACCGGATCCGGCCAGGGGTGGAGCGTGATGTGCAGGAAGAATGCGGCAAGGCCGGCAGCCAGCAGCCAGCTGGCAATAAGGCGAAATGCGCTCATGCGAAGGACCTCTTCGACGCCCGTGCCGAAGGTGAAACCTAGCGGCAGGCCGGTTTCAACGCAACCATGACGGCTGTTCACACACTCTCTGACCAACGGGGCTGGGCCCCTTTCCTTGGCGCGCCTGCCTACCTATTGTGCCGCCGCAGCGACGGGAGCGTACCTTCATGAGCGGCGACATCGACAAGATTGTCGACGAAATGGCCGAACGGGCGTCCGAAAGCGTGACGTCGCCCGTCAGCGGCCTCAGCGAAGCGCTCGGCGCCGGCGCCAGCTTCATCGTGAGCGCTACGCATTGGCGGGCCAAACGCCTCCGGCGCGGCGTGAAGATCGAGTTGCCGGCCTATCTCGCCGTGCAGTGCAGCTGGTTCGTGGCCTTCGGCCTGCAGCTGGTGCTGTTTCCCTACCTGATCACCGGACGCGACCACCTTCACCTTGACGGGCTCGCGCTCGGCCTCGCCAACATGGCGCTGTCCCTGCCCTCGGTGATATTCCTTCTGCTCGGCGGCGTGGTGGCGGAACGGGCGGATGGTCGGCGCCTTCTGATCCTCCTGCATCTCCTGGCGGCGGTGCCGGCCATGTTCCTCGCCTTCGCGATCGCCCGCGGCCAGCTCAGCTATCCGGCCATGATCCTTTATGCGCTCGCCATCGGCACGATCGGCGCCTTCATGATGCCGGCGCGCGATTCCATCGTGAACGAAGTCGTCTCGCGGCGCAGCCGGGTTGGATCCGGCGTCACCCTGCAGCTGGGCGTCACTCTGGCGACGATGGCGCAGTTCCTCGCCCAGATCGGCGGTCTGATCCTGGCGGGATACGCGGACAAGGCCACCCGGATGCCAAGTTGGCTCGGCGGGTTCAGCATCGGGCCGATTTCCGCCGAGGCTTTGCTGATCGCGCAAGGCGTGGCGCTAGCGAGCGGCGCGGGCTTCGCGCTGATGCTGGCACGCGGCCGTCCAATCAAGTCCACCGGCAAGGGCATCCGCTCGACCCTGAGCGCGATCATGGACGGCCTGCGCGCCGTGCGCGCCGATCCCAAGCTCTGGGCGATGACGACCCTGATGTTCGGCGTCGGGGTGTTCGTGATCGGCTCCTTCCTCGTGGTGCTGCCGATCATCAACCGGGACGTCTACCATTTCGGCTCGTCCGGCATCCGGGACATGTTCGTGACCTTCTGGATGGGCGCCTTTGTCTCCTCCGCCGTGCTGGCAGTATTCAAGCGCATCAAGCGTCAGGGCCGCCTGCTGCTGATCGCCCAGTTCGTCGCCTCGGCCAGCATCTTGATGATGATGGGCACCGTGCCGCACTGGATGTTCCTCGGCATCGTGTTCGTCTGGGGCCTCGCCGCGGGTATCTCCATCGCGATGAGCCGCTCGATCGTGCAGGACTCGGCGCCCAAGGAAAAGCTGGCGCGCGTCCTGTCGATCTACCAGCTCGGCTTCATGGCCGGCGCCCCGTTCGGCGCGGCCCTGATGGGCGCGCTGGTGGACTGGTTCGGGCCGCAGAAGATCGCCGTGGTGCCGGCCGGCGGGATGATCCTGCTGATTGTCTGGATGGTGTTCTTCACGCCGGTCTGGAACATGAAAGGCACAGCTTGGGTGGCCCATCACGAGGGCCGGAAATAGCCGGGATGACATTCCTCGCAATCTCGCCTAGCGCTTGATCCCATGAGCTTTCTGCCCCGCGCAACCGTGCTGACGTCCAACATCGTGGACAACTGGCGCACCCTCGATGCCCTGCATCCGGGGGCGACGACGGCCGCTGTCGTGAAAGCCGATGCCTACGGGCTCGGCGCCGCCAAGATTGCCAAGGCCCTGAAGATCGCCGGGTGCCAGACCTTCTTCGTCGCCTATCTCGATGAGGGCATGGCCCTGCGCAAGGCGGTGGGCAAAGGTCCGCGCATCTTTGTGCTGAACGGCCCGGTGCGCGGCGAACTGGCGGCTTACCGCGACGCGGAACTGACCGCGGTGCTCTCCAGCGAGCTGCACCTGAAGCTCTGGTCGACGGCCCCGCGCGGCACCTGCGCCATCCATGCCGATACCGGCATGAACCGCCTGGGCATGAGCCCGGCGCTGATCGACACCGAGGCGACCGCCATCCGCCGCCTCGCCCCGGTGCTGGTGATGAGCCACCTCGCCTGCGCCGACGCGCCGCAAAATCCGATGAACCTGCTTCAGCGCCGCGCCTTCGAGGATATAGCCAACGCGTTTCCCGATACGCCCGCCAGCCTCGCGAACTCGGCCGGCTGCTTCCTCGGCAAGAATTACGGGTTCGACCTCACCCGGCCGGGCCTCGCCCTGTATGGCGGCACCACCCCGCCGGCGAAGGTGCAGCTCAAGACCGGCGTCATCCTGGAAGCGACCATCGTCAATGTTTTCAAGGGCAGAAAGGACACCACGGTTGGTTACGGGGCGACGTATTCGCTGACCGAGGACCGCCTGCTCGCCACCTGCGCCATCGGCTATGCCGACGGCCTGATGCGCAGCGGCTCCGGAAAGCTCAAGGGCTGGGTGGACGGTGTCGCCTGCCCGGTTGCCGGGCGGATTTCGATGGATTTGGTGACGCTGGACATCACGGACGGGCCGAAAGCGATAAAGCCCGGCGCACGTGTTGAATTCCTCGGTGAGCACGCCAAACTTGAAGCACAGGCAGCCGCCTGCGGCACGATCGGCTATGAGCTGCTGACAGGGCTTGGCCCCCGCGTGCAACGCAACTATCGCTGAGGCCGATCATGGCGAACCCTTTGCAACTTGTCGGCCGCGTCACGCTGGGCCTGTTCGCCGAGATCGGCCGGCTGGCCGTATTCGCGGGCCGCGTGAAGATCGCAGCCATCACCCCGCGCTGGTATGGCGGGGAAATCCTGCGCCAGATGGTGCGCATCGGCTTCTACTCCCTCCCCGTCGTCGGCCTCGCCGCCGTGTTCATCGGCGCGGCCCTCGCCCTCAACATCTATGAAGGCGGCAGCCGCTACGGCGCCGAGCAGTTCGTCCCCAACATCGTGGTGCTCGGCATTTCGCGTGAGCTCGGCGCAGTGATCACCGGCCTGATGCTGGCCGGACGCGTCTCCGCCGGCATCGCCGCCGAGATCGGCGCCATGCGCGTGACCGAGCAGATCGACGCGCTGGAGACCCTCTCAGCCTCGCGCTACCGTTACCTCTATGCCCCGCGCTTCATTGCTGCCCTGCTGACCCTGCCGCTGCTGGTGACGGCGGCCAACATCATCGGTGTGATGGGCGGCTGGCTCGTCAGCGTTTACGGCCTCGGCTTCGACTCCACGGTCTACCTGCGCAACACGGTCGATTTTGTGACCCGCAACGACATCATCGTCGGCCTGATCAAGGCCATCCTCTTTGGCGGCATCATCGCCATCATGGGCTGCTACCAGGGCGACCGCAGCCAGGCGGGCGCCACCGGTGTGGGCCGGGCAGCAACCCTGTCGATGGTCGGCGCGGCGGTTCTGGTGCTGGCCTTCAACTACGCCCTGTCCACCTTCTTCGTGGAGATCGGGCTATGAGCGGGCCGCTGCTGAAACTGGAAGGCGTCGAGAAATCCTTCGGGACGAAACAGGTGCTGCGCGGCATCGATCTGGAAGTCGCACGCGGGCAGAGCCTGGTCGTGATCGGCGGCTCGGGCTCCGGCAAGTCCGTGATGCTGAAGAATGCCCTCGGCCTGATGACGCCCGACAAGGGCAAGATCTGGTTCGACGGGGACGATGTCACCAAGGCGACCGGCAAGGCACGCGAGCAGATGCGCGCGCGCATCGGCATGCTGTTCCAGTCCGGCGCGCTGTTCGACTCGCTCACCGTCTGGGAAAACGTCGCCTTCCGCCTGATCAACACGCCCGGCACGAAGCGCAAGGACGCCAAGGAGCGGGCCTTGGAGACGCTGAAAAAGGTTCGTCTGGGGTCGGACGTTGCAGGCCTCTACCCCGCCGAGATATCCGGCGGCATGCAGAAACGCGTCTCCCTCGCCCGCTCGATCATCTCGGAGCCGGACCTGATCTTCTTCGACGAGCCGACCACCGGCCTCGACCCGATCACGGCCGACGCGATCAACGACCTGATCCTCGAAATGGTCCGCGGCCTCGGCGCGGCAGCCGTCTCGATCACCCACGACATGCCCTCGGCCCGCAAGATCGCCGACGAAATCGCCATGCTCTTCGAAGGCAAGATCATCTGGCGCGGCCCGGCGGCAGACGTGATGCACAGCGGCAACGAATACGTGGACCAATTCGTACACGGACGAGCCGAAGGGCCAATCCAGCCGGCGATTTAGGGCAATCCTCCCGCTTCTTTGGTTGGAAATCTCGCTATTGCTGGCAAGGTATGTGTCGGTAGGGATTCTACGCGGATATCAAACGTGAGCACCTTCATCATCGAGTTCAAACCTGAGCTTCCGAAGATAAAGAGGAAGACTGCCTCTCGGTCTCTTGATGGCTTGGATTTCCAACGAATTCCGACCGTGCATACCCGAGAGTATGACGTGCCATACCGGGTCGATCACCGCCTTTTCTGCTACTATCCGGCATCAATTCTAACAGTGATCAATGATCTGCATCAGGAGTGGGAGCTTGCGCGCAGCAGAACGTCCCACCTCATGACACAGTCCGGGTACCCCGTTTTAGAGGTTGAGTTTGAAGGTGAAACAGCACTCTTTCTGGATCCGGTTCAACTCTTGGGATTCCGCGTCAGAAAGCCTATTGGAGAACCGATCAGTTCGTCCGCGGTCGAAGCAACATTTGAAGCGGCATTCCAACATGTTTTGAGCGTGGCAAAGCGCGAGAGGCCTTAGGACGACTTGGCCGCCCCCCGTCCCGCCACGCGCCCGGTCGCCAGACAGGCGGTCAGCAAATAGCCGCCCGTCGGCGCGTCCCAGGCGATCATTTCGCCTGCGCAATGCACACCCGGCAAAGCCTTCAGCATGAGGCCGTCATCCAGCGCGTCCCACGGCACGCCGCCGGCGGTGGAGATGGCGGTGTCCATCGGGGCGGTGCCGGTCAGCGTCAACGGCAGGGCCTTGATGAGGCGGGCGAGGCCGGCAGGGTCGCGCGGCGGCGATCCTTTCGTGACTTCGAACAACAATGCAGCCTTGGCGCCGTCGAGGCGGGCGGCCTTGCGCAGGCGGTTGGAAAAGGAATCCTTCGGGTGCTGCGCGGCGAGGCGCGCGGTGAGCGCGGCTTCGTCCGTCTCGGGAAGAAGGTCAATGGTCAGCTCGGCCCGGCGTTTCTTGGCCAGGTCCCGGCGCAGCACGGCGGCGAGCGGATAGACCGCGCCGCTCTCGATACCGGTTTTCGTGATGATGAAGTCGCCGCGCACACTTTGTCCGTGAGCGGACAATGAAACGCCCTTCACCGGCGCGCCCTCATGCGCCGCCATCTTGGACGACCAGTCCGCAATGAACCCGCAATTCGACGGCGCGAATGGCTCCAGCGCCACGCCCTTGGCCACGAGCAAGTTGGCCCACGTCCCGTCCGAGCCAAGCCGTTTCCAACTGGCGCCGCCAAGGGCGAGCACCGCCGCATCCGATTTCACGGCCACGCGCCCGGTCATCGTCTCGAACGTGAGCGCACCGGCCTCGTCCCATCCCGTCCAGCGATGGCGCGTGTGCAGCACAGCCCCCGCCTCCCCCAGCCGCGCGAGCCAGCGGCGCAGCAGCGGCGAGGCTTTCATCCCGATGGGAAATACCCGCCCCGACGAGCCGACATGCGCCTCGATGCCGAGTCCCGCCATCCACTTCACAATTTCCGAAGGCCCGAACGCCTCCACCATCGCCGCTAGCCGTGCATCCGGCGAGTCGTACCGTGTGCGGAACTGCGCCTCGTCTTCCGAATGCGTGATATTCAGCCCGCTCTTGCCGGCCATCAGGAACTTGCGCCCCGCGCTCGGCATCGCGTCGTAAATGTCCACCCGCCCGCCCTCGGCCAGCGCGGCTTCTGCCGCCATCAGGCCTGCGGGCCCCGCGCCGATGATTGCGACATGTTTCATCGGCCCCCTCTAGCGGTGCGGGCCCTGACTTGCCAGCCCGCACCGAAGCCGCATAACCCTTCCCGCATGGCCAAAGCCTCCACATCTGCCTTCGTCTGCCAGGCCTGCGGCGCCGTACACGCCAAATGGGCGGGGCGCTGCGAAGCCTGCGGCGAGTGGAACACGCTGGTCGAAGAGGCCACATCCGCGCCGCCGGGCGCGCTGAAGGCTGAGAAGACCCCCACCGCCAAACGCGGCCCCAAGACCGAGTTCATCGCGCTCAATTCGGATGTCGAAACCCCGCCCCGCGTGCTGATCGGCGTGGAAGAACTCGACCGTGTCTTCGGCGGCGGTATCGTGCCTTCGTCTGCCACACTGATCGGCGGCGACCCCGGCATCGGCAAATCCACGCTCCTGCTGCAGGCCGCGGCGCGCCTCGCCCGCAACGGGGTGAAGACGGTTTACGTCTCCGGCGAGGAAGCCGCCGCGCAGATCCAGGAACGGGCCCGCCGCCTGAAAGTGGCCAATTCACCGGTACAACTGGCCACAGAGACCGACCTGCGGCGCATCCTCTCGGCGCTGAAGGAATCCAATCCGGGCTTCGTCGTGATCGACTCGATCCAGACTGTCTGGTCCGACGCGCTGGAAGCCGCGCCCGGCTCGGTCGCACAGGTCCGCGCCTGCGCGCAGGAGCTGGTGCGATGGGCCAAGAAGTCCGGCGCCGCGCTGGTCCTCGTTGGCCATGTCACCAAGGAGGGCACCATCGCAGGCCCCCGCGTGGTCGAGCATATGGTCGATGCCGTGTTCTATTTCGAAGGCGAGCGCGGCCACCAGTTCCGGATCCTGCGCGCCGTCAAGAACCGCTTCGGGCCGACCGACGAGATCGGCATCTTCGAGATGCATGCCCTGGGCCTGACACCGGCCAAGGAGCCCTCCGCGCTGTTCCTTTCCAACGAGGCCGAGCCCGGCGGCGGAACGGCCGTTTTTGCAGCTATGGAAGGCTCCCGCCCGGTGTTGGCGGAGGTTCAGGCCCTCGTCGCCAAGAGCCCGTTCGGCACGCCAAGGCGTTCCGTGATCGGCTTCGATTCCGGGCGCCTCGCGATGATCCTCGCCGTGCTGGAAGCACGCTGCGGCCTGAACTTTGCCGGCATGGACGTCTACCTCTCCGTCGCCGGCGGCTACAGGATCAACGAACCGGCGGGGGACCTGGCCGCAGCAGCGGCGCTGCTGTCGTCCCTCTCGGGAAACCCGGTTCCGGCGCGGAGTGTTTTCTTCGGCGAAATCGCCCTGTCTGGCGCCGTTCGGGCGGCTCCGAGGATGGATCAGCGTCTCAAGGAAGCGGCGCGGCTGGGCTTTCAGCGGGCGTATGGTCCGGAGATCAGTCCTGCGGCAGACGGCGGCTTGACGGTCAGCCCGATTGCGCGGCTTATCGCGCTTGTGGAACTCCTCGCGCCGGACGCTGCAAATGCTTGAAAACATTTCTGCTTTTGACGGCATCGCGCTGGGAGTGATCCTTATTTCCGCCCTCATGGCGTTTGCGCGCGGGTTCCTGCGCGAACTGGCCACACTCGGCGCTTTCATCGGCGCGCTGGCGGCTGCCTACTACGCGCGGAAATTCCTTCAGGGCACGGTTGCAGACCTGCTCCCACCGGGCAGCCATCCGCTCGCACCGGATATCATTCTCGTCGTGACGGCGTTTCTGATTGTCTACGTTATCGTCGCATGGCTTGGACAATCTTTATCAAAATCCATCATGTCGAACGGCGATATCGGCCTGTTCGACCATATCGCGGGCCTCTTCTTCGGCGTCATCCGGGGCGGGGTTGCGCTCGTTTTCTTTGCTGTGCTGCTTTCCGTCGGTCTGGAGCAGGAGCGCGTGCCCCCTTTCATCCAGGACAGCCTGAGCTATCCGATCCTCGCCAACGCCGCTGATGCGGTGACCGGCGAGGCCCGCGAAGTCAGCCGCAGCGCGGTGCCCGCCACACCCGCCTCAGGCGACTGAACTTGATGCCTTGGCGGGGTTCGCTAGTCTGGCCCCAGCACCCATCCGTGAGGGGAGGAAGTTCGTGACGCACCGCCCTGACCCGATTTCGCGCCGCAGTTTCCTGCTGGCCTCTGCCTCGGTGGCGCTCGTGTCGGCCTGCGCCACGCAGACCGGCACGGATGCCCTGCCGCCGGTCTCGCTGGCGCCGACCATGACCAGCCTGCTGGCAGCCCAAGCCGTGCCGATCCGCAATCTCGCGCCGGACGATCCGGGCGTCAAAGCCCTCGCCAAACGTCTCGCCGGGGCCCGCATGGCGGGGCTGGGGGAAGCGACCCACGGCTCGCACGAAGACGCTCTGCTGAAATCGGTGCTGATCCAGGCGATGGTGGAGAACCACAATCTTCGCGTCGTGCTGCTGGAAGCCAACCGCACCGGCTGCGCCCAGCTCGACACCTATGCCTCCGGGGGGCCAACCGGGCTGCTGGCCTCTGAAGCGGTCAAACAGGCCCCGGTTTTCCGTATCCTGAAAACCGACGTGACAGCCGACCTGCTCGCCTGGCTGCGCGGCTGGAACGCCGTGAACCCGGATCGCCGCGTGCGCGTGATCGGGGTGGACTGCCAGGCCAGCAGTCAGGACGCGGGTGACGCGCTGGCCGCGCTCGCCACCATCGATTCCGGCGCGGCAGACGCGATTGGGGTAGCGATCGCCCCGATCCTGACGACCGAGGCCCGCGCTGCCCGGCACGACCTGATGCTGAAGCAGGTGACCTCCGCCCAGCGCACCGAGGCGGAGGCCGCGTGCCGCATGCTCGAAGCCGAACTGGGCGCCGCCGGTCTCGACGACGCCGCCTTCACCGCGCGCCGAGCCTGGCAAGGCCTCAGCGCGTTCGAGCACGAGACCTCCGATGGCGACATAACCCGCGCGACGCCCGAATACTGGAGCCGGCGCGATGTGTTCATGGCAGAGAATGCCATTGCGCTCGCCAAGGACAGCGCGGCGGTGTTCTGGGGGCACAATACGCACGTCGCCGGCGGGGCCCCTTCCGGCGACTTCACGGGTTACATGCCGAGCGGCGCAGTACTGCGCCGGAAGCTTGGCAAGAATTACAGTGTCCTGATCCAGGAGTTTACCGAGGCGACCTTCCTGGCGATCCCCACAAGCGCCGGCCAGACGCCAGAGGCGCCGCAGGTGCGCATTGAGCGCAAGGCTCAGCCGGGCACGCTGAACGCTCTGCTGTCAGATGCGAGTTCGAAGACCGCCTGGTTCGACCTCGCCAACCTGCCCGAGTCGGGCGTCACGCGCGAGTGGCGCCGGACGCCGATCGGTCTCGACTGGTACGGCGCCACGGCGAGCGAAACGCCGGAAGCGTCCGATATCGTGCAAATACCACCGGAGGCGTTGTTTGACCTGCTGGTCATCCACCCGAAACTGACGCCCGCACGGATGCTTTGACGCGCCGTCCGGAAACATAACAACCCGGTGACAGGTCCACCCTTTCGCTGGCGGCCAAACCGAACTATATCCCGCTTCGACACTGGCCCCCCAAAGCGAGTCGGACCTTCCGATGGCCTATTTCGACAATGACGACGACAAGCCACGCGAAGAGTGCGGCGTAATTGGCGTGTTCGGGAACAAGGAAGCGAGCCTGCTCACGGCGCTGGGCCTGCACGCCCTGCAGCACCGGGGACAGGAAGCGTGCGGCATCGTCAGCTTCGACGGCAAGCGCTTCAACTCCGAACGCCATATGGGCCTTGTCGGCGAACACTTTGGTGGCGACCTGCGCCAGCGCCTGCCCGGCGCGTCGGCCATCGGCCATAACCGGTACTCGACGCAGGGCCGGCCGATGCTGCGCAACATCCAGCCGATCTTTGCCGACCTTGCCCTCGGCGGCTTCGCCGTGGCCCACAACGGCAACCTGA
>Ga0163144_10021408_pt1 | contig 12856 bp, 16 predicted proteins | sample OliLak19BULKMAT1_FD_123175 | JGI IMG/M metagenome (GOLD analysis project Ga0163144, IMG submission 123175) | Freshwater microbial mat bacterial communities from Lake Vanda, McMurdo Dry Valleys, Antarctica - Oligotrophic Lake LV.19.BULKMAT1 | ecosystem: Environmental > Aquatic > Freshwater >...
ACATCGGCACGCTGAAGAAGTTCATCGAGGCGATGAACGGCGAATTGGTGCTGGCCGCGCGGTTTGCCGACGGGGTCGAAGTGCCGATCAAGTTGGCCGAGACGGAAGCCACGACCTAAGGCGGCACACGAATGCACAACGGCCGCCGTTTGCCCGGCGGCCGTTCGCTGAAAGTTGGTTGCGGGGGTTCGCCGCACACTGTGCTGGCGACTCTGCGGGACAGCAGCATGACTCCCCCATTTGCTGCGGTTTCAGCGGAGATGCCCATGTCGATTTACGTGACCTAAGCCGTGGCGGTCGCGGCGGGCTCGACGGACCAGGCCGCCCGGCGGGCAGACCGCCGCCGGTGACCTCATCGAGGCCGGTGATGCCGGTGGGGGTTTAGGGAAAGGTGTGTGCGGCCGGGCGGCGCAGGGCCGTGCGAAGACTGCCGCGAAGAAGGCCTGAGAGTCCGTCACGCGACTTTCTTACGCGGACGCGCGCGGGCCGGCGCCTTCCTGGCTCGGCTTGCCAGCGCTTTCTGGACCCGTTCGGGCGGCCGGCCACCTTCGGCCGCGTGCCCGCCGCCGCCAGGCTCTCGCGCAGCCCGGCCACCAAGTCCTGCACGTTGGCGGCGGGCGCCGGCTGGCCCTTCGCCTTGTGCAGGGGTGCGCCCTCGGCCTTTGCGTCAATCACCTTCCTGAGCGCCTGCACGTAGTCGTCGGTGTACTTCTCCGGCTGCCACGGCTCGGCCATGCCTTCGATGAGCTTCGCCGCCAAATTCAGTTCGCGCCCAGCCAGGGTCGCGAGTGCCGGCGCCGCCGGCACGGCCACCAGGTCTTCGTGGAACCGCATCGTGCACAAGACCAGGCGGCCGTCGATCGACAACAGCCCCGCGAGCTGCTGGCGCTGCCGCACCACGTACTTGGCCACCCCGACCCGTCCGCTCGCTGCCAGGCCCCGCGCCAGCAGCGCGTACGAATGGTCAGCGCTCCTGGCCGGCGGGGCCAGATACGGCGTATCCCAGTAGTGCGCATCGATGTCGGCAAACGGCACGAATGCCAGGATGTCGATGCTGGGGCTGCGTTCGAGCGCGGCCGTGGCGAGGTCGTCTTCCGTGACCGCCACGAACCGTCCCGGGCTGCCCACCCCCAGAAGCGGCTGCGCGACGTGCGCAGATGCGCTGTCTGAGATTGCAAGCGCGGTGCCGAGCACAGGGACGCCGTTGCGCCCTGGGTGAAGCGCAGGCTACCGTTCTGACCCAACGCCTGCGCTCAGCCTCCGCACACGTTGGCAGCGCCGTGGAATGGCTTGGATGAGGGGCGTGGGCGCCTGCCATCGCAGCGCCGATATGGAGAAGATGCGCGGCGTAGTCCCGGCGCGATTCCTGCATGGCTCGTCCTTCGTGGCCACCAACTCATCGTCTGCACCCCACGACGACGTCCGCACCGGGCAGGGCAGCACCAAGGTCGACCGGGCTACTTTCCACACGCGCTTCACCGCGCACTTTCAGGATCCGGCATTCGCCGCGGCCGACCCGGAACGTGCCCGTCTCGAGGACGTGGCCTGGGACGGCTACGAGCAGTATCGCAAGAGCCCGCGCAGCCGTCCGGCCGGAGCGGGCTTCAAGGACCCGGCGTATGCGCTGCCAGAAGAATGGCTGGCGGCGCGCCAGGCGATCCTCGAGGCGCAGGCCCGTCACGACGACGCCAGCGCGCCGGCGACGGTGCTGCTCGTCTGCGCCTCGCCGCGCACCGACGAGACCTGTCCGGGCGAGATGTCGAAGACGTTCCGCCTGACGTCGAGCGCGCGGGAGGCTTTGGGCGCGACGGGCGTGACCGTGGATCTGCTCGACCTGAGCGCGCTCACGGCCGAGTATGGCCGCGTCATCTACCCGTGCAAGGGCTGTGTGTCGACGGCGATGCCGCTCTGCCACTGGCCGTGTTCGTGTTACCCGAATCATGCGATGGGACAGACCGGCGACTGGATGGCCGAGATCTACCCGCGCTGGGTGGCGGCGCACGGCGTGATGATCGTCACGCCCGTGCACTGGTATCAGGCGCCGAGCGTGCTGAAGCTGATGATGGACCGGCTCGTGTGCGCCGATGGTGGCAATCCGGATCCCACGACCACGCACGGCAAGACGCCGGGCGAAGCCAAAGCGCTCGAACTCGAGGGCTGGGCGTATCCGCGCCATCTGGCCGATCGGGGCTTCTCGGTCGTGGTGCACGGCGATGCCGCGGGCGCCGAGTCGCTGCGCCGCGGCCTGCACGACTGGCTGACCGATATGCAGCTCGTGCCCGCTGGCGCGGCCGCGATGGTGGACCGCTACGTGGGCTACTACGAGCCCTACGCCACGAGCCACCGGGCTCTCGACGGCGACGAGGCGTTGTTCGAGGAAGTGCGGCTGGCGGCGCAGGCGCTCGCGGCCTGCGTGCAGCAACTGCGCACGGGCTGGCGCCCGCCGGGCGATGGCCAGACGGCGCCACGGCCGAAGTGATGCCGGGGTTCGGCATCGGCGTGCCCATTGTGGGCACGAATGGTGGCGGTGCCGGCCGTCCGAACAGCACATATACACCGGTCGACATCGACGCAAGAGACGCACTTTCACCAGACACGAGGCAGCCATGACCAAGACGCCACATCTCGCTCCCGACGAACAACCGTACACCCAGGCTGGCGCGCCCGACCGGCAGGACCAGTCGCACACCTCGCTCGACACCACGAGCCCCTCGGGCCGCCCCCGCGACGAAGGCCCCGACACGATCGAACGCACTCGCGCGCAGCGGCCGAAGCCAAGCCCGGACGCGGTCGCGACCTCCAAGATCGATCCGGCCGAGCGGGAGACGCTGTAGCCGTCACGGCCGTCCACTCGCGACGGGCTCCGACATGGCTGAGCCAGCCTTGAAGGATCTTGGCGTGACCGCACCTTGCCTCGCCCGCGGTGCGGCCACTGGCCGGGCTGTGGCAACGACGTTGAACTCAGTCGCTGATCGCGGAAGGAAGCCCCGCGTTCGGTTGCCTGTCCCAACGACGAGCCGCACGGTGGCGGCGCCGGATCTCAGGGGCGAGTTCTGATCGCGCCCTTCGGGCCGGCTCACGTGGTCGACCCGTCCCGGAGCTGAGTGCGAAGGGCACCCGGCCCGCGGGATGGACTGTTGCCCGTTCTCGGCAACAGCGCCAGTTCTGGCACCGCCAGCGGACTGATGCGCTTTGGTACTCAGCCGAAGCTACCCGTATCGGGTATATTTCTAGGGTCGCCTGCGACGATCAGCGTCTTGAAGCGCAAGGACTTCGCCCGCTGGCAGGCTGGAGAGAGGCTGCCCGATGACACCTTGTGCAAGGCAGTCAAGGAGATGGAGAACGGCTTGGTCGATGCCGACCTGGGCGGCTTCCTCTACAAGAAGCGGGTGGCTCGTCCCGGCGGCGGCAAGAGCGGCGGATACCGGACCGTGCTGTCCAGCCCGGGTCGGTGACCGCTACGTGTTCCTGCATGGGTTCGCCAAGAAGGACAAGGCCAACATCACGCAGGACGAGAAGAAGGCGCTGCAGTTCGCCGGCAAGGTGTTCCTGGATCTCTTGCCTGCCGAGCTGACGAAGGCACTGCAGGCCGGCGTACTGGTGGAGGTGCACTGTGTCCAGCAAGCTCATTGAGTCTCTCCGCGGCGACCTCGCCGCGCTGGCGAAGGTCGGCGCCGTCGGCAAGGTGACGATGCGGCAGTTCGATGCGATCTGCCCGCCGCCGGTGCGACAGTTCAGCGCGACGGACATCAAGCGGCTGCGCGAGCGGCTCAAGTTCAGCCAGCCCGTGTTCGCCCACCTGCTGCACACGACGGCCTCGACGGTGCGCAAGTGGGAGCAGGGCGACACGCGGCCGGCCGGGCCTGCCCTGAAGCTGTTGAACGTGATCGCTGACAAGGGGCTGGAAGCCGTCCTATAGGGGCACCACCTTCACGCTCGATCGCCATGGCTGTCTTGCCCTCAAGGGACGGCCAGCTGGTGATCGAGCTGAAGGGCAACCTGGCCACGATGCTGTCTGCCGTCCAAAAGACGACAAGGTCGCCAGAGACTGGCGACCTTGTGATGCCGGTAGAGTTGGTTGCGGGGGCGTGCAGCCGCCGCCTTCGCGGGCTCTGGAATGCGTCAGAATTGCCCTCAGGCGATGCGCCGTGCAGGTAGCGGGCCGTCCGGGCGATAATCTTGCTATGGCTTAGGCTCCAAATCAGCTGCGGGTCACCGCATTCCCTACCCCCTTCCGTTCTGGAGGACCCGCTGAAATGGTGGGCAGAAGTGGTTGGCCGTGCTCCGGACCAAACGGCTCACAACGCGAAGGAAGCGGCGGCGGTCGCGGTGGGGAGCTTCGCTGATGGCGCCTTGACGCTGAGAGTCCAGCCCGTCCGCATCGATTGGTCATACTCTCCCTCCTCCGAGGAGGGCTTTGCCGCTCCCCACCAGACGCTGGGCGCACTGGCGGCCGGATGGGAGTCGTTTCGCGTCTCCATGCACCGCTGGCTGTCAGTTGAAACTCGGCCGGACCTCCTGCGGTTGGCCGCTGGCATGGTCCTCTTCGATGAAGTGGAATCCCGAGCTGAGGGATACCGGCGATTGGGTCAACAGCTTCCGACGGTGCAGATCGACGCTGACAATTCGTCTGATTTCTCCTATCAGATCAACCGCCGACGGGTGTCGAGGGTTGTACCAGACCTGGAATTGAACCGCCTCGCAAAGTGGTCCGTGAGCAGTGCGCAGTCGTTCGTGGCGACACCTACTGGAGTGACTGTTGCCACCACAAAATCACTGGCATGCCGTCTTGAACTCGACATGAACTCGAGTGGCGACCGCATTGATATATTGCCCAGAGCCGCAGGTGGCCTGCTGCTCGCCGAACTTGGCGCGCTCGCCCTTGAAATCGCGGAGAGCGGGGACGTCCGATGATTGAGTCATCGACCGCTCTCGACCAAGGGCAGGACACCAGCCTCTCGCACGCGGGACTAGAAGTCCTTGCACGGGCTTTCGTGCTGACCGTTCACTTGGCGCTGAGCGGTGCGAGCACCGCGGGCCGTGCTTTCGTCGTAGGTCTCAGCAATGCCACAGCGAGCCGCACTCACACGGAGGCATCAGAAAACGCTACCGCTGACGAGGACCGGGCTCACGAACTGGCGGAGCAGCTGCGAACCATGTTTAGGCATTGGGAGGAGCTGCGTTTCCGTGACGGAGTCGAGAACGAAGTCTCTCGGTCGTTGTACCGCATGCTGGTGCTCCATTCGACAGACTTCGTCGATGCACTGACGAGAATCGTTGCGTCGGAGAACACGAATCCGCGAGTCCTTGCCGAAGCGATGAGACACCTTGGACGATTTGTGCACCAGCCCACTCGCCACGAACGACTCTGGCTACTCGAGCGGGGCCTAAGAGCGTCATCGCCGGTCAGCCGTGACGGCGCCGCTCTTGGACTGGCTCACCTCGCAGACAAGCGTGCCGCCCCGTACCTTGAGGCGGCAATTGCGACGGAGCCGGTTCCTGGTCTGCGCGACGACCTGAAGCAGGTTCTCGATGAGTTGCTTGGCAATGCCGTTGCTCGTGAAGCTCGACAATAAGCGTATGTGGGACAGCCCTGGGTGGCTGCCTGCGGGGGAAGTGACGGCAGACGCCGTTCTCGATTTGCGAGTCGAGCAGAACGAGCTGTCGGTTTGGTTCGTTGAGCAGGACCGTTCGAACCTTGAGCGGGTTCTCGGTGCCTTGGCGGCGAACCGAGAGCACGTCGAAAAGCTCGACTACGCAGTCTTCGATGAGGCCAGTCTCGCGCAGGTCGGGGTCGAAGCGCGCCCGTCGCAGGGCCAACTGCCTGACGAACATGCCAACGAGAACTGGCACCGAGATCTAGTTGAACTGTCGGGGCGAAGACTGGTCGCCGTGGCAGAAGTCATCGCCTCGGGGAGTCCTCAAAGATGCAGTCACAGCAACGTAAGGCGGATCCTGACAGACGCCGCAGTGCAAGGGCACTTGCGACGGGATCTGGTAAGAGAGCGCCTCGCAGCCGATCTTCCGTGGCCCCAGTAGCGGGTTGACCCGATCCGGCCATTGCGGAGCTGACCTCCGCAGCCCTTGGGCGCACCGCTCGGAAAAAGGCGGCAGCCCGCTTCCGCGACAGCCACTGGGCAGCGGCGCGCCGATGGTGCGGTCGGCCTGTCGGATGGCCTGACACCATCCAGTATTATAACCATTGACGCATAAGTCACTGCGTGGCATATTCAGCTATGGTCTGGCAGGTTGAGGGAACCGACGAGTTCGCCGGGTGGTTCCTCGACCTGAACGAAGACGAGCAGGTGGACGTCGGCCGTGTCGTCGAACTGCTGGTCGAGCACGGGCCCGCCTTGCCGTTCCCGTTCTCATTGGGAATTGCCGGGTCGCGTCATCGCCACATGCGCGAACTCCGGATTCAGCATCGGGGCCGCCCCTACCGTGTGCTCTACGCGTTCGACCCACGGCGAGCCGCCATCCTGCTCCTTGGCGGAGACAAGACCGGAAACAACCGGTGGTACGACGAGAACATCCCGGTTGCCGACGACCGATACGACGACTACCTGCACGAGCTGGAGAAGGAAGGGCTGATATGAAGCGCCACACGTGGGCCGACATCAAGTCGCGAGTGAAGCCGGGGACCCGTGCACAGATCAAAGCCGAGGCCCGCCGTCTGTCCGAAGAGCTTCACCTGTCTCAGCTCCGAAAGGCGCGCGGGTTGACGCAGGAAGCCATGGCCGAACTGCTCGGCGTCAGCCAGGCCGAGGTGTCGAAGATGGAGCGGCGGAGCGAGCTCTACATCGGCACGCTGAAGAAGTTCATCGAGGCGATGAACGGCGAACTGGTGCTGGCCGCGCGGTTTGCCGACGGGGTCGAAGTGCCGATCAAGTTGGCCGAGACGGAAGACACGGCCTAAGGCGGGCCCAAAACGCAAAACGGCCGCCGGTTGCCCGGCGGCCGTTCGCTGAAAGTTGGTTGCGGGGGCGGGATTTGAACCCGCGACCTTTGGGTTATGAGCCCAACGAGCTACCGGACTGCTCCACCCCGCGACAGAAGAAGTTCATAGTAGCACATAATCTCGCGCATGCTCCAGGCCCTGCCCCTGCTGGCCAGAAACCGCATCATCGCCCGGCCGGACTTCAACCGCTGGCTGGTGCCGCCCGCCGCCCTCGCCATCCACCTGTGCATCGGCATGGCCTACGGCTTCAGCGTGTTCTGGCTGCCACTCAGCCGGGCCGTGGGCATCACCGAATCCGCGCCAAGTGACTGGAAGATCAGCACCTTGGGGTGGATGTACACCCTGTTCTTCGTGATGTTGGGCTCATCAGCCGCCCTCTTCGGCGAATGGGTCGAGCGTGAGGGGCCGCGCAAGGCCGGGGTGGTCGCCGCGTGCTGCTGGGGTGGCGGCTTCTTCCTGTCGGCGCTCGGCGTCTACACGCACCAGGTCTGGCTGCTCTGGCTCGGATCGGGCGTGATTGGCGGCTGCGGGCTCGGCCTTGGCTACATCTCGCCCGTGTCGACGCTCATGAAATGGTTTCCCGACCGGCGCGGCATGGCCACCGGCCTGGCCATCATGGGCTTTGGCGGCGGCGCCATGATCGGCACGCCGCTGGCTGACCAGTTGATGCGGCGCTTCGCCACGCCCACGTCCGTCGGCGTGTGGCAGACCTTCGTGGTGATGGGCGCGCTCTACCTCGCGTTCATGCTGGCGGGCGCCTTTGCCTACCGCCTGCCTGCGCCAGGTTGGCAGCCTGCGGGATGGACGCCGCCACTCACGCAGCAGAGCGCTGTGCGTGCGGCCGGCATGACCGCGCACACGGCGTGGACGACGCCGCAGTTCTGGCTGCTGTGGGGCGTGCTGTGCCTGAACGTGAGTGCCGGCATCGGGGTGCTCGGCATGGCCTCGCCGATGATTCAAGAGATGTTCCAGGGCCGCGTGAGCGCGTCGGCGGCGGCCGGCTTCACCGGCGTGCTGAGTCTCTTCAACATCGGCGGCCGCATCTTCTGGGCATCGCTGTCGGATCGCATCGGCCGCAAGCCCACCTACGCGATCTTCTTCCTGCTCGGCGTGGCGCTCTACGCCAGCATCCCCACCATCGGCACACGCGGCAACCTGGTGCTGTTCGTGGCGGTGTTCTCGATCATCCTCACGATGTACGGCGGCGGCTTCGCCACGATTCCCGCCTACCTCGCCGACCTCTTCGGCGTGGGCCACGTGAGCGCCATCCACGGCCGATTGCTTACCGCGTGGTCTACCGCCGGCATCCTCGGGCCGGTGCTCGTGAACTACATCCGTGAACTGCAGATCGATCGCGGCGTGCCACCCGCGCAGGCCTACGAGATCACGATGTACATCCTGGCTGGATTTCTGATCGTCGGCTTCTTCTGCAACCTTGCGGTGCAGCCCGTGGCCGAGCGGTGGTTCGAGCAGGACGCCGCGCGCGTGCCCGGGCCGTCGGCACATTCTTCGGCCGCCGGTGCCGCCCTCAACGCGCCGGCCGGTCAGTGGCTCGCCGTGGCCGCGGCCTGGCTGCTCGTGACCGTGCCGCTCGCCTGGGGCGTGTACAACACCATGGCCCTGGCGCGCCGCCTGTTCACCGCGTAGCCCACGCGCGCGTGCGGAGCGCGCGGTTCAGAGGCTGCGTGTGCAGCAGGCGCTCGAGATCCGCCATCACGTCCACATCGTCGCCCGGCTCCACGAGCGCCACGTCGAGCGCTGCGGCACGGGCGTGTGCGGTCACCTCGGCCAGCACCGTGCCGCGGCTCCACGCCACGGTGGCAAAGGCCTCGGGCCACACGCCACGGCCGGCCACCAGATAGAAGCCGCCATCGCTCGCAGGCCCGAACACCAGACGCCGGTCGCCCCCCTGGGTCGAGAGCGCCGTAACGGCAGCCGTCAGCGCCGATACAGGCAGCGCAGGCAGGTCGGATCCCACGAGTACCACGGCGTCGTGGCCCGCCGTGAGCGTGCGTGCCATCGCATCGGCCATGCGCGCGCCCAGGTCGCCCTCGGCCTGCGGATGCAATTGCCACTGTCCGGCCGCGGACGCAAGCCTGGGGTCGGCGCGCAGCGCGTCAGCCACATGCGCGTGCTCTTCGTGCGGCGTCACGAAGAGATGCAGCGGCCATGGCGCGGCCAGCGCGCATTCAATCGTGTCGAGCAGCAGCGCCAGGCGCAGCGCGGTCGCGGAAGAGGGAAGAAGGTCCGCGGTGAGCCGCGTCTTGCCGGCCACGCGAGGACTGCGCGCCAGCATCGCCACCGCCGGATGCGCCACGGGCGCGATCCGCGCGGGGCTGGTGGCCATCAGGCCTTGGCCACGCGGGCCGCGGCCACGGCGCTTGCGGCCTGCCGCTTCGACGCCGCCTGCCACAGACGCGCGGCCAGCAGCACACCAAAGACCGCCGCGTAGTAGATCGGGCTCGTGGTGTCGAGCTTCACCTTCCAGAAGTAGTGCAGCGCGCCGCCGGCCGCGGTGAGGTAGACCAGCCGGTGCAACAGGTTCCACTTCTTGCCGCCCATGCGGCGAATCCAGCCTTGCGTGGAGGTGATGGCCAACGGAATCATCAGCACGAAGGCGGTGAAGCCGGCGGTGATGTAGGGACGCTTCACCACGTCTTCCCACACGCCGCCGAACTGCAGCGAGTGGTCGAGCACGAAGTAGGTCATGAAGTGCAGCGTGCCGTAGAAGAACGCAAACAGGCCCGCCATGCGGCGGAAGAGCGCGAGCGGATTGAAGCCGGTGATCCAGCGTAGCGGCGTGAGTGCCAGCGTGATCCCGATGAACCGCAGGCACCAGATGCCGGTGTGGTTCGTGATCGTCTCCACCGGATTCACGCCCAGGTCGCCCCAGAACGCGTTGTAGAGCAGCCAGCCGGCCGGCTGCAATGCCACCAGGAAGGCGACGGGCTTCACGACCCGGCGCATGATCTGCGTGTGCGTCATTCCCTCAGTACTGGCGTTTGAGGTCCATGCCCGCATAGAGCGAGGCCACCTGATCGCCGTAGCCGTTGAACGGCAGCGTCTTGCGGCGGAAGAACTCGCCGATGCGGCGTTCCGACTTCTGCGTCCAGCGCGGATGATCCACGTCGGGGTTGACGTTGGCGTAGAAGCCGTACTCGTCGGCGCGCGTCTGCTGCCAGGTGTTGAGCGGCTCTTTCTCCACGAACTTCACCGACACGATCGACTTGATGCCCTTGAAGCCATACTTCCACGGCACCACCAGGCGAATCGGCGCGCCGTTCTGATTCGGCAGCACTTCGCCGTAGAGGCCCACGGCGAACAGCGCCAGCGGATGCAGCGCTTCGTCCATGCGCAGCCCCTCTCGGTAGGGCCACTGCAGCGCGGGCTCGGTCTGGCCGGGCATCTGGCGCATGTCGACCAGCGTACGCATCTCGACGTACTTCGCCTTGGAGGTGGGCTCCATGCGCTTCACGAAGTCGGCCAGCGGGAAGCCGTTCCACGGAATCACCATCGACCACGCCTCGACGCAGCGCATCCGGTAGATGCGCTCCTCGAGCGGGAACCACTTGATGATGTCGTCGATGTTGTAGGTGCCCGGCTTGGCGCACTCGCCTTCCACCTTGATCGTCCACGGGCGCGGCTTGAGCGAATGCGCGTGGCGCGCCGGGTCGCCCTTGTCGAGTCCGAACTCGTAGAAGTTGTTGTAAGTGGTGACGTCGCGGTACGAGTTCATCTTCTCGTCGGTGTTGAACGGGCTCTTCTTCAGGTTGGTCAGCTTCTGCGCGGCCGGATTCTGCGCGTCGGCGAAACCGGGGGCGAGCACGCCCGTGGCCAGAACCGCGGCCGTGGCGCCGGCGGCGCCGATGAACTCGCGCCGTCGCAGATATAGCTCGCGGGGGGTCACCTCAGACTCGCGGAGGTCAGACGCCTGCTTGATCAACATGTGATGAACCTCGGGTTGAAGACGAGCCTCGATCATACCTTCGCGCCAGCCGCTCCGGCGACACGCCCAGTCCGTAGAGCCCGAGCGTCACGAGATTGGCGGCGCTCTGCCGCAGCCAGCCCCGGTGCTCCCAGCGGCGAGCCGAGGTCACGAGCGCATGGCTGAGATGTTCCAGCCGGCCCTGCCGTTTCAGGCGCCGCACGAACTCCACGTCTTCCATGAGTGGCACGGCCTGGAAGCCCCGTAGGGCTATGAACACGGAGCGCCGCACGAATATTCCCTGGTCGCCGTAGGGCAGGTCGAAGAGCCGCACGCGCAGGGCCACGGCCCGTTCGAGCCACCGGGCCTGCCAGGCCGTGGAGTCGAGGCGGAACGCGAAGCTGCCGCCCACGGCGGCACTCGCGTCGAGCGTGGTGAACGCGTCCCGCCACGCCGCTGGCAGCTGGCTGTCGGCATGCACGAACCACAGCCAGGCGCCCTGCGCCACCGCGGCGCCGGCATTGAGCTGCAGGCCCCGCCCGGGCGGCGCATCCACCCACCGCACGTCGGGTCGCGCGATGCGCAACGCGGCGTGGGCCACATCGATCTCGCCGGTGCTTGCCACGACCACCTGCACGCCCTCGCGCGCTGGCAATTGGGCGAGCAGGGCGCCGAGCGGGCCCGAGTCGCCGCGCACCGGCACAATCACGCTTACGAGCAGTGCGGCAGACATGGGATGCCGGGCCATAGTACGTTCAGCGCATGCCGATGCGCGATGCCGCTCTCCTCATCTCCTTGCTCGGCCACGAGCTGCGCGCGCCGGCCGGCGTGATCGGCGGCTACCTCACGCTGATCGAGCGCACCCAGGAGCGTCTCACGCCTGAACAACAACAGGCCGTGGCGGGTGCGCGCTGCGCGCAACACCGGCTGGTCGAGATTCTGGACGACGCCAGCCGGCTCACCAGCGTGTGGCGGGCCGAGACCCCAGCCCCACTCGCGCTGGCGCCCGACGCGCTGATGGCCGACGTGCGTGCCACTGCCGCCACGCACGGACTCGCCCTCACCGCCACCTCGCATGCCGACGCGCCGCTGCGCGTGTCGGCGACGCGCGCCGCCGTGGCCGACGCGCTCGTGTCCGTGGCGGCGGCAGTCGCGCGCGAGCACGGCGCCGACGTCACGCTCACCCTGGGGCCAGCAGCCAACGGGGTGGCCATCTGCCAGGTGCGCGTGACGTCGGGCGACGCACCACACGACGAGGCGGACGCGGCGCGCGAGCCGTTCAATCTCTTACGCCCCGGCCTGGGACTTCGGCTGGTCGTCGCCGCCACGACGCTCGTGCAGGCCGGCGCACACCTCGACGAGGTGCTGGTGCAGGGCACGCGCACGGGTGTGGACGTGGTGTTCCCCGTGTCGGCGTAGCCGCCGCCGTAAGCGGGCCGCGGGCACGGCACCACTGCCGGTCATCGCACGTCGCGCCAGGTCCGTCCTCGAGCGATCTGCCGGCGGAAGCAACGATCGGCCCGCGAGAAGGCCTCGCGCTCCGCGCCGCCCGACACGGGCCGCAGCAGCTCGGCATCCTTCGGACACGACACGCGCGCGCCCGGAGGCTGCGGCGGGCCTGCGGGCGACGAGAAGTAGATCGCCGCGCCCTCGCGCACCCACATGGGCCGGGACTGCAGCGCCGCGTCGAGCACCACGTGCGCCACCTCCTGCCGCACCGTGGATTCCAGCGTGCCGCGGCGGCGCAGTTCCGCAAGTGGCAGCACCTCGATCTCAGCACCCACGGTTGACGACGCCACCCACCACGGCTGACCGGTGGCGCGGCCGAACGCCTCCACCGTGGCGTGCACCGTTACCGCCATGGCCACCGGAGCGGAGACGCCGGCCCGCGCGGCCACGTCGGCGCGCGTGCGGCGCACCAGGTCGATCACGAACGCGCGTTCGCCTTCCTCGTGCGGCGGCAGGGTGAGACG
>Ga0163144_10021409_pt1 | contig 12856 bp, 9 predicted proteins | sample OliLak19BULKMAT1_FD_123175 | JGI IMG/M metagenome (GOLD analysis project Ga0163144, IMG submission 123175) | Freshwater microbial mat bacterial communities from Lake Vanda, McMurdo Dry Valleys, Antarctica - Oligotrophic Lake LV.19.BULKMAT1 | ecosystem: Environmental > Aquatic > Freshwater > Lake...
CGGCCCATGTCCTGGGACGCCTGACCGCATGGGACGGGCTGGCAGCGGAAAAGGCCTTGCGCCTTGTCGCCAAGCGGCGGACCGGCGCGGGGGAGCGGTTCGCGACCGGGCCGGAGGCCTTTGCGCAAGGAGTGGTCGATCAGCTGACCGAGCAGACTGTGCAGTGCCTTCTGGAGGCAGCTTTTGGCGAGGATCCCGCCTTTGCCGGGCACGCCCCGGAAGACCTCGCCCGCCACGTCCTGAGCACGGCGGGTCTGGCCCAGCATCGGGGTGTCGTCGAGGTGGGGCTGCGGCTGGGCGTGCCGGTGATCGGCCTTGGTGCCTCGGCCCCGTCCTATTACGGCGCGGTCGGGGACCGGCTGGGATGTGAGATGATCCTGCCCGAACATGCCGGGGTGGCGAATGCCATCGGCGCTGTGGCCGGGCAGGTCAGCCAGCGGGTGACGGGGTTGGTCTCCTCCCCGTCCGAGGGTCGCTATGTCGCGCATCTGGCGGCGGGTCTGCAAAGCTTTGCCACGTCAGAGGCCGCACTCACGGCGCTGGAAGAGGCGCTGGTCACCGAGGCGTCGGACCGCGCACGCCGTGCCGGGGCGGTCGATCTGCGTCTGAGCACCGACCGCGCGGTAAAGGAGGTCGAGATTGAGGGCAGGATGATGTTCATCGAAGCCCGGGTGACGGCAACTGCCTCCGGTCGCCCGCGCGTGGCGCATTGACAGCGCCTTGCGTCCGTCCGGTCCAGAACTCGTCGGCGAAAAATTTTAGACACCAGCCATCAGCCTGCCTCGCTGCCGGTTGGCTGCGGATTGGCCCTTGACCTTGGGCTGCCTCGCCCTTACTCCGCCCGACGTGGCTAGGTAGCTCAGCTGGTTAGAGCGCGCGACTCATAATCGCGAGGTCGAGGGTTCGAGTCCCTCCCTCGCCACCACCTTCTCCCAATTCTAGATCGGTCGTGCGTCGGCGCTACCTGACCTCGAATGCAACGCTGCCGCGCAGGATGTCTTCGCTTTCCCTGAAGAAGGCGCGGACCTCGTAGGCTCCGGGTGTGTCCGGCGCGACCAGCGTGGTGGTGCCGTCGAGAGCGCCTTTGGTGTAGACATAGTTCAGATAGGCCGTCAGCGGCGCACCGGCCGCGACCGTGGTCACATAGTCCTTCGGGTCGCCGAACATGCCCGAATAGGTGACCAGGATCGCCTCTCCCGGCGCATAGGTGGACTTGTCGAGTGCGAGCGTGGCACGCGCGTCGGGCGACGGCTCACCACCGGTCGGGACGATACCCTCCGGCGGAACACTTACGTCTTCGGTAACACTCTCGTCGGGGGACACCACGTCCTGCACTGACGTGGCCCCGCCAACGGTGATGGGCAGGCTTGCCCGTAGAACGCTTTCATCCTCGCGAAAGAAGGCTCGCAGCTCATAGGATCCCGGCGTCATCGGGGCCAGCACCGTGACGCTGCCGTCGCGCACCCCGCCGGTATAGGCATAGGTGGCGTAGCTGGCGTTCCCTGACCCGGCAAGCGCTACGGAGACGTAATCCTGATCATCTCCCGACATGCCCGAAAAGCGCACGACGATTGCCTCACCGGGCGCAAACTCGGTCTTGTCGGTGGCAAGCTCTGCCAACCCGACGGTTATCGAAAAATCGCGGCGCAGGTTGACCTCGTCGTCCCCAAGTCGAACCGTAGCATCTATCATGTAGACACCTGGACCAAGGCGGCCGGCAAGGTCGAACCGGGCTGTTCCCGCAACAGCATCGGGCAGGTACTGGCCATCTTCGGTTGCATAGTCGTTGAACACGTTCAGCAGCGTCAGGCTGGCCGAAGCGCCGGGGGCAAGGTTCTGAAAGCTGGCGACGATGATGTCGGTATCGGTGTAGATCACGTCATCAAGGATCAGCCGGGGTCCAGCCACGATCGCCCGCGCCTCACTCGCGTAAGCGCCTTCGGGATAAAGCTCAAGGTAATCCTCGGCACCATAGCCGTAGGCCATCTGAATTGAGGCGAAAAGATCGCTTTCGTCCTGAGGCGCATCGGGTTTGAAGCCCGACTGGTCCAAAAGCGCCTCGTAGAAAGCCGCTGCATCCAGAGGCTGCTCTGGGTCCGGCGGGGTCACTTCGGCAGGCTCGGGCGGAACAAGCGAGACCTTGTCGCCGAACACCACGGCAATGCAGGTCTGGCCGAAGAGGATGTCCTGGTAGACGAGCACCAGCCGCAGAGGGCGGTCGCCATCGGGCGCGATCCGGATGACCTGCGGGTCACCAAAGGCCATCGCGTCCAGGAACCCCAGCGCCAGCGAGGCGGTCGCGGGGTCACTGGCCAGAAGGTCGGTCAGTGGAACCATCTGGCCAAGTTGCGCGGCCCAGGCCATCACCTCGGTCCTGGGGGCGGGGGTCAGAAACTCCAGCTGGGATGCCTCGCGGCGGTCCGAGGTGAGGCGCAGATACTCCACCCTCTCCGGCAGGGGAAAGCCGAGCGCGTCCGGGTCGAAATCGCGGGCCGGGTCATCGGGGGCATAGCCCGTGCTGTCCGGCCGCAGCGGCAGACGCCGCGCAACCAGCCGTGCCGCCGCATCGCCCGACATCCAGGCTGCCGCCCACCCCCCGGCACGCACGTTCGACACCGGGTCGCGCATCAGGGCCAGAAGGACGGGCGTATCCGTGGCATCAGGCCCGAGCTTGGCCAAAGCATAGGCCGCCGAGGTTCGGACCTCGGGGCTGGGGTCGGCAAGAACCGCGCGGACAAGGTCGATGAACGCCCCGCGGTCGCGGGTGTTCCCCGCCTCGGCGATGACCAGCGCCATCAGCGCCTCGCTGCGCGCCGTTGCGTTCACGCAAACAATGCTGTCGGGGGCTGCGGCACAGGCGGCGCGGGCCTCGGCGATGACCGTTGCCGGGTCGGCGTCTGTTCCCTGTGCGAACGCCGCATTGGCAAACAAGCAGCAGGCAAACATGCCAAGGCGCAAATGCGGGCGGGGTCCGGCATGCCCTGTCATGCTGACATCCCTATTTCCAGCTTTCGAAAGCACGCTTGATGAGGGCCACGCGGTTCTTGCAAAAGGCCGGATCACCGGTACAGGCATAGTCGGTGTCGCTGCAGAACTTCAACTTCACGCCGAACGGATCGTTCGCCACCGGCTTTTTCTTCTGGGCAGCCTTCTTCGGATCCGGAGGGGTGCGGACAAACTTTGACGCCATCACGACAGCGTCGATCGCGTCGATCACGGCCTTTGTGTCGTTCGGGTCCACGCACTTCTTGCGGACTTCGCGCAAACACTCTTCGGCAAGCGGGGCAAAAGCCTTTTTGGCCCGGCCGATATCAGCCTCCCAAACTGCTTTATCCAACCTGCCTTTGGCAGCCCAGAACAGAAGCTTGCTTGCATCTATCTGAAACTGGGCGCAATCCCTGAAGGGCGGGATCGGATAATCCGCTCTGTCCTCTTTCTCGCATTGCTTGAGGCGGCTGACGGCAATACCGGTACGGTACACCGCGCCGGTATCCTTTCGGGCCTTTGCGCGGGCAACTGCCTGTTCGGCCTCGACATAGGCTGCGGTGTATTCGGCCATGGAATACCGCGTTGCTGAGGCGCTTGAACGGCATTCTGTCGCCATCTCGGTGTAGCTGTCGGCGCTGGCAGTGGCGGATAGCAACAGGGACATCACCAGAGCGGCGAGGATTGCCCCCGGTCTTTCGCCCACCAGTCGCCAAGATCTCATGCCGCAATACCCTTTGATAATTGGTCAAAAGTACCATCGCGCGACCGGTCTGTAAATCGGCCGGGCAAAGCCGCGGCGGATGGTTCGGTCAAAGCCTGTGGCGGAACCTGCCGGGTCACTGCACCTTGAACGTCACCATGCCGTGCAGAATGCTGTCGTCGTCGCGAAAGAATGCGCGGATTTCGTAGTTGCCCGGCGCGGTAGGTGCGGCAAGCGTTGCCGTCCCTTCGCGCGGGCCGGTGTAGACATGGCTGTAGCGGGACCAGATTTCAGACCCGGCATCCGCGATGGCCAGGTAGTCCCACGGATCGCCGAACATGCCCGTGTAGGTAATCGTGATCGCCTCGCCTGGGGCGTAGGTCGCTTTATCCAGCGTCAGCGCCACCACCGCATCCGCAGCCGGATCGTCCGGCGAAGGGGCGACGACTTCGTCGGCTGCGGGAGGTTCGGGCGGTGTCACGACATCGGGCAAAGGGGCAGCCCCGCCGACCGTGATCGGCAGGCTTGCGCGCAGCACACTTTCATCCTCACGAAAGAACGCGCGGAGTTCATAGCTTCCCGGCGTTGTCGGCGCTTGCAGCGTGACGGTGCCTTCACGCACCCCCCCGGTATAGGCATAGGTCGCAAAACTGCCGTTCGCTGACCCGGCGAGTGCGACGGCGACATAATCCTGACTGTCGCCGGACATGCCTGAGAACCGCACCGTGATTGCTTCCCCCGGCCCGAAGTCGGTCTTGTCGGTCGCCAGGTCCGCCACTCCCGGCGTGATCGCGAAATCGCGGCGCAAGATGATCGGTTCACCGCCATCCGCAGGCCAGACCGAAGCCTGCATCAGATAAACCCCCGGAAGCAGGCGACCCTGAGGGTCGATCGCTTCGCCAACCGCCGTATCCGAGACGTATCGAACGGCCACTTCGGCATAGTCTTCGGACACGCTCAGAATCGACAGGTCAGCCGTCGAACCGGGCGGAACATTTGCAAAGTCGGCAGTGATGATGTCATTGTCCGCGTAGGTTACCCCATCGAGGATCAGCCGAGGCCCGGCCAGAATGTCCCGTGCCTCGGCGGCATAGGCACCCTCGGGATAAAGCCCGAGGTAAAGATCAGCGCCATAGCCGTAGGCAGACAGGACCGAAAGGAACAGGTCGCTTTCCTCCTTTGGCGCGTCCGGTTTGTAGCCGGAATTGCTTATCACCGCCGCATCAAAGGCGGCAGCGTCAAAGTCTTCGCCCAGGCTCAGGTCAAGTTCTGGCGGATCATAAGGCGGTGACTGCAGGTTCCGCCCGTCGGCAAAGATGATGGCAAAGCCGGTCTGATCAAAGGCCACATTTTCGTAGACCACGACAAAAACTGACGTCGGGGTTGCTGCCTCGCCGAAGGTTACCACCTGTGCGTTGGGAAAAAGCTGCGCATCGAGAAACTCGATCAGGACAATGAGTGTTTCCGGCGGCAGTGTTTCAAACAGTGTTTCAAACGGTTCGGTTGCAGCACCGGACTGCCTCGCGAAATGTGCGACGGTCTGATCGACAGTCTGCGTTGTGAGAAAATGCAGCTGTCCACGTTCGCGGGACGCGGCGGCAAGCCACAGGAATTCCGCATCCGCTGGCAGATCGACGGAAAGCTGCTCTGGGTCGAACGGTGCCGGATCCGCGCCGTAGCCCTCTCCCTCTGGCCGATCCTCTATCTGCAGAGCCATGGTTTTTGCGACAGGATCGGCGGACATGGAAGCCGCAGCCCAGGCCCCGGCGCGCACATTCGAGACCGGGTCGCGCAGCATTCTCCTCAAAACCGGCGTGTCGGACGCGTCCGGGCCAAGCTTGGCAAGAGCGTAAAGCGCAGAGGTGCGGATTTCGGGGCTGGGGTCGTCCACAACCGCGCGGATGAGGTCGATGAACGTACCACGGTCCCCGCTGTTTCCGGCCTCGGCAACCACCTGAGCCAAAATGGCGACTGCCTGTCCCTTGGCCAGTTCACAGTCGAAGATCAGGGTATCGAGGGGGCAGGGTTGTTTGAGATCCTGAACCATCGCAAGCGTTGAACCAAGGTCATAGTCCAGCTCCTGCGCGACAACCGGCCCCGAGACAACCGGTCCCCACAGGATAAACAAAACCCAAAGACCGGATGGCAACCAAGAGTGAAGCGGGTTCATCGCGTGTATGCCTGCAAGATACTCTGTAAATTCTCGATCCGCCGGAAGCAGGCGTCCGGGTCGCCCTTGCAGGTATAGTCAGTGTCGGTACACAGTTTCAGGCTGGTGTTGTAGGGACTTGTTCTAGCGATCAAGCGATCAATACTGTCAAGACCGTCAGTGGTGTAAATGAACCCGAATTCTGCCGCCGTCCGAAAGCTTTCGATCACTTCATCGACCTTTTCGGTGTCTGTCGGATCAAGGCAGGTACTCATCTGCTTCTGAATACAGTCTTGAGCAGGCTTGCGAAAGGTTTCACGCAGACGGTCACGCTCAGCCTTAGTCATTTTGCCGGTAGTTATCAAGGTCGCAGTTTTGGAAGAGAACATTCTGTAGTAAGTAATGAAGTCCCAACAAGACGTGATTGGCGGAATGGATATCTTGCTCTGTTCCTCTTTCCGACATTCATTGAGTTTTGCAATGATTGCTTCAACGGCTGCGATCTGTGATTTGGCATTGGTCAGTTTTTCTGCGTCTTTCCGCGCTTGGCCAGCCTCGGCAAGGGCGGAAACATAGACGCTTTCCGGGAAACTTGGCTTGGATGGATCTTTGCCGCATTCAGTGGCAACTCTTGTATAAAGAGGCATTCCATCCGTGAACTTGTCCGCAATTGAAGGCAGTGCCGACAGACTTGCAAACAGCCAGACCACCGCGATGATAAAAAATCTCATGCCAAAGCTCCACGCCTATCTGGTCAAGGTACCATCACGGTCCCGGCCTGTAAATCGGCACACCTGCCTGCAAGAGTAGCAGCGCATTCTCGGCCTCAGTCAGGAACGGGTCGATCCGCAGCGCTTGCTCCAGCGCTTGGCGCGCCTCAGCCACCCGTCCGGCATTCGCCAGAACAAGGCCGTGCGCAAGATGCGTGCGGGCGTCCAGAGGGGCTTTTTCGGCGGCATCGACAAAGAGCGCCACCTCGTTCTGGAACAGCGTCGCGCGCTGCCAAGTCATCATTCCAAGCGCCGCCGCAAGGACCAACCCAAGGGCCAAAGGCAGGCGGGCAATGACCAGCGCAGCCAGAAGCGACAGCCCGATGCCGGCAAGGTACAAGGGCCTTACCGCCACCGGATCGACCCGCCAGATCGCGCTGTTGGTCGGCAAGAACGCCAGGAGCGTCCAGAGGATGGCAAAGGCCAGAAGCGGCGCGCGCTTGCGCAGCACAAGGGCCGCCCCAGCAGCTCCGGTCAGCACCGCGATGCGGATCAGCGTCGGCGGATCGCTCCAGCCGTGGGTGACCGGCTGTGTCGGAAGGATGCTGATGTCCCAGGGCATCGCCCAGAGCCGCAGGATTTCGGGGATGGCAAAGACGTTCGCGCGCAGGGCATCCAGGGGTTCGCGCTGGTTCAGGCTGAAGCTGACAAGCTCGCGGTGCGACTCCATCGCAGACAGCACCGCCCCGGCGACGCAAGTGCCGATCCAGACCGGCACCGCGCGGCGGAAGTTCCCCGATTGGCTGCGTCCGACAGTGATCTGGAATGCCAGCAAAAGCAGCGGCGCGACCAGCGCCGTCTCACGCGCCAAGGGGGCAAGAGCCGCGAACAGGAAGGCAAGCAAGGGTCGCGGCTTCTCTGCGGTTGCGGCCATGACGGCAGCCAGAACCAAAAGGCCGGACAGCCCCGCCGAGCGACCCGAAACATAGGAGACCGTGTCGGTGAGGGCAGGGTGCAGGGACCACAACAGGGTGGCGAGGAGGGCAACCCGTTCCCCGGCGTCACCCCGCCCGGAAAGCCGAGTCGCACGACGCACCAGCAGGAACACCAGCGCCACCGCTCCAAGGTGAAGACCGATGTTGACGCCATGAAACGCCGCCGCATTCATGCCGTGGAGGGCATCCTGCAGCGCATAGCTGGCCTTTAACAGCGGCCGTACTGTCTGTGACAGCAGGTTCAGGAATGTCGCGGCCTTCGCAGCCGGATTTTCGACCACATCGCGCCAGTCGTCGTAAAGAAATGTGCCCCACACCGCAGGAGAATGGGCAAGGGCAGTAGCGACCAGCACCACTGCGACAAGCCACCCCGCCTTCACGCCGGTCATCCGGCGCGGCCCAGACGCGGCGCCGACAACTCCCGGCTCTGTCTGCCGCAGCGACTTTGCATCAAGACTCGTCTCTTGCGAGGGAAACTGTAGAGCCAGCGCCTCGACTTAACTCAGGGAAATCCGTCCGGTAGTTCTAGGGTCCTTCCCCGGACCCGTCGATACCTAACTTTGACCCGCCTCGATCAATGATCCTGCACCGTCGCGCGTCAGGATAATGCCAAACACAGGGTTCGAGGGGAGTAGAGGCCGGGGCCTTCGTCAACCCCTCCGATCCGGGGCGGAACCCACGATCCAGGCCTTTTTCGTCCCGGTCGTCTACCTTGACCGTGATACGCTCAGTCTAGTGGAGAATACCCATGGCCTGACGGTGACCACCGTCGTGGTCATGCCAACGTCGCGCGATACGGTCACGCTTCGCTCGGTCAACCCCGAGGACAAGCCCATCGGCGCACACGGCGCTGCTTCAATCGACGCCCTGCCACAGCAGCTTGCGCTCAGCGTGCATGATCGTGTCTTCCAGCGCGGCAAAGGCGGCTTTGGTGAACCGCTCGAACTTGCGCAGAACCTGCGAGGTTGGCGCGTCGGACAGAACCATGCAAAGATCGCGCTCTGGATGCTCGATGCGGATGTTCAGCGCCTCGATCTGGAACGTCCGGCGCAGCGAGAAAACCACCGAATAGGGCAGCAACGTCAGCGCATCCGAAGCGGCGATCATCGAGGTGACAGCGTTCAACGATCCACCGGAAAAGGCGATCCGCAGATCAGTCAGGCCGATGGCCGCGACCACCGATTTCAGATCGTTGTAAAGTGGGCTTCCGGCGGGTGGGGCGACCCAGGGGTAAGCGCCAATGTCGGGCAGGGCGAGGCTGCGCTTGCGCAGCAACGGATGGCCCTGTCGGCAGGCAATGACATTGCGACCCGGCAAGAGCCGGACCAGCCGCAAGCCGGTTGGAGACGAGGCACGGTGGACCGGCAGAATTGCGGCATCAAGCGCCCCGTCGGTCAGCAGCGGCATCAGCTCGCCCCAATAGCCGTAGCGCTGTTCGATCCGCACGTCGGGGTTCTGCATCTGGAACTCGGCAATGCGCGGGGCGACGACGCCGTCCATGAAGAAGGGCGAACCACCGACGCGCAGCACGCCTTCCTTGCCGCTGCGGTGCCGGTCGAGGGAGTCCGCCGCAGCGCGCTGCGCCTCTAGAACCCGGCGCCCTTGGGCGGCAAGGGCTTCGCAAAGCTCCGTCGGTTTCAGGGGGCGGCGGGCGCGGTCGAAAAGCGGCTCACCGATCCGCGCCTCCAGCAGCGCGAGCGTGCGGGAGATCGACGGTTGCGACTTGCCCAAGGCAGCAGCACCTTCAACGACGCCGCCGCCATCGACGACCGCCGCGAGGATTAGCAGATGCTCCGGGTCCAGCTTCATACCTCTAGGTTATGTTGATTTCGGCAGAATGCATACAATAACCTTCCGACATAGTGCATCAAACTCGACAAGGGAGAGGCCGATGTCCGCATTCCAGCCGGAGTTTACCGCAAGGACGGCGCAGGTCCGCGTCCGGTTCGGCATTGGTGCCAGCCGGTCCGTGGCGGATGACGTTCGCGCGCTGGGTTGTGCCCGGGCGCTGGTCCTGTCCACGCCGCAGCAGGTTGCCGCAGCAATGCAAACAGCCGAGGATCTTGGCCCGCTGGCGGCCGGCATCTTCTCCAAGGCCGCGATGCACACACCCATCGACATCACCACCGAGGCGCTGGCCCATGTGGCCGAAGTGCGGGCCGACTGCGTGGTGGCGGTCGGCGGCGGGTCTACCACCGGTCTGGGCAAGGCCATTGCGCTGCGCACCAACCTGCCGCAGGTGGTGATCCCGACGACCTATGCCGGGTCCGAGGCGACGCCGATCCTGGGGCAGACCGAAAACGGATTGAAGACCACGGTGACCGATGACCGGGTTCAGCCCGAGGTCATCCTCTACGACCCGGACCTCGTGGCCCGGCTGCCGATAGCCATGACCGTAACCAGCGCCCTGAACGCCATCGCCCATGCCGTCGAGGCGCTCTATGCACGGGACCGGAACCCGTTGTCGTCGATGCTGGCGATGGAGGGAATCCGCGCCTTTGCCCGCGCCCTGCCGCAAGTGGTGGCGGCACCGGGAGACCTGACCGCGCGGGGTGAGACGTTGTATGGGGCGTGGCTGTGCGGGACGGTGCTGGGCCAAGTCGGCATGGCGCTGCACCACAAGCTGTGCCACGCGCTGGGCGGCACGTTCAATTTGCCCCATGCCGAAACCCATGCAGTGATCCTGCCCCATGCGGTGGCCTATACCGAGCCCGCCGTCCGCGACCTGCTGGCCCCAGTGGCCGAGGTTTTGGGGGGGGCGACGGCGGGCGCTGCGCTTTATGGCTTTGCCAAGCGCATGGGCGCGCCGATGGCCCTGCGCGACATAGGACTGAAGGAAGCCGACCTCGACCGCGCGACAGAGATTGCGACGAAAAATCCGTACTGGAACCCGCGACCGGTTGACCCCGCTCCCTTGCGCGCGCTTTTGCAGCGCGCCTGGGCCGGGGAGCCACCGGTTGCCTGACATGAACGACAAAGGGAGGACTATCATGATTACACGTCGCGGGCTTATCCACTCGACCGCCGCATCCGGCCTTGTGCTGGCTGCACCCGGCCTGTTTGCTCCGGCACTTGCGCAGGGCGCGACCATAAAGGTCGGCTATGTCAGCCCGCAGACCGGGCCTCTCGCCGCCTTTGCCGAGGCGGATGCCTTCATCCTGGACGGTTTCGCCAAGGTCGCGGCCGAGAAGGGCCTGCCGATCGAAGTGATCGTGAAGGACAGCCAGTCCAATCCGAACCGCGCGGCGGAAGTGGCGAAGGAACTGATCATCGACGACGAAGTGAGCCTGATGCTCGTCGCCTCCACCCCCGAAACGACGAACCCGGTCGCCACGACCTGCGAGGCCGAGGGCATCCCTTGCATCTCCACCGTCGCCCCCTGGCAGCCGTGGTTCATCGGCCAGCAGGGGAACCCGGGCGATCCGGCCTCATGGGCTCCGTTCAACTATGCCTACCACTTCTTCTGGGGGCTGGAGGATGTGATTGCGGTCTTCACCAACATGTGGGGGCAGCTTGAGACCAACAAATCGGTCGGCGGCCTGTTCCCGAACGATGGCGACGGCAATGCCTGGGGCGATGCGACTGTGGGCTTCCCGCCGGTCCTGTCGGCGCAGGGCTATACGCTGACCGACCCGGGGCGCTATCAGAACCTGAGCGACGATTTCTCAAGCCAGATCAATGCGTTCAAGGCCGCGAGTGTTGAGATCGTGACAGGCGTGGTAATTCCGCCGGATTTCACCACCTTCTGGACCCAAGCCAAGCAGCAGGGCTTCACGCCCAAGGCTACCTCCATCGGCAAGGCGATCCTGTTCCCGCAGGCGGTGGAGGTGCTGGGGGATACCGGGCACAACCTGTCGTCAGAGGTGTGGTGGTCGCCGTCGCACCCCTTCGCCTCGTCCCTCTCCGGGCAGTCGGCTGGCGACCTTGCTGCGGCGTATACCGCGGCGACGGGACGGGCCTGGACGCAGCCAATCGGGTTCGTCCATGCGCTGTTCGAAATGGCGGCGGATGTGCTGGGGCGGGTCAGTGACGCAAGCGACGGCGACGCCGTGGCCGAGGCGATTGCGGCGACGAACCTGAACACCATCGTCGGCCCCATCGCCTTCAACGGCGCCGGGCTGCCGCCCTTTGCGGTGAAGAACGTGGCCAAGACGCCCTTGGTCGGCGGGCAGTGGCGGATGAAGGACGGCGGCGGCTATGACCTCGTGATCGTTGACAACACGACCGCCCCGAACGTGCCGACCGGGGGAACGATGGAAGCCATCGTCTAGGGCAACGTGGGACCCCCCACCCCCATCCCCTCCCCACAAGGGGGAGGGGAGGCACCCGAACTCAACCTGTTTACACCTCCAAAGGGAGCCCGATGCCGATCCTTGCCCTTCAAGATGTCTCGAAATCCTTCGGTGCCCTGATGGTCGCCGATGCGATTACCTTTGACGTGCCGGAAGGGCAGGCGCTGGGGATCATCGGGCCGAACGGGGCGGGGAAGTCGACGCTGTTCAACCTGATCACCGGGACGATCCCGGCGGACACAGGGCGGGTGGTCCTGGACGGGGTGGACGTGTCCAGCGTCTCACCGATGCGACGTTGCCGGATGGGGATCGGGCGGTCGTTCCAGACCCCGCAGCCGTTCGGCAAGCTGACGGTGTTCGAGAACCTCTTGGTCGCGGGGGCCTTCGGTCAGGGCAAGACCGAGGCGGAAGTGGCGGACGAGTGTGCCGCAATCCTTGACCGCACGGGGCTGCTCGCAAAGGCCAATCGCCCGGCGGGGGGCCTGTCGCTTCTGGACCGCAAGCGGCTGGAACTGGCACGGGCGATGGCGACGGGGCCGCGGCTGTTGCTGCTGGACGAGATAGCGGGCGGGTTGACCGATGCGGAATGCGCAGCACTTGTCGAGACGATCCGCGAGTTGCACAAGGCGGGGACGACGATCATCTGGATCGAACATGTGCTGCATGCGCTGACGGCGGTGGTGGAGCGCCTTCTGGTCCTGCACTTCGGGCGGGTGCTCGGGATCGGTGCGCCGTCGGACATCATGGCCCGGCGCGAGGTGCAGGAGATCTATCTGGGGGTGGAGGCATGAGCCTGCTCACCACCCACGGGCTGACGGCGTTCTACGGCGATTTTCAGGCGCTGTTCGGTGTCGATCTGGCACTGGAGGCCGGGGAGACTCTGGCGATCATCGGGGCGAACGGGGCGGGGAAGTCGACGCTGATGCGGGCCTTGGCGGGGCTGATGCCGTCGGCCCCCGGGATGATCCGCTTTGACGGGGCGGAAGTCGGTGCTTTGCCCGCGCCGGAGATCATGGCGAAAG
>Ga0163144_10021411_pt1 | contig 12855 bp, 18 predicted proteins | sample OliLak19BULKMAT1_FD_123175 | JGI IMG/M metagenome (GOLD analysis project Ga0163144, IMG submission 123175) | Freshwater microbial mat bacterial communities from Lake Vanda, McMurdo Dry Valleys, Antarctica - Oligotrophic Lake LV.19.BULKMAT1 | ecosystem: Environmental > Aquatic > Freshwater >...
CAACTATCTGTGGATCTAACTGTCTTAATGTACCAGCGGTGGCATTTCTAGTATTGGCAAACAAAGGCAATCACTCTTCTTGTTGATAAGTATTAAGTTGAGTAAATGCACTCTTTGGCATAAGAACCTCACCTCTAAATCTAAGGATGGGAATATTCTTTACTTCAGGAATATATAGTGGCAAGTTACGCACTACTTTGACGTTCTCTGTAATGTCTTCACCAACTGATCCGTCTCATCTACTAATCGCTTGTGTAAACTTTCCATGCTCATAGATAAGATGCACTGAAGAGCCATCAAATTTTGGTTCGAGTATAAATGAAAAATCTGTTCACTCAGGACTGTTCTTTATCAAAAAATCATATCGTTCACGGATCTGTTCTGCGTTGTAGGTATTTTGTAACGATAACAAGTCATAGCCACCATGAGATGCTTTTGAAAATCAGTCTTGCAAACGTATATCCAATCTCTGTGTAGGACTATCTGGTCTGATATAGATAGGAAACTTCCTTTCAATCTCGACCAATAAAGAAAAAAGATGATCGTATTGAACGTCTGCGATTATCGGCTGAGCATATACGTAGTACTGCTCGTTATGATATCTGATCGCTTCAATAAGATCATCTATTATGTGCACGGCGTGTCCCTCGTCGATCGCCTCTACTCACAGAGTTAGAAGTGTCTGTGTTTTTTCACTTCGATCTACGTGGGACATGGTGCGTAACTAATAATGTTAAGAATTAAGAGTTTTTGCATGAGAGCAAATCTAATATTACTTAAGATATTTTTCAATAAGTTGTTGTGCTTTCTCCTTTCCACCAAGACCAAATGCTAGTCCGAGAGCAAGCATAATACCCATAACTATAGTGTTGATATTGTCAGTTAGGAAGCTGATATCTACTTGTGCCTGTTTAAGAGCTGTAACGATAGCGAACAACATAATGATAATATAAACCACATGACCTAACCAGCTATGATTATTCATTTGTGTAGTAGCTGTTGCTCCATCAGTAAGATGCTTAACAAATTTCGCTACGAAAGCCCCAACCAAAACGATCAATACTGCCACAAAGAGATTTGGGATGTATTCAATAAAGGTATTTACTAGGTCAGAAATTACACGGAGTCCCAAGATTTCAAATACGATGCTAATACCAAATAAGTATACGAACCAGTAAACAATATTTGCGATGATCGCAGTTGCGCTTCCTCCTAAGTTAGCATTACGGAGAAAGTTGTTGACATTAGCTTTTTCAGCCAATCTGTCCAATCCTATTTTGTGTAAAAGATATTCAGCACCTTGCTTAAGAATTTTTGCAAGTGCCCAAGAAATGATCCATACCAAAATGGCGATGATAAGATCAGGAATAAAATTAATAACTGTCTGCCATAAATGGTTAAAAAATCCTGCTTCAATTGGTAAAATACTTCCTACTCCAGTAATCATTATAAAAGGTGAAAGAATAAAAATGGACAGTTGTAAAGTAGAAAAAAAAGTGACAAAAGCAAATCTATATGTTAAATAAGGGTATGTAATGACAGGTTTTATATATAGTTTCTATTTACTCATAATCAGAAAGTATAAATATATGCAATCAACGTACTAATTACCATTCTAATCTTCATCGTCTGATTTTTGCTGGATGATCGATTCAGGTGTTTCGGGTATGGGAGCACCTGATAATATCTGAGCCGCGCTTCCATCCTCAATAACTTTTTCTGCAACTATTTGTATTGCTTTTTCTGCGATCAAATAACTTTCTACATGATCTTTTACGAGATCTTCGATCTTTTCTCTCAATCTATCGGGATTGGTAATATACTGTAATGTAATATCCCCCATTTGTCCTGACTGGTCTCCTTCAGCAAAGAATACAATAGATCAATAGTTAAAGATACTTTTTAGTAGACCAATTTTATCGACACGAACAGATTTAATTTTACTCATATCGAGTGTTCTTACACTTGTATGGAAAAGAAAATTTTGATTATAACACGTAATATCCTTAGGAGTAATGATTGTGAAATCCATATAATAGTCTATAACTATCTTTAATGATCTTTTGAGCATGTACAGTCCTGAAATTATGACTGCACTCCAAAGCATTCGTCTAATAAAGGTATATAATCCCCCAAATCACTGCAGTATCCCATATCCTAAAAACAGGAGAAGCCCAAAAAACAGTAGCCACACAAAAAGAGGGAGTAATACTCTCATTACAATATAGATAAAATACCTACGCACAAAAAGCACTTTCTCTTTACCATTTTCATGTATGGCTTCCTGTAGAAGTTTTTGTGCCTTCTCGGTATCAAAGTTTGATAATATCTTCATCTTATCTAATTGAATTAAATGTAACTAAAGGAATAGTACGAGCTCGGGCTAAGTTTTCAAGCTATTTTCCTTAAACAAAAAGCGTACTAACTACTGGTAGTACGCTTAGAAAATGATTCTATATGCTGAAATATTTCTTAGTGAAATTATGGTGTTTCACCAGTAGGCTCATCAATAACTTCTTCAATAAGTTCACCCTCTAAATTTCCTACTTCGATCTCATCCTCTGCTTCATCACCTGTATCTACTAGACTACCAGTATCTACTTGACTACCAGACAAAGATGGTCTATCCTCTATAGGTCTTATCACATTATTGATTTCTCCATAGTTACCATCTTTCCCTACGTTTAATGCTCGTCGTATAAGATAGATAACCGCTAGCAATAAAAACCCTCAGAAAATTCTTCCCCAATTTGTTTTTGATTCCATTTATTAGATATATGTGAAAAGGTAAAAATGATGCGGTATTGATAGGTCTTTCTTTATATAAATCAACTGTACTATGATAAAAATTGAATATATTACACTGTCAATATTAAACAGTGAGAAAATTATCTTTAATAATAATATTTCACCCTCCAACTAGTGAAGAATTGTGCGAATTGAAGAAAAAGATACACTGAAATCGTATCTATTTTACTTTTCTATTCAATTAACTGTAATGATGTCATCTGTTCTTATCTTGCTCGTAGGTATTGTAATTGTTCGTTTCATTGGCGCACAATACTACAAAACTACCGACAAGCCTACTCAGTCAGCCTTAATAGTTGGCTCATTGATTTTAAGTTTTGCTCTTCCTGTTCGGTTTTTAGGTCATCAGTTCGACTATCTACGGGAGGCAGTTCCAGCAAGAGAAGTTGTATGGGCATTCTTAGCTTCTTGTGTGATACGATGGTTTACTCTTCGTCGCAATGACAAATGTGACCCAGATCTTACAGTTCTACACAAATGAGAAATTAAATTTATCTAGTCGATAAAGTAAAAAGACATACCAACGAAAAAAGGTTTGCTGGCGCAAACCTTTTTTCGTTATGATAGAAATAGACTGAAATCGTGCAAGTTGTCATTTTCGCGTCTTTTCTTTTTCCTTCTAGTCCTTCTGTTCGTTCTGGATTTCAGCGCTTTCTAGGCTTTACACCTCCTCCTCTTCTTCTTTTGTTGTAGTTGCTTCAGATCCATTTCCAACTTTTTTTGCTTCTTCCTTTTCACTCCAAGGTCTTCGCATCTTCACGATCGTTCCGTTGGTGATCTTGCTCAGTGGTTCGTCAGGAAGTTTTAAGTCCATCTTATCTGAGTCAAAGAGATCGATTCTTCCATTTTCCATTTTGAGATTAACTCCTCCTTCATAGATAGCGATTGCGCCTCTCAGGTGTTGGCCCCTCTTGAGTTGAGCACACTCGAATCCTGTCTGGCCTCTCTTCATCTCTCCTCTGGCTTTCATCAAGAAAATATCTTCAGCTGCAACGAGCTTACCATTTTGATCATCATGGATGAATATAAAGGGTTCATCTTGATAACGGAAGATATCTGCAACTTTATCATTATCTTCTAAGTCTATTGCTTTCACTCCTCCAGATGTTTTTCCCATAGGTCTTACTTGTGCTTCTTTGTAGATCAACATAAGTCCATTTTGAGAGATTGCACCAATTCTATCTTTTTCTTTGATAGGAAGTACTTTGATGATCTGTTCTTTGGGTCCAAGTCCCATAACAATAGTCGGGAATTTTTTGAAACTTAAGAGCAACTTTTTTGTAATTTTTTTGATATTATTTTGATTGGTAAGAATAACTAAGTAATCAAAATCAAATCCCATAGTTTCAGTAAAGACAAGATTAGATTTCAAACCAAACTGTTTAACTACATCCATCGACTCACTTTGGATCGTGAATCTTCCTAGATCTTTCAATCTCTGAATGACTAATTCACCAGTATCTGAGATCGCAATAATCTTATCTTGATTGTCAGTATGAGTATACGTCCATGTTCATTCTGGGACTTTAAGAATTCTACTTTGGTACAGTACCTTCAATTTATAATCTGAATCAATCCAGGTAATTACTGGTTCTTTGATCAGTTCATCCAATTTCTTCAATCTCTTAATACTACTATCAAGTTCGTAAATCAATTCTACATCGTTTGAAATTTCAGTTTTTCTTTCATCTCCATAGGTATCTCTCATGTAGATCATTTCATCCACAACCACTTTGTCGAGTTTTTTGGGATTCTCAATAATACTTGTAAGATAAGTAATCAAATCTCTTTTCTCTTTCATTTCGTCCAAGATCTTCTGAATTTCCAATCCTACTAAGGTCTGCAATCTTAACATCAAGATATACTCAGCTTGTTCATCACTAAACTCAAACTTACTCATTAACTTATTCTTAGCTTCTTCTCTTGTCTGTGAAGATCTAATCGCAGCGATTACCTCATCTAAGATATCTGTAGCACGTTTCAATCACTCCAAAATATGTAATCTTTTCTGAGCTTTGTCTAACTGGTACTTCGACCTTCTCAAAACCACCTCCCTTCTGAAGTCGACAAACTCGACAAGCAGCTGTTTGATATTCAAATGTCTAGGCTGAATACCGTTTTCCGTCAAAGCGACATTATTGACACCGAAGTTTGATTGAAGATCTGTATACTTATAAATTCTTGTAAGAATTTCATCTTTTGGAGCACCTTTCCTTAGTTTGATAGTTACTCTCATTTTGTCTTTACTGGACTCGTCAGTAATGTCGATAATACCTTCAAGTTTTTTGATATCGACAAGTTCACCAATCTTAGCAACTAATGTTGATTTATTTACCTGATAAGGTAGTTCAGTTATAACAATCACGTCTTCTTTTTTTGCTGTCTGTTCAAAATGAACGCGTCCACGCATGGTAATACCTCATCTTCCTTTTTCATATACTTCTTTGATATTGTAGGAGTCGAAAATAATACCACCTGTCGGGAAGTCTGGTCCTTTGATGATTTGCATAATCTCATCGATCGTCATCTCAGGATTTTCAATCATTGCCAAACATGCGGTCACTACTTCAGTTAGGTTATGCGGAGGCATATTTGTTGCCATACCTACTGCGATACCCATTGTCCCATTACACAACGTATAAGGGAATTTTGTAGGTAGTGTTGCAGGTTCTTGACGAGACTGATCGTAGTTATCACGTCGAGCAACGGTATCTTGATCGATATCTTCTAACATCTCTTCAGCGATTTTGGTCAGTCTTGCTTCGGTATATCTCATCGCAGCAGCTCCATCCCCATCAACAGACCCAAAGTTACCTTGTCCATCAACCATTCTATATCTCATACTGAATGGTTGAGCAAGTCTTACCATTGCATCGTATACTGAACTATCTCCATGTGGATGGTATTTACCTAGTACCTCTCCAACTACTGCTGCAGACTTTTTATGTTTTGCGTTATGAAAGAGCTTCATATCGTACATAGCGTACAAGATACGTCTGATAACTGGCTTCATACCATCTCTTACGTCTGGCAAAGCACGAGAAATAATTACCGACATCGCATAATCGATATATGATTGGGTGATCTCTTCTTCGACCGCACGCATAATAATATTTTCCACCATTCAAGTTGTTCCCGTATTCTCACCTTCGGTAATAATAATACCATCTTCATTTTTTGCTGGTGTTTTCGAAGGTTTCTTGTCGAATGATTCTGTTACTGAAGGGGGCAGTTGCTCGAAAGCAGGCTGTTCTTCAGCGGAAGTTTTTCTCGTATCAATCTCCTTCTCAGCCTTTGGTGCTGATTTTTTGATTGGGTTAATAACAATTTTCGGTGCGACTTTAGGCGCAACTTTAGGCGCAACTTTCGGTGCAGCTTTAGACACGACTTTAGGCGCAACTTTTTTAGGAGCTACCTTTGATGCAACTTTCTTAGTTGCTTTGAGTGCAGGCTTCACCACCTTTTTCGTAGGTTTAGGAGCTGGTTTTTTATTTGGTTTAGATGGTCATTTCCCTCATTGATTTGGCTTCTTATTGGGCTTTTTTGCAGGCATACGTGATTTACAACAAAATTAAAAATACCGGATGGTATAGTGGAGTACATATAGCAAAGTTATACACGATTGCAATGGTAAGCCAGCATGACCTAGTAGACCGACTATTCACAACAAGGCACCTAGAAGGTTGGTAGACCGACGTAAATGGCAGTAATTACCTCTATTTATTGCGTTGACATATCTGAGATTGATGCTTGTTTAATCTTGCAAATCTATAAAACATACCTATATAGGATATGTGGAAAATATATAGTACCTTTTGCCCACGTAAAGAACTTCATGTCATTAGATAACCATATATATTGTAGTTTTGGTTTATCGACGTCGTCGTAAAAAACGGCTTATGATTTTCTTTTTCAGATCAAATTTCCACATCTTTAGCAGATAACCTTAGTATATAATGATTACCTTAGTTGGGATTGCCCTGGCAGGCCTCCTTGTAGGATTTTTTGGAGGAAAAATGGTTTTCGACAAAATGCTTACGAACAAAAAAGTGGCAGCGGAACAAGAAGTTGCAAAAGCTAAAAAAGAGGCAGATGAAATTGTAAAAAGAGCTGACTATCAAGCTCAGAAAGTAGTTGAAAAAGTAGAAAAAGAGCTCGATATTAAACAGAAAAAAGTTGAACAGTACGAGCTAAGATTACAGCAAAAAGAAGAGAAGATCGATGAGAAGATGGAAAGATTAGAAGAGAAAAAAGAAGAGTATATCACCAAAAAACAAGAGTTAGAAAAAATACTCGATCAACAGAAGACAATTTTGTCTGAAGTTGCTCAACTTAGCCCAGAACAGGCTAAACAACAACTCTTCGATCAGATTAGAGAAGAACAGCAGCAAGAAATTGCTACGTTCATCAATAAGTACAAAATGATTAAAGAAGAGGAAGCCAAAGAAGAGGCTGGAAAAATTATTGCTAAAGTCTTGCCTAGAGTGGCTCAAGAAGGACTCAATGAACACTTGGTTACACTTGTCGATCTCCCTACAGAAGATATGAAGGGTAAAATTATTGGACGTGAGTGAAGAAATATTTCTGCTTTCGAAAGAACAACTGGTGTAGAAGTTACTATCGATGATACTCCCCTAACGATAAAACTTTCTTCGTTTGATCCAGAGAAGAGATTTATTGCTGCTGAGACGATGAAAGTATTGGTAAAAGACGGGAAAATCAATCCGGTCTATATCGAAAAAGTATTTGCAGACATGACCAAAGACACAGAAGAGACCTTTATGAAAAAAGGAAAAGAGACTTTGGCTAAGTTGAATCTTGCAATGATGAAACCTGAAATCGTCGAATATATTGGTAGATTCCATATTAGATATAGCTATGGGCAAAATCTTCTCCTCCACAGTATTGAGGTAGCCAGACTTGCTGAGATGTTAGCTAATGAACTTGGATTGGATGCAGAGCTCGCTAAAAAAGCTGGTCTTCTTCATGATATCGGAAAGATTGATGCAGGTAATGGTGAAGCACATACCAAGGTAGGAGCTGAAATTTTGAGAAAACATAAGATGCACGAAGTTATAATTAACACTGCCGAAGGGCATCACTTCGACGTAGAACTTAAGAGTCCTGAATCATGGATTGCAACAGCTGCAGATATTATTTCTGCTTCTAGACCTTGAGCAAGATTTGATACGAAAGAGTTATTCATCGATAGAATGACCAACCTAGAAAACCTTATCAACTCTGTTGAAGGTGTTCAAAAAGCATACATTATGCAAGCAGGTAGAGAGATTATGACCTTCTTCAATCCAGACAATGTTTCTGACGCACAGATGGAGGTCCTCACTCGCACCATCGGAGAGAAGATCGAAGAACAACTCGACTACCCAGGTTCTATCAGAATCGTTGGTATTAGAGAAAATAGAATGGTTCACTATCTAAGATAATCGAAGGATAAAGTCTATGCTCGTCAGAGTGGTCGAACACTCATAAATGCAAACCCAATAGCATCTACATGTATTTACTCGCTTTTCAAGCACTCTAACTCGCAATGATGCAATTGAGATATTAAAATCCAAAAGAGTGAGCGCGTGTGAAATCGAGGAAAAAGTACATGGAAGTGGCGTCCACCTCGGACTATGTCGGAGTGGGAAACGACACGAAGCTCTACTTTTTTGGAGATCTACGATCTACATAGCCTCGCTCTTAAATAATTCTAATATTTAGATATACTTCTTGCCCATGTACCATTACATTACCTTAGGTGACGCCAAAATTTATCTTACAGGAATTGGAATTATTTTGTTCCTTGCTACATTTTTGGTTAGCGTGAGATATTATTGCAAAAAGTATCAGCTTAATTTTTCTACATTCTTCCATTTCGTACCACAATCTATTCTTATTATATACTTGCTTGGGACGTATAGTCGGTATCTCATCGAATCGTTTATTGTGTTTCCTACCGATCCTCAACAACGGCTCCTCTATCTTACCCCACAGGGATATACGTTCCATTTTGTGGGAATCGTGATAGGAGTATTTCTGTGTGCGCATCGATTTTTCAAACGCGCAATAAAAGCTGATCAACGTCGCTTGTGGCTAGAAGTATTTTTCCATAGCTTGATGCGAGCATTAATTCCTCTTGGAGTCTGTTTATTGATGGGAGATAACTTTATTGGGAAGCAGGCGGATGGTGGAATTTATGTTTCTGCTATTAGGAGTGATAGCGCGGTGGCAATATATGATAAGGTAATTCCTTTATGACTCTACTTGAGTATATTAGGATTGGCATGACATTTCTTCACCAAACTACTCGACTCATACTATACCAAAAAATGAAGAAATGATGGACGAGGATATTTTGCCTTTGGTATTTTTATGATTGCCTTAAGTATTTTATTATTACGACAGCAATACCCTAAACATATGGTAATGCAGATTGCTTGAATAAGTATAGATATCAAACAGTATATTTCACGAGTTTTGGCATGATTTTTTTTGTACAAGAGCAAAACAATAAAAACAGTATGATCTAATAACAAAAATAGTAACCAATAATTTCACGACCTCGCCCGTGCTTCTATTTTACCTGTCTAGGCATGTAAAGACCTTTATCAAAAAAAGTGGGCCCGTATGAAACTACAGTTCGATAAAAAAGATAGCATCTACAAGATCTTCAAAACGATCAACAAGATACCTTCCTATAGAGCGGTAAGCATTTTCATCGACAGTCAAAACCCTTTCTTCCGTAATCTTCGACGAGGTAAACAGATAATGGAGCTGATTGAACAGCACCATCTCCAGGCTACGTTTATCAGTCCATCCAAAGAAGGTCATGACTACCTCACCACCATTGGTGCTATAATAAAACAAAATGAACGCTCACCTTTCCAACAGTTTTTTACCACTGTCTATCAGCTTCTTTTCACCACAAAAAATTTACACAATCAGTTAGTATTAAAACAAAACTATTTATCTTACTTAGTAATTGTTGCAGAAATTGCCGTGATCTGATTACTACTCTATGCACTTTGGTGAATGGTATCACCCAACGCAACAATTTTAGTTACTCCCTCTCATCAAGTAGAAGATATTGTGTATAACTATCGCTACTACCCTTCAGATCAACCGATCGATGTAAACCAACAACGCTCATTTATTACTATACCTTATACGATTGAGCAAATTCCATTTGAACATACGCTTACCGTCAACGTACAAAATATTACTTATACTATAACTCACGCAAAAGGAACGGTCAAAATTACCAACACCCTCACTACTCCTTTTTCGTTACTTGGAAAGACAAAGTTCATAGACACAGACGGGATTGTGTTTGAATCTGATGATTGGTTTACTATTCCAGCTGCACAGGGAGAAACTCCTGGTGAAACATATATCACGGTAACTGCGGCAGAGATACAAGATGATTGAGGGATGATTGGTGAAAAAGGAAATATAGAGGACGGTAGCAAACTACTCATCAAAAATCTTCCTGAAAGTGCGCAACAAGAAGCTGTGGTGGGAGTAGCAGTACGTGATTTTGCAGGAGGATCAACAAGTGCGACTGGTACGGTTATTAGTCAGGATGTGGAACAGATCGAGGCAAATATTATTACCTATATGGAAGATAAGAAAAAAGAACATCTCCAAGAGCGCTTCGATACATCCAAAAACGAGATCCTCCTCTTCAATGAGTTTATCCATCTTAATATTCAGGAGTTTGTAACTAGTGCAAATGTAGGTGCCGTTACTGCTTTTATTGAGGGGAAAGTTACTGCAACAGTAGAGTTCGCATATGTGAAGCATGAAGATTTGGAGGCTGCAGTTACTACCTATCTTGAGCAAAGACCTTCAGAAAATTTACAGCTCTTAGGATTTGATACCAATAGTATAACATTCTTCGATCTTATTCCTCACACCTATATGACTGGAGTCTACTTAATTCCAACCAAAATGAATGCTATACGATGATATAATTTTGAGAGCGATAATAGCGGTCTTCTTCCTGAAATTAGATCAAAAATTTCTGGTAGTTCTCGTGAGTCTGCCGAAGAACGTATTTTAGAGTATGACGAGATTGCTCAAGTTGATATCCGTATCAGTCCTCCATGGTATAACACCCTTCCTCAGATAAAATCGAGAATAAAGTTCCGTACGAAAAATAAATAATTTCTCTTAATTTTGATAGTAAGTTATTTTTTTATTTTGATTGTTAGTTATCATCTGCTCGTCAGAGTGGTCGAACACTCATAAATGCAAACCCAATAGCATCTACATGCATTTACTCGCTTTTCAACCTCTCTCCCTCTTTTGTACAATTCTATTTTTTCTGAAAGCCGATTAAAAAATATACCACTCCATTTATTTTCTACCAACTGTCAACAAACGTAGTCTATGCTCTTTCCTTTTTCCAAAAATGTGATAACTAATGGTTATCAAGAAGCCCTGTTTTAATGGAAAACGATAAGATTTTTTTGGCTCATATCCGAGATATACTGGCGTTTTAAAGTGGAAAAATTTTCTGTTTTTCACTCTTGAAAAGGCACGAGGGTTGCCTACAAGGAGACTATCCGTAATTAGTAAGAGCAGATTTGTCATCCGTACCCGAATTCCAACTTACTCTACTGAATAGTCGAAAAGATAGTTAATTGTCCTATCTTTTACCTCATTTCCCTCGCAATCTACTCGACAATACAATTGCAGGCTGATTCATTTTATATTTCGTAACCTACGTAGTTCTCCCATGCCCCTTATCTGAAAAAAAGACGTTTTGGATGGTACTAAGCTCAGTACAAGACAGAGTGTTTTCAAAGACCTCTATACCAAACAGAAGCAAGCGATCTGGTTCCCAGAAGAGATCAATATCCAACAAGATCTTGGTGATTACCAAGCACTTCCAGATGATGAAAGAGAGTTGTTCCATCAATTAATCGCTTATTTTACAACGACTGAGTTACTTGTACAGAACGTCTTAGGAGAGTCTTTCTACCCCTACGTCATGGATCCTAGAGCAAAGATGTCCATGACTGTTCAAATGTTCATGGAAGATATCCATAGCGACTTCTTCGAACAAATTCTCAATAGTTTCAATCTCGATCACGAAACACTCTACAAAATAGCTGAAAGCAACCCAATCATTAGACAAAAACAAGAGATGGTTGCTCACTATGCGAACAAGATCTCTGTAAGTCACGGAGGTGTCGATCCTGATACGCTCGAAGGGAAAAAAGCTATCTTGATGGCGATATTGATCAATAATGTGATCCAAGAAGGTACGTGGTTCTATAGCGGGTTCGCCCTCTTCTTTGCAATGAGAGAGCTCGGTAAAATGAGTAATATCTGCAATGGAGTAGATCTCGTGCTTATTGATGAGAGCTTCCATATGAGAATGGGAGTTGAGATGATCCTTACTATGATTGAAGAGACCCCTGAAATATTGGATGACGACGCGTTCGTCGCTCATGTACAGAAATGTATTGTTGATGGAACTGAACTCGAACTCGTCTTCCTCAAATCCTTGCTTGGAGACAGGCAGATATTCGGGCTTTCGTACAATGAGATGGCAACCTACCTCAAATACATTACTGACAGAAGACTCTCAGAGATAGGATTCGCTCCGCACTACATGATAGAAACAAATCCTATAAAATTCCTAGAAAAACAAGACCTTATGACCTTACAAAACTTCTTCGAAACAACCCCAAACCAATACACTAATTTCTAACTCTTTTTACTCTTTGTAACACTCCCCTTCATACTCATGTCCAAAGTCGTAATCAAAAGAGATGGTACACAAGAACCATTCAAGACCGAAAGAATAGTCAAAGCGATGCAAGCTGTTATTGAACCGCTTCGCGTAGATGATCCATTCATCCCAATGTTCAAAATTATCAAAAACTTCGAAATGAAGTTGCCAGATCAGGTAACGACAGAAGAGATTGATAAGTTATTGCTCAAAGCGATCGAAGGATTGATCAGCGATGATCCAATCTATGATGATATTGCTACTAGTCAGTTGGTAATGATTATCAATGAAGGAGTAAACAA
>Ga0163144_10021412_pt1 | contig 12855 bp, 11 predicted proteins | sample OliLak19BULKMAT1_FD_123175 | JGI IMG/M metagenome (GOLD analysis project Ga0163144, IMG submission 123175) | Freshwater microbial mat bacterial communities from Lake Vanda, McMurdo Dry Valleys, Antarctica - Oligotrophic Lake LV.19.BULKMAT1 | ecosystem: Environmental > Aquatic > Freshwater >...
AGGAGAGGTGGCAGCGCGCAGCAGCGCGCTGACGGAGAGGTTCCTCGAACGTGGCGTTCAGGGAAACCTCCCCGTCCGCGCTGCGCGCGGCCACCCCTACCGCGTGCCGCGGCAGGAGGGGATTGGCGAAAGGCACGCTGGATCGGTTCGGAGTGGATCGGTTCCGCATCGGTCTGCTCGGCGATCGACGACGACGCCGACTGGACCCCGCCGCGTCGAGCTTGCGTCAGATCCCGATGTCGAACAATTCCCTGCCCTGCTCGAGCAGGCTGCGGCCGAGCACGCTGCGATGGATTTCCGAGGTGCCGTCGAAGATGCGGTAGATGCGCGCGTCGCGGAAATAGCGCTCGATCGGCAGATCCTTGCAAAACCCCATGCCGCCGAAGACCTGAACCGCGCGATCGGCGACGCGGCCGAGGGTTTCCGCGGCCTGTACCTTGACCATCGAGATCCAGGCGCGGCCGTCGCGGCCTTGATCGAGTTCCCATGCTGCGCGCAGCACCATCAGCCGCGCGGCATTGATCTCGATCGCGCTGTCCGCCAGCATCTGCTGCACCAGCTGGAACTCGCCGATCGCCTGACCGAATTGCCGCCGCTCGCGCGCGTGATCGGTCATCGCCTCGAGGATGCGCGTCGCCTTGCCGACCGCGCGCGCGCCGATCTGGGCGAGGCGCACGCGCCCCAGCGTCTCCAGCGCGAGCCGCAAGCCCTGCCCCTCGGCGCCGAGCAGATGGTCGGCGTCGAGCCCGACATCGGCGAAGATCAGCTCGTGATGGCTGGTGCCGCGCAGACCCATCATCGGCTGGTCGCGGCCCAGCGTGAAGCCGGGCATGCCCTTGTCGACGATGAACAAGGAGATGCCCTTCGCGCCCTTGGCGCGATCGGTCACGGCCGACACGACGAAGAAATCCGAGACGGCGGCGTCGCTGATGAAATACTTCCCGCCGCTGAGCCGCCAACCGGCGCCGTCGCGCGACGCGCGCGTGGTGATGCCGGCGGCATCGGATCCGGCGTTCGGCTCGGTGAACGCGACCGAGAAAATCCGCTCGCCGCGCACCGCCGGATGCAGCCAGCGCTGATGCTGTGCCGGCGTGCCGTGAAGCAGGACTTCGTAGACATTGCCGAAGGCGCGGCGGATCAGGATGTCGGTGGTGCGGCCGAACTGCTCTTCCACCAGCATGGTGTCGATCGCCGAGAGCCCGCCGCCGCCATGCTCGAGCGGGATGTTCGTCGCATAGAGGCCGAGCGCCTTCGACTTGGCGAAGATCGCGCGCGCCGTCTCGGACGCGAGCGCACCGCTCGCCTCGACGTCATCTTCCAGCGGACGCAGCGCCGTATCGACGAAGCGACGCACCGTGGTCAGCAGCAGGCGCTGCTCGTCGCTGAGCGCGAAATCCAACGATCAGCCCGCCGCGTGCGGATCCGCGACGCGCGGCCAGAGCGCACGCGTCACCCGGGTGAACGGCAGGACGGCCATGTCCATCGACCCCGTGCCCGGCGCGGAGACGTAGAGGATCTCCTCGCCCACCGGCAGGAAGCCAGCATGGAAATGCTGCGTCGACTTGACGATCAGGCCGCGGCATTTGGTGATGTCGAGACCGGCCGCCGTGAAGCAGGGCGGCGAGAAGCCTTGCGTGCGGCTGTCATTGACGATGATGTCGATCGCCTCGTCGTCATGCTCGCCGATGCGCAGCCACGCCATGTTGCCGAGCGGCGCCATCGCCTTGCCGAAGGGCTGGTAGGCGTCGCGCACCAGCCCCATCACGGTGACGCGCGCATCGATCGGATCGCCCGAAGCGGGCCCGAGCTTGCCGCCGATGCGCAAATCGAGCTTCGCGCCGATCCCGGCCTCGAAGGCGGCCAGCGTCGCCTGCTGGTCCCAGAATGGCGCGATCGCGATGCCACCGACTTTGCGTTCGATGAAACGGCGCAACATGAAAGTCGAATCTCCCGCGGCGCCGATGCCCGGATTGTCGGCCGTATCGGCCAGCACCAGCGGCTTCTCGCCGTTATGTCCCGCGACCCGCGTGACCACCTCGTCGATCGTCTTGAACGGTGGCGCGATCAGCGCGCGCATGTCCCAGATCTCGCGACCGAGCTTCGCCGCCAGCACGCGTGCCTTCTCGGCATCGCGATCGGCCACGACCAGCACGCGCGTGCCGACCTCCGGCGTATCGCCCCACGGAAACCCATGGCCCAGCGAAACCGACAAGATCCCGTCTTTGCCTTCGAGCGCGGACATCCGATCGACGAAGCCGCGCAGCGGCTCGCGCGTCGTCGGGTAGATGCCGAGCATCCGGCAATCATGCACCGCCATCACAGGCCGGATGCGGCCGGCGAGCGTGGCCTCCATGATCGTGAACAGCTCGTCGGCACGTTCGGTCACGTCGATATGCGGATATTCCTTGAAGATCACCATCGCGTCGACCGACGAGACCTTCGTCGCCGTGAGATGGCAGTGGAGATCGAGTTCCGCGCCCACCAGCACCGACGGACCGACCAGCGCGCGGACACGGGCCAGCAGATCGCCCTCCGCATCGGGATAGCCGTCCGCGATCATCGCGCCGTGCAGATTCATGAACACGGCGTCGACCGGCATCGCCTTCTCGAGATCGGCCAGGATCTCGTCGCGCAGCGCCTCGTACGCCGTCTTGGTGGTATCGCCCGCCGGCATCGCGAAGGCCGCCAGCCCCTCGGTGACGTGCCAGCCCAGCGCCTGCGCGCGCTTGCGCCAGACGATCAGCGGCAGCGCGAACAGGCCGGGCTTGTCGCCATGCGCGCCGCCCCGCACCATCATGGTGCGCCTGAACAGATCCATGCCCGTCGGAATCGGCGAGAACGAATTCGTCTCGGTTCCGAGACAGGCCGTGAAAATCCGCTTGGTCATGTGAAGCGCCTCGGCTTGGTCGACAATGACGGCGAGCATAGCGCCGGAATGCTCCCCGGGGAGAACTCCACACTACGTCCGCTCCTCGTCCGATTAGCCTAGATCGCTTCGCCGCGCATCATCCTCAGTATGGAATAGCCGGTGGCCGCGGCGATCGCGCTGACGACGATTCCCCAGGCGATGTCGACGATCACGATCACCATCGGCCAAGCCTGCAAGGTTGCGCGATTGGTCAGCTCGTAGGTGGCATAGGCGGTGAGGCCGAGCACCATGCCGAGCATGATCGCCCTGCGCAGGGACCCCGCCCGCACCGCCGGCTCGATCGCCAGCACGAGGAGCCCGGCGGTGAAGATGAGATAGAACACGACGGCCGGGACGTAGCGGACTGGCTCCGCCAATAGCGGCCCCAGATGCGTAACGAAGAGTCCCCGCATCACGAGGATCAGCCAGATCGCGTCGACGAGCACGAGCACGAACAGCGTCGTCACGTAGGTGATCGCAAGGTGCATCATGCATCGCGCCCCGTGGACGTCAGGGCTTGACGAATTTCAGCACGAACTGGTCTTTCGGCTGCGGCGGATCCGGCGTGTTCTTGTCGCGGGGGATCATTGGGGTTGCGCAGGAAGTTCCCGACCTCCAGCAGCTTGAACCCTGCTGCTTCGACTTCCTGCCGAAGAAACGCCTCTTCGATCCGATGCAGGGTGCCGGATTCGGAGGTGCCGGTACCGGGCCGTCCCGAATGATCGGCGATGACGTAGAGTCCGCCGGGCTTCAGTGCACGAAACACCGCTCGATTCATCGCCGCGCGATCCACGCCGAGATGCCCGAGGTCGTGATAGTTGAACATCAACGTCGCAAGATCGATGCGCTCCACCGCGAGCTCGGGCGGAACGGGATCCTCGAATGGTTGCGCGACTGCGACGATCGGCGCAGCCCCGGCGCCGGCGCTGCGCAGCTTGCTCTCACGTTCGGCCAGGGCGACCGGCGACGGACGCGGTGCGGCCGGCGGCGCCGCCGGCGCCGCGCTGGGCGTGGCCGTCGGGTGGCTTTTGCCCTCGGGCGCGGCGGTGGGTGTAGCCGCGCGGTTGGGATCGCGTGGCCGACTCTGGCCATAGACGGTGCCTGACGGTCCGATCGCTCGGGCGAGCAACTCCGTCGTGTAGCCACCGGCCGCGCTGAGATCGAGCGCAACGATACCGGGACGAATGCCGATGAAGCCCAGCGTCTGCTCGGGCTTGCGACGCAGGTCATTGGTGCGATCGGCCGCGCTGCGATCCGTGCTCGCGACGATATGCGCAACACGCGCCGCCGAAATTGGCGGCGCATTCTGCTGCGCCGTTGCTGCGCTCGCATGCAGGAAAACGCCGGCGCTCACGGCGATGGCGGCGAGGAATTCCTTGCGTGCGGTTTTCATCGGCTGCCTTTCGTGAGGGACCATCGAACCATGTGCATCACGCCGAAGCCAGCGTTTCGGCCCGTCCGAGCGACGGCGAGCGCCGCTCAGCCGCCGCGCTCAATGCGCTCGTGCTTGGCGGCGCCGCGCCAATGACCGGGCCCGTCCTCGTGGATCGCTTGGCTGGGGCGCTAGGATTCGAACCTAGGATGGCGGTACCAAAAACCGCTGCCTTACCGCTTGGCTACGCCCCAACTGGAAGCGGCGATATAGCGGGCGCGCGGCTGCTCGGCAACCGTTGAAGCGGACCAGGGCAATCGTTGACGTTCCGGCTCGTCCCGTGCGAGGTCGGACGCGTGTTTCGGCCCACAACGCGAGGAAGTCATGGCACGGCATCTCAAACGCGGCACCGACGCGAGCGTCAAGGCGGAGGCCGACGCCAAGGTTCGCGCAACGGTCGAGGGAATCCTCAAGGAGATCGAAACCCGCGGCGATGCCGCCGTGCGCGAACTCTCGGCCAAGTTCGATGATTGGGCGCCGGCGAGTTTTCGCCTCTCCGACGGGGAGATCGAGCGGGCGATGAGTCAGGTCGCCAAGCGCGATCTCGAGGACATCCGTTTCGCCCAGGCCCAAATCCGCAATTTCGCCCAGAAGCAGCGCGAGGCCCTCAAGGACGTCGAGGTCGAGACCCTGCCAGGGATCGTGCTCGGTCACCGCAACATCCCCGTCAATGCCGTCGGCTGCTACGTGCCGGGAGGGCGCTACCCGATGGTCGCGTCGGCACACATGTCGGTCGTCACCGCGCGGGTGGCCGGCGTGAAGCGCATCATCGCCTGCGCCCCGCCGTTCAAGGGCGGCGCGCATCCTGCGATCGTCGCCGCGATGCATCTCGGCGGCGCCGACGAGATCTACGTGCTCGGCGGCGTGCAGGCCGTCGGCGCGATGGCGCTCGGCACCGAGACGATCGCTGCGGTCGACATGATCGTCGGCCCCGGCAATGCCTATGTCGCCGAATCGAAGCGCCAGCTCTTCGGGCGCGTCGGCATCGATCTGCTCGCCGGCCCGACCGAGACGATGATCATCGCCGATGACAGCGTCGACGCGGAGATCTGCGCGACCGATCTGCTCGGCCAGGCCGAGCATGGGCCGACCTCGCCGGCATTCCTGCTCACGACGTCGGAGAAGCTGGCGCGCGCGACGATGGCCGAGATCGAGCGTCTGCTCCTGATCCTGCCCACGGCAGATGTCGCCGGCCAGGCCTGGCGCGACCATGGCGAGGTGATCGTCTGCGCCGACGAAGCCGAGCTGGTGCGCGAGGCCGATCGCATCGCCTGCGAGCACGTGCAGGTGATGACGCGCGATCCCGAGTATTTCCTCGAGCACATGACGAATTACGGCGCGCTCTTCCTCGGGCCGCGCACCAACGTCTCCTATGGCGACAAGGTGATCGGCACCAACCATACGCTGCCGACCAAGCGCGCGGCGCGCTACACGGGCGGTCTCTGGGTCGGCAAGTTCATGAAGACCTGCACCTATCAGCGCGTCCTCACGGACGAGGCGTCGGCGATGATCGGCGCCCATTGCTCGCGCCTGTGCGTGCTCGAGGGCTTCTACGCCCATGCCGAGCAGGCCAATGTCCGCGTCCGCCGCTACGGCCGACGCAATGTTCCCTACGCAGGAGCCGCCGAATGAAGACCATCACGCTGCCGAAGACGCCGTCGTTCCGCCTCGACGGCAAACGCGCCCTGGTCACGGGCGCAGGACGCGGCATCGGACTCGCTTGCGCCGCCGCCCTCGCGGAAGCCGGGGCGCATGTCACCCTGGCGGCGCGCAGCACGACGGAGATCAAGGCCGCGGCCGCGGCGATCGTCGCGGCGCATGGCCAGGCCGAGGCGGTGACGCTCGACGTCACCGATCTGGCCGCGGTGCACGCGATGGCGACGACGCGGCCGGCCTTCGACATCTTCGTGAACAACGCCGGCACCAACCGGCCGAAGAGCTTCACCGAAGTCACCGAAGACGATTACGACACGGTCATGAACCTCAATGTCCGCGCGGCGTTCTTCGCCGCCCAGGCGATCGCGCAACGCATGATCGAGGAGGGGCGTCACGGTTCGATCATCAACATGTCCTCGCAGATGGGACATGTCGGCGGCATGAAGCGCACGATCTACTGCGCGTCGAAATTCGCGATCGAGGGGCTGACCAAGGCGATGGCGCTCGACCTCGCGCCGCACAAGATCCGCGTCAATGCGATCGCGCCGACCTTCATCGAGACGCCGATGACCGCGCCCTATCTGTCGGATGCCGCGTTCATGACCGGCGTGGTCGCGAAGATCAAGCTCGGGCGGCTCGGCAAGGTCGAGGATCTGATGGGTGCGGCGATCTATCTCGCGAGCGATGCCTCGGCGCTGGTGACGGGCACGTCGCTGCTGGTCGATGGCGGCTGGACCGTCGATTGAGCGCGGCATGAGCGACGAGAGTTACCTGGCCCAGATCGGACTCGCGCCGCGCAACGCGGTCGATGCGGCGATCGCGACGCGACGATCGCTGCGGCGGTTCAAGCCGGAAGCGCCGCCGCGCGAACTGGTCGAGCACATCCTGCGTGTCGCTGCGCGCGCGCCGAGCGGAACGAACATGCAGCCCTGGCGCGTCCATGTCGTCACCGGCGCGAGCAAGCAGCGCCTCAGCGCCGCCGTCCTCGCCGCGCATGACGCGCCCGGCGACCATGACCAGCCCTACAAATATTACCCCGGCGAATTCTTCGAGCCCTATTTGTCGCGCCGGCGCAAGGTCGGCTGGGATCTCTACGGCCTGCTCGCCATCGGGCGTGGCGACAAGCAGCGCATGCATGAGCAGACCGGACGCAACTTCGTCTTCTTCGATGCGCCGATCGGCCTGATCTGCACGATCGACAAGCGCCTGGAGATCGGCAGCTGGCTCGATTACGGCATGTTCCTGGAGAACATCATGATCGCCGCGCGCGGTCACGGGCTCGACACCTGTCCGCAGGCCGCTTTCGCGCGCTTCCATCGCGCCATCCGGACGGCCCTGCCGCTCGCCGAAACCGAAATGGTCGTCTGCGGCATGGCGCTCGGCTATGCCGAGCCCGCGGCGCCGGAGAATCGACTCGTCACCGAACGCGCACCGCTCTCCGAGTTCGCCGCCTTCTACGACTGAGGTGCGCCCGCACGCAGCGTCGCCAGGTCGAAACCCGCCAGCCTCTTGTAGCGCGCGGCGATGGCGTCGAGCTCGGCAGCCGGGATGACGTCGTGCACATGCGCGAAGCCGCTCGGCGCGCGGTCCTCGGCCAGTTGCATCACCTGCTCCGGCCCGTTGCCGCGATTGGCGAGCACGATCGCCGAGGTGGCGGGCCGCCGCAGCGCCTCATAGGCGGCGAGCGCGTCGCGCGTCGCGCCGAGAGTCGCGATGGACTCGGCGAGGGCTTGCGCATCCAGGATCGCCTGCGACGCGCCGTTCGATCCGATCGGGTACATCGGATGCGCCGCATCGCCCAGCAACGTGACGGGTCCCCACTGCCAGCGCGGCAACGGATCGCGATCGACCATCGGGTATTCGTACGACATCGCCGCGCCACGGATGAGCGCCGGCACGTCGAGCCAATCGAAGCGCCAGGAGTCGAAGGCCGGCAGGAACTCCTCGCGTCGCCCCCGACGGCTCCAATCCTCGCGGCGCCACGGACTGGTCGGGTCGACGCGCAGCTCGGCGATCCAGTTGAGCCGCGCCCGGCCTCGCTCATGCGCCGCGCGCGAGATCGGGTAACAGACGAATTTCTGGTTCTGGTGTCCGGCCATGATCATCGAGCGTCCGGAGAGGAACGGAGTCCAATCCTCCGTCACCGCGCGCCACAGAATCGCGCCGTTCCATTTCGGGGGTTCCTCGCCCGGCACGAGTTGCGCGCGCACGGCGGAATGGATGCCATCCGCCGCGATCAGGATCTTCGCCTCGACGCCGCGCAATTCGGCGCCATCGCGATCGACGAAGCGCGCGCTCGCGCGGCCCGCGCCGGTCTCCCCGACTTCAGCGACGCGATGGCCGAAATGCACGCAGGCCGCGCCGAGGCGTTCCTGCACCGCGGCGAGCAGGATCATCTGCAGCTCGCCGCGATGGATCGAGAATTGCGGCCACGGATAGCCGGCCTCGAGCCCCCGGCGTTCACGCCAGATCTCCTGGCCATGCCTGTTGAAATACGCCAGCTCCTTGGTGCGGATCGCCACGGCGTCGAGACGATCCTGCAGATCGAGCGCGCTCAGCACTTTCACGGCATGCGGCAGCAGATTGATGCCGACCCCGAGCGGCTGGAGCTCCGCGCTCTGCTCGAAGATCTCGCAGCCGATCCCGCGCGCGTGCAGCGCCAGCGCGGTGGTCAAGCCGCCGATCCCGGCGCCGACGATGATCACCGGCATGGCGCGCGATCGGCGCGCTTCTGAGTTGAGCTTCAGCCGGCCGGTCCGGCATATTTCGCGATCAGCGCTCGCGCGTCGTCGACCAGCGCCTTGCCGTCGAAGCCACGCTTGCCCGTCTCCGCGATCCAAGCATCGATGACTGGTTGAGCCGCCTCGCGCCAGCGCGCCGTCTCCGCGGCGTCCAGCGTGATCAGCGCGTTGTTGCGCGCCTTGGCCACTTCGATCGCCGGCAGATCGCCGGCATCCATCACGCGGCCGAGTTCGTGCGCCGCGCCGGGCCCGGAATTGTCGTCGATGATCTTGCGCAGCTCCGGCGCGAGGCCGTCATAGCGCGGCTTGTTCATCGCGAACACGAACAGCGTCGTGTAGAGCGCGCGCGAGCCGGTGAAACTCGTATGGCTCTGCACGAGTTCCGGCACGCGCAACGAGCGCGTCACTTCCCAGGGAATGACCGTTCCGTCGATCACGCCGCGCTGCAGCGCTTCGGGCACTTGCGGAACCGGCATCGGAACCGGCGCCGCGCCCAGCGCCTCGAGCAGTTGCGATATGACTCGGGTAGGCGCACGCAGCTTGAGACCGCGCATGTCCTCGAGCTTGCGCACGCCATTGCCGCGGACATGCAGGACGCCGGCGCCATGGACATGCACCGCCAGCACTTTGACGTCCTTGAACTCGTCGCGCAGGTGTTTCTCGTAGAATTCCCATGCCGCCTGGCTGGTCTGCTCGGCATTGCCGGCGAGGAACGGCAGATCGAAGACCTCGGATTTCGGGAAGCGATCCGGCGTGTAGCCGGTCAAGGTCCAGATGATGTCGACGACCCCGTCTTTTGCCTGGTCGAACAGCGCCGGCGCACGGCCGCCAAGCTGCATCGCCGGATAGATCTCCACCTTCAGGCGGCCGTTCGACTGCTCCATCACGCGCTTGGCCCAAGGCTCGATGAAACCGAACGGCACCGGCGCTTGAGGCGGCAGGAAATGATGGATACGCAGCGTCGCCTGCTGTGCACGCGCCGGCAGCGAGCGGCCCGCCGCGACCGCGAGTGCGCCGGCCGCAAGCGTCCGACGACGAATGGTTCCAACCATGGCGATCTCCTCCTGGGTTCCGCCGAGCGGCGACGACATTGTTCACTTGAATAGCAATCAATCGTAACGCTGGATAGCCGTGAAGAACCGGGAGTTGGCAAACGGCATGACCGAGTCCGCACAGCATCGGATCCGCGCGCAAAGCGACCCGCTCGGCCGCCTCTTCGCGTGGCTCGCCGATGCGGCGGCGATCGCCGGCGGCGTCATCCTCACGTGCATGATCGTGATGACGGTCGCGAGCATCGTCGGGCGCGCGCTCGCGGGACTGGGCAATGCCATTGCCGTGATGCGCGTCTTCGGGCCGGTGCCCGGGGATTTCGAGATCATGTCGATGGCCGGCGCCGTGGCCGTTGCCGCCTTCATGCCGCTGTGCCAGCAACAGGCGGGACATGTCGTGGTCGACCTGCTGTTTCGCGACGCCGGTCCGCGCGCGCGGGCGGCGATCTCCTGCATCGGCCACGCCCTGTTCGTGGCCGTCGGCGCGCTGATCGTGCGCAGCGTCTATGGCGGCATGGCCGACAAGCTCGCCTATGGCGAGACGACGATGCTGCTGCGCCTGCCGGCCTGGTGGGGCTATGCCGGCGTGATGGGGTTCTTCGCGCTTGCCGTACTGATCGCGCTGTATCTGGCGGCGTGCGACCTGCGACGGGCATTCGCCGCGACGGGATCGCGATGAGCGCGTCGATCCTCGGCCTGACGCTCTTCGCGGCGATGCTGGTCGCGATGTTCCTGCGCGTGCCGATCGGACTCGCGATGTTCATCGCCGGCGCAACCGGCACGCTGCTGCTGCGCAGCTGGAGCGCGCTGGTCGGCAGCCTAAAAAGCGTCGTCTACGATGTCTATGCGACCGACTCCCTCGCGGTCATTCCAATCTTCCTGCTGATGGGAAATTTCGCGGCCCAGGCCGGCATGAGTCAGGCGCTCTACCGCATGGCGCAGACGCTGCTCGGCCATCGTCGCGGCGGGCTGGCGATCGCCACGATCGGGGCTTGCGCCGGCTTCGGGGCGATCTGCGGCTCGTCGGTCGCGACCGCCGCCACGATGGGCCAGGTCGCGCTGCCGGAGATGCGGCGCGCGGGCTACGCAGGCAGCCTGTCGACCGGCACGCTCGCCGCCGGCGGCACACTCGGCATCCTGATCCCGCCGTCGATCGTGCTCGTCATCTACGCGATCCTGGCCGAGCAGAACATCGCCAAGCTCTTCATCGCCGCCTTCATTCCCGGCGTGCTCGCGGCGCTCGGCTACATGGCCGCGATCACGATCACCGTGCGCCGCGACCCTGGCCTCGCTCCGATCACGCCGCGCGCCAGCAGGACGGAGATCCTCGCGGCGACCGGCGCCGTGTGGCCGGTCCTGCTCATCTTCATGCTCGTCATCGGCGGCATGTATGCAGGTTTGTTCACGCCGACGGAGGGCGCGGCCGTGGGCGCCTTTGGCACGTTGCTGCTCGCCCTGGGGGCGGGCATGCGCATCACGGGGTTCCTCGTCTGCGTCCGTCAGACCGCGATCGCCACCGCGATGATCTTCTTCATCGTGCTCGGCGCGCAGCTGTTCAACACATTCATGGCCTTCACGCAGGTGCCACAGCTGGTCGCGAATGCGATCGCCGGCTCCGGCCTCAATCCCTGGCTGATCCTGACGCTGATCCTGCTCGCCTATCTCGTGCTCGGCTGCCTGATGGATTCGCTGAGCATGATCCTGCTGACGATTCCGATCTTCTTCCCGGCGATCATGAAGCTCGATTTCGGGCTCGCGCCCGAGCCCGCGGCGATCTGGTTCGGCATACTCGTGCTGATCGTCGTCGAGGTCGGGCTGATCACGCCGCCTGTCGGGATGAACCTGTTCGTCATCAATGCCATGGCGCACGATGTGCCGATGCTCCAGACCTATCGCGGCGTGCTGCCCTTCGTGGTGACGGACATCATCAGAACGATCGTGCTGGTCGCATTTCCCGGCATCACCCTGTTAGCACTCCGGCTGCTCGAATGACGCTGGACCGCGAGCCTAAGGACATTCACCAAAACAACTGAATCGGTTTGGGTTCTGTCGCGCTGTTTCCCGTTCGAAGTGACTCGAGGCGGCGGGATTCCTGGGGTGTGGTTGCAGCGGGATGTGGGTCGGCATGATCGACCGCAAAGCGATTCGCGAAATTTGGGATGCCGTCGGCTCGAAGCTCGATGAGCGTGGTCGGCGTGTGTTTGCCGCTGGTGAGGCCAGGGCGGCTGGATGGGGCGGCAAGGAGGCGGTGTGCGAGATCACGGGGCTGGCGCTCTCGACGAGAGGGCGTAGTAAGACGGACCTCGACGCCGCGACGTTGGCGAAGGGGCGGGTGCGACGCCAGGGCGGCGGCTCTAACGCAACCCGAACGCAACCCGAACGCAACCCGTGTCAGGTAGTGGAAGCTCGAGCTGCAAAACCTCGCCGACGAGACCGGGCTCGTGGTCCACGTCCATCACTATCCGCCAGGCACGTCGACGTGGAACAGGATCGAGCATCGCCTGTTCTGCCAGATCACTCAGACCCGCGGATGTCCCAACCGTACAATGACCGGCGAGCGAACGCTTTCGGAAGCCCGTACGGCGTTCGGCGGACGCCTGCAGACTCTGGCGAACACATACGGCAGACTGGCCGACGAGGCGTTCGACGGTGCCCCGCTCGCCGACATCGTCAGCAGCGAGTTCGCCTCGTTCGGCGCTCGCGCCCGTGTCGACGGGTCTGAGATCAAGCTGACGGCCAAGGCGGGGCAGACGATGGCGCTGATCATTCACGAGCTGGCCACCAACGCCGCGAAATGCGGCTTCACGCTCGCCGAGGTGGCCGCAGACGGGAGTGTCCGCTTCGCCGAAATAGGGCAAGCGTTGCAGCAACGGCTCGGCCGCCGCTTGGAAGCCGCGGAACTGCGCGCTGAGGATCTGGACGTTCTCAACGAGGCCTGTCGCCAATGCGCACACGGCAGCGCCCGCGACCTGCGACGTGTTCATGCCGCGGACGATTTCCGCCTGGCTGAGCGAGGATCCTGCCCGAATACCGGCGAGCGTCGCCGCCAGCGCCTTCGTGCTGCCTTCG
>Ga0163144_10021413_pt1 | contig 12855 bp, 11 predicted proteins | sample OliLak19BULKMAT1_FD_123175 | JGI IMG/M metagenome (GOLD analysis project Ga0163144, IMG submission 123175) | Freshwater microbial mat bacterial communities from Lake Vanda, McMurdo Dry Valleys, Antarctica - Oligotrophic Lake LV.19.BULKMAT1 | ecosystem: Environmental > Aquatic > Freshwater >...
AACGCCCGACTGGGCAAGTGCAGGAGAGGGGACTTGAACCCCTACACCTTTCGGTACCGGCTCCTAAGACCGGCGCGTCTGCCAATTCCGCCACTCCTGCCCGGGGCTTTGATTAGACGCAGGACTCGATATCGTGTCAAACTTCAATAGGAGCAAACAGTCATGAGCAAGCGACGAGACCGAAGGCCGATCGCGACGGCGTCCAGACCCACTTTACGGCGAATCTACGCCGACTCCATGCACCGGCACTTGTGCGGGTGAGACGTCCTTTTCGTCGAAATCGGGAAAGGCATCGAAAAGTCGCTGGACTCGGCCCTGTCGGCAGTGCGGGCAAAGGAATACAAATTCACTCTGGGTGATGCGCTCCGAATCGCCTGGGTGCTGGCGCGGGGTGCCGACCTAGCCTTCACCCGCTATTGCACGGCTCGGCTCAAGTCGGGCCAGAGTTACAACCTCCCGTCGCTTTCTGACGACGTGATATCCGCGCTGTCGACCGAACTTCGGAATGAATTCATCGGCCAGTTTGTTTGGGGTGCCGAGGTTCGCGGGTTTGATTTTCCGGATCGTGACGCCGTCGACCTCATTAAGTTGGTCGACACGCTCGTCAAGGTGGCGTTGAACATCCTGACCACCCGCTGCGCCGAGGGTGGCGATTTACGAGCGTGTCTGACCGACCCGCTAGCATCCGACGACGGGTATTTTTCCCGACACGGCATGTACGCGCTGCCGAAGCCTGCGGGAGACAATGTCAACCAAGTGATCTATGACCTGTCACTGCGCATCGAGCCGGAAGACTCGCACGGCACGATAAAGCCCAAGATCGTATGGCTCGTGCAGAACGATCCTTGGTTCGTCGACGAGGTGAAATTTGAAATTCAAGACGAATTGGATGACACGGCCGAGCGAATCTCGAATCAGAAGCGAAAGCGAAATGTTGACGACGAGTTGTTCTCCGCGCGGGTGACGGCCATTGACAACTATATTTTTGAGTCCCGTGCGTGGGACGGAAAGTCGCCGCTTGAGGTCTGGCTGGACCGTCAGCCGATGCTGTCCGATCCTATCCGGCAATGTGCATTGCAATGGGGCAACGAGCGGTTTTTTTCGTCGTTCTGGGTGCGTCGTGTGTTCGGAATGCAGGTCGACGCGGTCGACCTTCGCGACGACAAGGTCCACACCATTAGCACAACTTCCGGCTCGGCGGTGGATGTGTTCGACCGGGACATGGTGGTGACGAGCTCGATCCAGCCATGGGACGACGAATGGTGTTGGTCAGGCCCGCAGCTGGTGACAGGGACGAGTAACGAATTGGAGATAAAAGACCTTCAGCGAAAGATTCGCGAAATACCCCGAGGGGTCCGGCGTGACCGACCGAGCGCGGACTTGGATTTGCTTATCGCCGGGACGAACCGTCATTTTAACGCATGGATGGAGCTGTTCGGGAGTGACGAAGTCACATTCAAGACGGGGCCCGAAATGAAAACGGCAGTAACCCGCTTTTTCGATCACCTCAACCAGAATGTCATTGTCCCCGGAAAGGGCAAGACGCCCGATCAAATCGCAGACGCTTCGGGCCTGCGACCACGGTCCAAATCAAACGTTGATTTTCCGGAGGGTCTGCTCGAGGACCGGAACGTCACCATGATCTGGAACGAACAGTTCGGCTCACTCATCTGCTGGAATTTTCAAACGTTCAAGAGCGCGTTCACGACGGAACACGCACCTACGGACGACGAGGTCGGTGTCGTACGCGAGTATTTGCTTGTAGATTCAATTGACCCTTGGATATTCGAAAAGTTGATTACGCAGAATCCGGCGCAGTCCGAACGACTGTTCAGGGTCGTGCTGCGAGATTCGAGCTTCATGCTCGATCAATTTCCGAATGTGATGCAGAAATACAAGGGTAAGACGATTCGCGATCGTATGAGCGGGAGTGTCAAGCTGTTTACATCGCCGCAGGAAGGTAGTTAACGCCGCCGGATGTGTGGGGTTCACGCGCTAGCCGCCAAGAGCGGGAAGTCGGACGCCAGAGGAAAATGCGTGAATCGGCCAACTTTTGATCGGGCGCGTGACATTTTTCGTGGATGCCCTAGATTAGCGTCGGCGTTGAGACTGTTGCCTCGGGTCTTTGAAACAGTATCGATTTGGCGTCCGCCTTGGCGCTCTTCACGCTCTTGGCGGCTCCCCCCGATCGCAACGGAAAAATTCGTTTTCAGAGGAGCAATTCATCATGGCACGTCCCGTCACGCTGTTTACCGGTCAGTGGGCCGATCTTTCGATCGAAATTCTTGCTCAAAAAGCAAAAGGCTTTGGATATCAGGGGCTGGAGCTGGCCTGCTGGGGCGACCACTTTGAAGTCGACAAGGCGCTAAAGGACAAGAACTACGTCAAACGTCGGTGGGAGATCTTGGCCGACAACGGGCTGAACAGTTTTGCGGTCAGTGCGCACCTCGTCGGGCAGGCGGTGTGCGATTTGATTGACGAGCGGCACAAGAGCATCCTTCCTCCTGAAATCTACGGCGACGGTGAGCCGGAAGGCGTCCGCAAGCGCGCCGCCAAGCGCCTGATTGAAACCGGCAAGGCCGCGCGCAAATTCTTTGACGCCCGGCCCGACAAATGCCCCGCGGCGCCGGGCTTCGGCGCGGTCGTGAACGGGTTCACCGGTAGCAGCATCTGGCACAGCATTTACGCCTTTCCCCCGACCGATCAGAAGTATTGGCAGAAGGGTTTTGACGACTTCGCCAAACGCTTCGGGCCGATCCTTGACGCGTTCGAAAAAGAGAACGTCAACTTCGCGCTCGAAGTCCACCCGACCGAAATCGCCTTCGACATTGCCAGCGCCCGGCGCGCGCTCGAAGCGGTGAAAAATCACCCGCGCTTCGGGTTCAACTACGACCCGAGCCACCTCGGATATCAGGGCGTCGATTACGTGAAGTTCATCTACACGTTCGGCAAGAAAATTTTCCACAGCCACGTGAAAGACGCGTGGTGGGGCAAGGGCGACGGCACGGTCGGTGTGTTCGGCGGGCACGTGTCGTTTGCCGACCCGAGCCGGTATTGGGACTTCCGTAGCCCCGGCCACGGGGATATTGATTTCGAGCGCATCATCGTCGCGCTGAACGACGTCGGTTACGTCGGCCCGCTCAGCGTGGAATGGGAAGACAGCCGCATGGACCGCGAACACGGCGCGACCGAGGCCGCAGAGATGGTGAAGAAAATCGACTTCAAACCCTCCGCGATCGCGTTCGATGCCCAGTTCGACAGATGACATGCGGAACGTTGGTCAAGGTTATCGGGCTTAAGCGTGTCATTGAACCTGGCCGTCACTTCGGGCACAATTTCGTGCCACGGGCGATGGCCGGGCTCATGTCAGTCAAGTTCCCGCCCGGCCCGGTCGAAGTCCTGCGGTAAAGAAGGCTTGCTCGATGCTGCTTCAAACGAACAGTTACGTCGTCCCCAAAGAACGTCGCGCCGATCACGCGCGACTGCTCCGCAGGTTTCGGCAGACCCTTGCCAGGCTGGGCTGTCATCATTTTGAAACGTACGAACAGGTCGGCGCGAACTGGAGCACCGGCGAAACCACCGGCCGATTCGTCCAGATCATGCGTTTCCAAGACCGCAAGCATCAGCTCTCCGTCCAAGCCGCAGAAAAGGCCGACCTACCCGCGCAGCAACTGATCCAGGAGTTTTGCGACCTCATCAACTTTCCCTATCAGCAACAACAAGGCTTGTTTGCGATCGGCTTTTACACCGCCGTTTTGCCGATCCTGCCGGCGCGCACTCAGGTGGTGAACGAAAGTAACGTCGTGTCGGAGCAGGTCGTCGGCGAGTCGCCGGCACCCGAGACGACGGACGCCGACGACGCGACCATCATTCTCGAACAGGCCGAGGAAGCCGAACCCGAGCCGGTCACCTCTTCCATGACGCCCGCCGAAGAAAATTCGAAGTAGCCTGACGCGCGCAACAACGCCCGACAGAACCCGCGGATGGTTCTGCAACAAGCGAGGGTCGATCTCTACGGGTTCAGTGATACAACTGAAACGCGCGGTTGGTGATCGCGCGGGAACTCAAGACGACCGACCCTGCTAACGGCGCTTCGCCGTTAAGTTGGGGCAAAAGTTGATTGACGCACGCCTCGGCGAGCATCGGAATGTCCTGACACACCGCGACGATCGGGATCGGCAGAAGGTGCGACATCGGAATCTCGTCGAACACCCCGATAACCGGGGGCGCCGTAACCTCGGCGATCGAGTCGATGATGCCCTGTCCGAGAAAATTGTTCGTACAGACGATCGCGTCGACGCGTGCGTCGAGAAACTGGATGTACGCCGCCCGGCCGGTCTCGCGCTGCGCCGGTCCTTCGTGGCGCACGACCACATTGAGCCTCGCCGTCACATGCTCGGCACGACAGCGGTGCGTGTAGATATGACTCGGCCCCGCGACGAGCGCGACGCGCTTGACCTTCGCGCGCTCCAGCACGTCGCAGAGGAGATTCGCCGCCTGCAATTGATCGCTGTAGACCGACGCGTGCGCGCCGGGGATCGGCCGGTCGAGCACGACGACCGGAACGCCGGCGGGGATGCGTTCCTGCATCTGTTTTTTCGACCGACTGATGGGAACGACGATCAGCCCGTCGATCGCCTTCTGCGTGAGCAATTGAAGGTATTGGATTTCCCGCGCCTCGTCCTCACCGCTGTTGCAGAGCATGAGGCTGTAGCCGTGCCGGTGTAGCGATTGTTCGATCAGGCTGGCGATTTGTGCGAAAAACGGGTTGGCGATGTCCGAGACCAGTAGCGCGATGGTGTTACTTTTCCGGGTGCGCAGCGTGCGCGCGACGAGGTTGGGCCGATACCCGACCCGAACGGCCGCGGCTTGGACGCGCTCGCGCGTCTCTTCGCTGATGCGTCGGGACAGCGCCCCGCCGGCCAAGACCCGGCTGACCGTGCTGACGCTGGTGCTGGTCTCACGTGCGATCGTTTGCAACGTGGGGGGAAGTGCCATTCGAGTAGTATAACCTCACGGCGTGACCTTGAGCAGCCTCGTGCGTGACCGAACGACCGCCACGCCGTGTGCGTTCGGTTGTATAGAACGACGGAGGTCGGCATGAGTCGGATGAAACAAGTGGCGGCGTGGGTCGTGACGGTCTGTCTGACGACTGCCGGCCTGCGCGCCGGTGACGCGGCGCTCCCGCGCGTCGCGGTCTTTCCGTTGGCGGGGGACGCGCCGGTCGAACAGCGCGAGAAGGCGGCCTTCGGCCTGCGCGCCAAGCTCGACCGCACGCAGGCGTTCGACGTCGTCGACGGCTACGCGATGACCGACCTGGTCTCGGGCTTGACCACGCCTGTCGATGTGAAAACAAATGTCGCTCAATTGAAATCACTCGCGCCGGATGCTGCCGTCATCCTTTGGGGAAGCTTGGACAAACAAGGCGGCGGTTCTGTCCTTCGCCTGAACCTGTTCGACCGGCGAGGCGGAGAAAACGCCGAGCCGCGCGTGTTCAACGAACCAATTCCGAACACACAAGACCTGCGATTCGTCGCGGAGAAAATCCTGGCTTCGCTCAAGGACGTGAAGCCGTTCGAGCACATGACCGAGGACGCCATCACTGACGACGACGCCGCGCGTCGCGCGTGGGACGACCCGGCCAACCGGAACCTTGTCGTCAACCCCGACTTCAACTCCGCACCCGCCGCCGCGAAGTCGTACAAACATGAAATCCGGCTCGCCGCGACGACCGCGCCGACGACGCGCCCCGAGCGCGTCCTGTTGGATGAGATGGGCGCGTACGACCCCGTGCAAAGCCCCACCGGCTGGCACTGGGTGCTCGGCCCCAAGACAACGCCCGTGCGATTCTTCGACGCACTTCCTGACACCGACCAAGTCGTCATCTACCGCGCCCCCGCGCGCGGCGGGGCCGAGTCGAATCCGTATCTGATCATGAACCTGTCGCGCAACACCGCCGAGAACAATGGGCTGGTCGCACGCAGCGCGTTCCTGCCGATCAAGCCGAACGTGCGCTATCGTCTGGCCTTCCGCTACAGGTCCGACGGCCCCACCCAGCGCGTCTTCGTCAAGGGCTTCACGCTCACCCCCGACATCAGCGGCGAAAAGACCGAGCGCGAAATCTATCGGCGGCAAGTTCCCCCGAGCGGCGCGACCGACGGCCAGTGGAAGGACGTCACGGTCGACCTAAACCCGCAGCACAACACGTTTCCGGTGAAGCTTCTGCGCATCGACCTGTACGCGTATCTGTCGCCGGGGCAGATCGCATTCGATGACGTCGTTCTGAAAGAAGTCGGCGCTCAAACTCGCGTCGCCAAAGACGACGCGATTGACCTGCCTGTCGAACGCAAGCGCAAGTAGCCGTGCCCGATTTATTTCGGGCGCGTCGCGAGTAAGCTTGCCGCCCTTGAGTCTCGTCCCGTCAATCTCCGCCGGCCGTGTGTCGGTCGCGCTTTGCACGTGTAACGGCAAGGCCTATTTGCGCGAGCAGCTCGACTCGATCGCGTTGCAATCCAGACCGATCGACGAACTGATCGTTTGCGACGACGCCTCGACCGACGACACGCTCGACGTCGTTCGGGCGTTTCAACAGTCGAAAAATCTGCCGTTCGAAGTACAACTCGTCGTCAACCCCGCCCGGCTCGGCGTGACGCAGAACTTCGCGCAGGCCGTCGGTGCGTGTACGGGAGAGTTCATTTTTCTGGCCGATCAGGACGACGTGTGGGCGTCACAGAAGGTGGAGAAATTACTCGCGCTGCTACAAGCCGACAGCGCCTGCGCGGCCGCGTTCTGTGACGCCGAGGTTTGTGACGGGACGCTTAAACCGATGGGCCACGGCCTGTTCGAAGCCGTCTGGTTTACGCAAGCCGAACAGCAGATGGTTCAGCAGGGCCGGGCGATCGAAGCGTTCGCGCGCCACGCGATCGCAGCCGGTACGACGCTGGCGTTTCGGCGGGCGTTCGTCGACCTGCTCCTGCCTATCCCCGACCTCCGCAACGCCCACGACATCTGGATCAGCACGATGCTCGCGTGCGTCGCGCCCGTCGCGTTCACGAACGATCGACTCGTGAAATACCGCGTGCACGGCCACAACCAGGTCGGTATGCGCAGCTGGAATCTGAGCGAACAAATCGGCAAGGCGCGCGAGCAACTACAAACTGCCGCGTTCGCGCACGCGGCGCAGTTGTATGGTTCGATGGCCGAACGATTGCGAGACCCCCGTGTGAGCGATCGCTTTCCCGCACGCGCCGGAGCGCTTAAGCGTCTCGACGAAAAAGTCGACCACTCGCGCCGCCGCGATACGATGCGCGGCGGGGTTCTTGGGTTCCCGTCGCGGTGCGCGACGGTATTGCTTGAAGGGCTTCGTGGTCGCTACGGCAGGTACTCGTACGGTCTGAAAAGCGTGTTGCAGGACCTGTTCTTGCGATGAACGACGCGCGGCCGTTCACCACCCGACCAGCCGCATGGCGCGGTACGCCCAGACGATTTTTTCGACGTTGAATCGGTGGACCGCCCGGCTGACGCGATCGTTCCCGAAATGACGTGAAGCGACCGCGTACTGTTCGTCGAACTGCCCGCGGTTGACGGCGCCGCTCTTGCTGCCGGGGTGGAGACGGAAGCGGGCCAGCGGGCGGTCGAGGTAGAGCGGGTCGGACACTTTGCCGAAGCGTAGCCACAGGTCGTAGTCCATCGTGTAGTTCAACTTTTCGTCGAGCGGGCCGACACGATCGAGTAACGACCGGCGCCAGAACGTAGACGGCTGGTCGATGAAATTTTCGCGCAGAAGCCTGCGGTACGTATACCTGCGCATGTTCGACTGCTTGTAACGCGCGATGCGTTTGCGAATAACTTCACCGGCGGGGTCGATGATCGCGCAGCGCCCGACCAGCCAGTTCACGTCGAGTCGGGTGTTAAACGTGTCGACGACCGACGCCAGTGCACCCGCTTCGAGCAAGTCGTCTGCGCCGAGCCACGCGAGCACGTCGCCGCGCGCGCGGGCGAAGCCTTTGTTGATCGCGTCGGACTGGCCGCGGTCTTTTTCACTGGTGCAGTGGACGCGCGGGTCTTGGGCCGCCAGGGAGCGGAGGAAATCGACTCCACCGTCGGTGCTCCCGCCGTCGGTGACGATCCATTCGAGGTCGAAGTTGCCGGTCTGATCGAGGATACTTCGCGCGGTCGCGGGAAGGTACGTCGCCATGTTGAACAATGGCGTGACGACACTCACGGTCAGTCGGCGGGGCGGGTCGGTCATCGGACTTTTTCGTACGGGTCGGCAACCGAGGTGCGGGTTTTTTCGTCGAGCATGCGAAGGCCGTCGCCGGGCGAGCGGCGGGTATTCGCGTCGCCGGCGTGTGGGACGCGCGCGCCGGGGTCACGGTCGCTCATGCCGTGCTTTTCCATCATCACGCCGACGATTTGCGCCAGCGTGTTAATCCGACGATCTTGCGTGCTCACGATCGTCAGTAGCTCGAAAATCATCAGGATGAAAAACGACGACACGCACATCAGCGCGACGATGGCGTAATGGATATCCAGTTTGATCGCCAGCCAACCGATCGCGCCGGGCCACACCGCAAGACCCAGAAACGGCAACGCGCACGCGAAAAACAGGAGCGTGTAACGTTCCTTCAGCCGGTAGTGACGCAGGCGTCGCACCGCCAGAAGAACGAGCACGATGCCGAACCCTAGAAGAATGGCAACCTTGATGATCATGACGGGCTTTTAGGGGGCGTGAATTTTCCCGCTCGGCCACGGCTCGCGTACGGTGTCCAGGAGCAGGCAGACGATGACCTTCACGACGTACACCACTCCCCGCGCGAAGCTAATGCTCGTTTTGCCGTACATGCGCCGGCGCATGCGCGTCGGTACTTCGTCGATGACGAACCCGCTGCGGTGGAGCAGGAGCAGGACTTCGGGTTCGGGGTAGTCTTCGGGGTACCAGTGTGCGAAGGCGCGGATGACACGCGCGTTGGCGGCCCGGAAGCCGCTGGTGCAGTCGTTCACCTTCAGGCCCGTGAGCACGCGGATCCACCACGAGAGAATGCGGATGCCGGTCATGCGCGATACCGACTGGCGGTAGGGCGTTTTGTCGACGAAGCGCGAACCCAGGACCAGATCGCAGCGCCCTTCGAGCAGGCGCGAGACCAGGCGGGGCACTTCACCGGCGCGGTGCTGACCGTCGCCGTCGACTTGGACGGCAATGTCGTACTTGTGCAACGCCGCGTAACGGTAGCCAGTCTGCATCGCGCCCCCGATACCGAGGTTGAACGGGAGTGACACGACGGCGGTGCCTTCGGGAACCTCGCGGACGGTGTTGTCGGTGCTTCCGTCGTCGATCACCAGAACGTCGAACTCTGGTAACGCCCGGCGCAGTTGTTTGACCACGCGTCCGACCGATTCCCCCTCGTTGAATGCAGGCACGATGATCAGGCATCGCAAATGCTTCCACGGAACTTCCGCCGGCACGTCAGGGGAGTTCCGGACCGGCGCGTCGGCAATCTCACCCGAGGATTCATCAGTGAACGAGACGGGCGGCCTCGATCGGGCGATAGCGGGTATTTGGCTGATCGTTCGGGCCATAGGCGTCACAATTTATCGTTGCGCGTTTCATCTTAACGGATCGAGCCTAGCCGTGCGACGGTAGAATTCCGGTGAGAACGAAGTTGTCAGGGCTTTCGCATTTGAAAAAAGGGGAGCCGCCAAGACGCCAAGCAAGCGCCATGGGAGAAGAAGGACAATACGGGGAGCCGCAGAGGACGCGGAGAGCACAGAGATAGGAAGAGGGAAAATGTTTTTTTTGATAGTAGATTTCACCAGTCTCGGTGCCTTGAAAAAATCCATGTCTGACCCTCTTCATGTCTCTGTGCTCTCTGCGTCCTCTGCGGCTCCCGGTCTTTTCTCCTCGGCGTTTGCTTGGCGTTCTTGGCGTTCTTGTTGGCTCCCCTGCTTCAAATGCGCAGGCCCTGACAAAGTTGTCTCGGCGCGGTGCGGCGGGTTAGATTTTTCACAACAGCGCGTCCTGTAACGCGCTTTTCCATCCGAGCGACCCACCGGCGTAATCACCGGCGAGCCATTCCCGAAACACCGCCGGCCAGCGTGCGGGTCGGACGCGGCGGCGGATCATGAGCCTGCGCCGCAGGTGCGCGATTTTCGCGTCGATGCGCACGAGCGACGACGCATCGTGTCCCGCGCCGGGCCACGACGCAAGACGGTCGCGCAACGCCTTCCACAGGTCAGCCTGCTCCAGGAAATACGTCTCGTCCATCGCCCGCGCGGTCGTGAATTGTCGCACCAGCGTCCGGCGCGACGTGCCGATCAGTTGCGACCCGTGCGTCCGGTACCGAACGAGCGGCTCGGGAACGATCGCGCCCGCGCCCGGCCCGAGCGCGCACAACACGGCTGCAATCCACGCGTCGTGTACCCAGCCTGCGGGGATCGGCAAGATCATTTTCCGGTCGTCGGCCCGGAACATCAGCGTCGACCCGGTCACGACGTTGATCGACGCCAGTACCGACAACCCGCCGGCCGACAGAAATCGCGCCGTCGAGCGCGGGCCGAAGCCGATCGACTCCCACAGCCGGTAGTTCAGAAGCCGGTCGTCGTCGTCGATCACCTCGGCATCGCTAAAGACGAACCGGACGGCGGGATCGTTTCGAAAAATATTCCCCAGCCGTGCGAGTTTTTGCGGCTCCCAAACGTCGTCCTGGTCTGCGAGTGCGATGAGGTCGCCGGTGCACGTCGAAATCGCCTGCGCGAAGTTGGCCGACGAACCCAACGTCGCGTCGTTCGTGTTAACGCGCACCGGAAACGGAACCGAAGCTGCGAAACGATCCAGCACCGCGCGCGTGTCGTCGGTCGAGGCGTCGTCGCAGGCGACCACCTCATCGGGCGGGCGCGTCTGTCGCGCGATGCTACGGAGTTGGCGTTCGAGAAACGCGGCACCGTTATACGCACACAGCGCGACCGAGACGCGTGACGCGGGAGGTTCAGCCATGCTTCGACGCCCCCGCCTTGGGCGCGTGCACGCCCGAACCGATCGCCTCGCGGAACGTCGTCGCGTAGGCGCGGTTCATGTCCTCGAAACTGTTGAGCTTGCGCAACACATGTTTCGTATTCTCCCCGAACGTCGTGCGAAGGTCTGGGTCTTTGAGAAGTTGCAGGATCGCGTCGGCGAGTTGGGTCGGACGGTCTGGGTCGTAGTACAGGCCGTTCACGCCGGGCGTGATCTGCTCGCGGATGCCGAAGACGGGCGTCGTGACGACCGGCAGGCCGAAGTACATCGCCTCGGCGATCACGCGCGGGAAACTTTCGACGCGGCTCGTGCAGATGAACAGGTCGGCAGTCAGGTAGTAAAGCGGCGTGTCGTGCGTTTCCTCGACGAACGCCACACGTTTGCGCAAATCCTCGGGCAATGCCGACGCCGCGGCATGTACGCGTTCGCTGTAGGGGCCGGCCCGGTCTCCCACGATGAAAACGCGAAGCCGGTCGTGGAGGTCGACGGGCAGGTGCGAGAGTGCCGCCGGGAGGTCGATCTGTCCTTTTCGGTCGCACACCGTTCCGAGCAGCAGCAGGACGAGATCGCCGTCGGCGACGCCGAGGATGTTCCGCGCCGCGTCCTTGGTCCGCCCGGCGACCAGCGTGTCGAGTCGGCGGGTGTCCAGGCCGTTGTGGACGACGGTGAAATTCCATTGGCTGTTCAACGGAAGGTACGCGTCGCGCGTCGCGTCGGAGACGAACACGACACGGTACGGATACTCGAAACACCGAAGCGCCCTGGCCGCGATCGGGTCACCGAAGCGGATGAAATACGTCTGCCACGGCTCGGACTCGTGCACATTCCAGACCGACGGGATGCCGGCTTGATACGCGGCCTCGACGGCGAGGAAACTTTCCAGCGTGTTCGCGTAAACCAGATCGATCCCGCGCCACTGCATCCACTCGCCGAGCTCGCGCGCGGCGCGGTCGTAGACGGACTCGCTTCCCACGGCGTGGGTCAGCGGGTGTTCTTCGATCATCACCTCAATGCCGGCGTCGGCGTACATTTTCTGGAGCGGGCCGGTGGTGTTGCACCAGAGGATCGGCTCGGCCTGCCCGGTGCGTTTGAGGTGCACCGCGATTTCGTACTGGTGCAACGGTCCGCCGGTCAGGTTCAGTGCGTTGCTGAACATCATGATGCGCGGGACGCCAGCCGGGCCGGTCGCCTGTCCGTACAAATCGTCGCGCGATAGATGCCGTGGCTGGATGCGGAACTGTTCGGTTTCGAGCGAAAGGTACGGGCTGTAGAACGGGTCGACGCGGTCGTTGTACTTGCGTCGAAACGTCGCCGCCTCGGCGGGGTTGTCTTTGAAGCCGCGCGAGAAACCCTCGTGATGGGTCAGCTCGGCGCCGGGCGCATAAACGCACCGCAGGCCTGCGTCCACCAGCCGGTAGCAGTAGTCGACGTCGTTATACGCGACGGCGAATTCCGTTTCGTCGAATCCACCGAGCTTGAGGAAGACCTCGCGCCGCGTCAGCATGCACGCCGCCGTCACGGCGCTGTAGTTGCGCGTGACTTTCGCGTACGCCTGATACCCGTTGTCATTAGCGTGCACGAGCTTGAACGCGTGGCCCGCCAGCCCGTGGTGCAGGCCGTGTAACACGCCGGCGTGCTGGATGCGGTTGTCCGGGTAAAGCAGCCTCGCGCCGACCGCGCCGACGCCGTCGAACTTTCCGTACCCGACCATCTGACTCAGCCACTGGCCGTCGCGCACTTCGATGTCGTCGTTCATGAACACGACAAACTCCGCCTCGACCCGGCGGACCGCTTCGTTGTTCAGGTACGAAAAACTCCACCGCCCGTTCCGCGCCGGCGGGTTG
>Ga0163144_10021414_pt1 | contig 12854 bp, 11 predicted proteins | sample OliLak19BULKMAT1_FD_123175 | JGI IMG/M metagenome (GOLD analysis project Ga0163144, IMG submission 123175) | Freshwater microbial mat bacterial communities from Lake Vanda, McMurdo Dry Valleys, Antarctica - Oligotrophic Lake LV.19.BULKMAT1 | ecosystem: Environmental > Aquatic > Freshwater >...
ATTTGACCGGGTGCCATGCTTTCACGACGCCTGCGTCGGGTAAGCATGCCTGCAGTTCGCCGCGACGCAGCATGCCTACCCGGGCTAGCGCCCGTGAAGGCATGGCACCCCGATGGTGATTTTTTCTCATGGGCAATTGATTCACACGCTCTCACTCCTCGTGCTGCGAACGCAGCAACTCGCACAGCCAGGCGAGGCCGCGCTGGGCGGGTCGCAGTGGTGGGGCGGCGGCGGGTGGGGCGAGGCGCTGGGTGACCGACTCTGGCGCCGCGGGCGGACTCGTTGTCGGCGGTGAAAGTGGCAGAAGCGACGGTGGTATCCGCGAAGGCGGCAACTGCGGAGGCAACCGCACATTGGCCGGCGGCCTGGGAATTGCCTGGTCGATCGCCGGAATGGCGATGTGACCTGTTGCTTTGGGTTCAAGCCTCATCATTTGGCTCCTTTCCCTTGCCCCGTGGCCACCCCAATTCCAGACGTTATTCCGCGTCTGGCGTCGCCGCTGGCGGCGGTTCGGATTGCTCCTGCGCACACTCGTCGAGATGCAACTGCGCGCTTTCGGCCTGCCGCAAACGAATCTCCTTGCGGTCAACCCGCACGTTCAGCGGGGCAGTGATCCCCAGGCGAACTTTGTTGCCGCGGATCTCGAGCACGGTCACGATGACTTCGTCGCCGATGTACAGTTCTTCTCTCGTTCGTCGGGATAGCACCAACATGCGAAACCTCCTGTCAGGCGGATGTCGACGTATCTTGTGCGCAAGCTTGTAGCAAGCCGGGTGACCGTCAGTTCATGGACCTTTGCGGAGGCGCGCACTCAGGCACGGCGCAACCAAGGGCCGCGGAGAGCGTGAGAAACGCCACGGCGAAGGCCGACGGCTGCACACGAAGACAACTAGTCAAAACGGGACCGCCGTCGAGAAGTGAGTGACGAGCGATGCGGGCAGTCCGTGTTCCGAGGGCAATCCTTGCCTATTGCACTTACGCGGAAGCACCGAGCGAAGTTCTCAAAAAAATGCGGACGCTGCATTCCATGACCGCTCGGCGAGGCCTGAAAAACCCTGCGAGCTGCCGTACGCCCGTCGATTCGACATTGGCGCAGCATCAAATTGCGCGCGGGGTTAGTGGGTTCGTGTTTGCTGCAGCGCGTGGAAATACCGCGCATAGAAAAGCCCACGGGATGCGACCCGTGGGCTTGGATTGCCAATGGAAATGGATTGATTCTTGACCGGGTTTTTGGCGGCGAAGGACTTCGCTTAGGCCGAGAACGAGCTGCCGCAGCCGCAACTCTTCACCGCGTTGGGGTTGTCGAACGTGAAGCCGCGTTTCTCGAGGCCGTCGTAGAAGTCGACTGTCGTGCCGTCGAGGTACAGCGCGCTCTTCTTGTCGACCACCACGGTCACGCCGTGATAGTCGTATTTGGCGTCGATCTTTTCGTCGTAGCCCTTGTCGAAGCCCAGGCTGTATTGGAAGCCGCTGCAGCCGCCGCCGGCGACGCCCACGCGCAGGACCATGCCGGCTTCGAGCTTCTGCTCGTCCATGATGCGCTTGACTTCGCTCGCGGCCTTTTCGCTCAATTTGACTGCCATGATCGTGATTCACTCCTCTGGGAGTTCTGGGTTAGTCTGGGGAGTTTGGACGGTGAAATGCAAGGACGGAGATTTTCACAACGCTTTATGTCTAAATTATACGGTCTATCGGCAAAAGGGAAGGCGGAAAGCCAGGGGAATGCGAGACAACGCACGTTTCCGGCAAGCCGCCGGCGTATTTGTGGCGAGCGGCTGGCGTAAGCCGGCTGGTTTAGTGCGCCAAGTCTGGGCGTCAATCCGCGAGTGGACATCGATTCAGGCCAAACTGCTTAGTTTCCGCAGTCGCTGGACAGCTTCGGCGACTGCCTCCACCGCAAACTCCACTTCATCCAGCGTATTAAAGCGGCCCAGGCCGAAGCGCAGGCTGGCGCGTACGGCGTCGTCCGGCAGCCCCAGTGCCCGCAGGACGTGGCTGGGCTCGGGGTTGGCCGACGTGCAGGCGCTGCCCGAGCTGACGGCCAGGTGCTTCATGCTCATCATCAAGGCCTCGCCGTCGACGAACGCAAAGCTGAGGTTCAGGTTGCCCGGCAGTCGCAGTGACGGCGCCTCCGCCCCCGAGCCGTCAATCCCTGGTTCATCAATCGCCGGGCCGTTGAGCGACACGCCCTCCAGCGTCCCGGTCAGCCGGCGGTAGAGCGTGTTGCGCAGTTCCGAAAGCCGCACGGCTTCAGCCGGAATTTCTTCCAGGCAAAGTTCGAGCGCCCGTGCGAAACCGACGATGCCCGGCACATTCAACGTTCCGCTGCGCAGTCCACCCTCTTGCCCGCCGCCGTCGATCTGCGCGGTCAATCGCGCGGCCGGATTGCGCCGCCGCACGTACAGTGCGCCGATGCCCTTGGGTCCGTAAATCTTGTGGGCGGTGAAGCTCATCAGGTCCACGCCCAGCGCATGCACGTCGACGGGCAGCTTGCCGACGGCCTGCGTGGCGTCGCAGTGCAGCGGCACGCCGCGTTTCTGGCAGATTGCCGCGATCTCGGCCAGCGGTTGAATCGCGCCGATCTCATTGTTGGCCAGCATGACCGAGACCAGGATCGTGTCGTCGCGGATCGCGTCGGCTACTTGCTGCGGATCCAAGAGACCCGCCCGCGCGTCGCCGGCCTGCGTCACATTCAAGAGCGTGATCTGATAGTCGCGGCGCGAGAGCCGATCCAAGGGATCGAGCACGGCCTTGTGCTCGGTCGTGACGCTAATCAAATGGTTGCCCTTGCGCCGCGAGCGCTCGGCCACGCCGCGAATGGCCAGGTTGTTGCTCTCGGTCGCGCCACTGGTAAAGACAATCTCGCGCTCGCCCGCGCCAATGGCCGCGGCAATCGCGTGGCGGGCCGCATCGACGGCGTCCTTCGCCTCCCAGCCAAACGGATGATTCACGCTGCCCGCGTTGCCGTACCGCTCACTGAAATAGGGCAACATCGACTCGACGACGCGCGGATCGACGCGCGTCGTGGCGTGGTTGTCCATGTAGACCGGTGTTTGGACCACGGCGTACCAGCGCTGAGGCAAAGAGTGTCTGAATTCGGGCGCAACGAGGACTGGGGGGCGGGCGTCTCGCCCGCCGACGCAAGCCGCTACGACAGACGGGCGGGACGCCCGTCCCCCAAATCGCTGCCGCTCAAAGCAATCATTCCACGCGGGGCGGCGGCGTTCAAGCCCGCAGCGGATACAGCCTACCATTGGCCCCAAGCGCGTGCGGGCTGTCGGTTGTAGGGCCCTTTTGAAACACCGGCGGGTTCGATTGGGGTGACATTTTGAAACCCTGCTATGCACACGGGGTTTTTGTTTCAAAAGTCGGCGGTTGGGAACCCATCGCACGTCTCAAAAGCTCGACTATGGGAGATCCTTGCCACCCGGGCCGTCCTCACGCTAACTCTCTGCCAAAGGCAACCCCATGTCCGTCCATCACACCCCAATTGGGCAACCGCACTGGCTGCCGACCAGCCCGAGACTTCCTAGTTATTATATACATAATAATGAACAAAATAAAGGTCCATTGGTGGCCACACGGAAATTTGGAAAGCGGAAACGTGGCGGCATGCACACAATGGCGGCGATCGGTCTTCGTAAGCGACGACCGCGGTCCCCGCGTCCTCTTCGTCATTCCCGCGCAGGCGGGAATCCAGGTGGCTCACCGAGGAGGGTGACAAAAAAGCTCCTCGGCGTTCGTTGTCCAGACGGTGGCGCTGGACGGGTTTGCCGTTCGCTGGATTCCCGCCTTCGCGGGAATGACGGGCCCCAAAGTCTTAACAGCCCATGTTGGCCGACACTAATTTCTTTCAACCTGGCCGTCCAAACAGGGCTTCCAGGCAAATCTTCGACCAGCTCTCAAAACCCTCTAAATCCGCCAACAACTCGTCGACCGGCCGAAAACCGCAATCCACCAGCTCGCTTTCGCGCGGGCGCACGGCTGGCTCATGCACGTCGAACACGTGTACCACGCCCAAGTGGACCTTTCCGACGGGCGTCTCGTCGTCGTTGATCAGGCCGACGCACGCTTGCGTGTACGCAGTCTCGATAAAGATTTCCTCGTCGAGCTCGCGGCGCAGCCCCTCTTCGTAGGGATTCGCGCCGGGTTCGGCCGAATCGTCGAGCGAAATGTGCCCTCCTACGCCGACGCTCCGCTTGCTGTGCAGCCGGCCCTCGCCCTGTCCCTTGCCGCGGGTGTATTGGAAAACGGTCTCGCGGCCTTGCTCATCGCGATGCCGGAAGATGCAGTAGGGAATGAGCTGCTTGTGGCCGGGATCCTCTTCCATCTCTCCCCGCGGCCGGTAGCTGGTGTGAGTCGGGTCGAGTAGCCCGTCGAGGTAGCGCCGCACGTCGCGAGAAAAGCCTTGAAAGTAGCCCAGCCGGTGAAACAACTCCGTGGGCACAACCAGCACGTGTTCGGTGGAGATTTGCGACATGGCGAATCCTTTCTGGCGCGAGTTCTGACGGCGTAAAAGCAGCGGCTGCACAGGATGCTAGCACTGGAGCGAGTATAGCCGTTAGCCGCCTCGCTCGCGAGCCGCTCCGCCGTGGGGGGAACTTGCCGCGGTACTTCAAATGGAACGGGTAATGGCTCTGAACGGCGGAGCGCCCCGCGAGCGGGGCGGCTAAGTCGATTTCACAGGATCAGCATCGCATCGCCGTAGCTGTAAAAACGATATTGCTCGCGGATGGCCTCGGCGTAGGCCCGCATGATCAGCTCGTCACCGCCGAAAGTACGCACGAGCACCAGGAGCGTGGTTCGCGGCAGATGGAAGTTGGTCAGCAGGCAATCGATCGCGTGGAACTCGAACGGCGGACGGATGAACAGGTCGCTCGTGCCGCTCCAGGGCCGTAGCGTGCCGTCGCGGGCGGCCGTTTCCAGCACGCGCACGGCCGTGGTGCCGACTGCCACGACGCGGCCGCCCGCACGGCGGCGACGAAGGATCTCATCGACCGTGGCCGCATCGATGTGGCCGCGTTCGCTGTGCATGGGATGCTCGGCGAGGGAATCGGTGGTGATGGGCCGGAACGTGTCGAGTCCGACGTGCAGTGTCAGCCGGCACATGGCGATCCCGCGATCGGCTAGCCGCTTGAGCAGCTCATTGCTGAAGTGCAGCCCTGCCGTGGGTGCGGCGACCGACCCGGCCTCGCGTGCGTAGACCGTCTGATAGCGCTGCCGGTCTTCGTCGACCATTTCGCCGCCGCGGATGTAATGCGGCAAGGGAACGCGGCCGACGCGGTCCAATAGCTCGTAGGCCGGTTCGCTGCTGGCCGGTCGCACGATCCATACGCCGCCGGGCTGCTTTTCGATCAGCCGCAATTCGATGTCGTCCTGCCCATGCCGGTTCACGAGCACGATCGATTCGCCCACCGCCGGTTTGCCGCGGGTTTTGGCCAGCAGTTGCCAGCTTCCCTCCGCGTCGGCAGCGAGGAACAAGCCCTCCCAAGCCCCGCCAGTCAACGTCCGACGACCGACCAACCGAGCCGGGACGACCCGCGTGTCGTTGACGACCAGGCAGTCGCCAGGCCGGAGCAACTCGGGCAGGTCGCGGATGTGCCCGTGCGCGAGCGAGCCGGCGGTTCGGTCTACGACCAGCAACCGGGCGTCCGTCCGCTGCGCCAAGGGGCGCTGCGAGATCAGTTCCTTCGGCAGCTCGTAGTCATATTGCGATACGTCAGACATACTGGGATAAGCGGAAATTGAGAACGACGGTTTTGGAATTGTCCGGAAAATCGCTGCAATCGACGATCAAAAGCGGTTAGCCGCGACGCGCAGCGGAGCGCGTCATCGTCGCGCATCCACTCTGCTGAATGTCATGAGGAAATTCTATTGCCACCGGCAACGACTTGCACAGCCGAAAACGAGCGATTGCGGCTCGCTCTGTGTATCACCGAGCTCGAGCCCGGCGGCGCCGAACGCGCGCTGGTGCACTTGGCCCTGGGGTTGGATCGGACGCGTTTCGAGCCGGTCGTGTACTGCCTGGCGGCTCGGCCGCCGCAGCCGGATGCCGCGCTAGTTGAGGCGTTGGAGGCCGCCGGAATCGCCGTGCATTTTTTGGGTGCCCGGGGCGCAGGGGACACGTTGTCGGCGCTGCGACAGTTGACGCAACACTTTAAATCGCAGCGTCCGCACCTCGTGCAGTCGTTCCTGTTCCATGCCAACATGCTGGGGCGGCTAGCCGCCCGGCGGGCGGGCGTGCCGCACGTGGTGTGCGGAATTCGCGTGGCCGAGCATCGCGGGCGGTGGCGGTTATGGGCAGACCGCGTCACCTCGCGGAAGGTCGACGTACACGTCTGCGTCAGCCAGGCGGTGGCCGATTTTTCTCGCACGCGGGGCGGGCTAGCCGAAGAGCGACTGGTTGTGATTCCCAACGGCATTGACGTGAGCACCTTCGATCAAACCGTCGCCGTTGATCTGACGACGTTGGGACTGCCGCCGGGCCGCCGCGCGGTTACTTTTGTCGGTCGACTCGATGACCAGAAACGCGTGAATTGGATGCTGGAGCACGCGCAGCAATGGCTGGGGCAACTCGATCAGCACGATCTGCCGATCGTAGGCCGTGGACCGCAGCGGGAGCTGCTCGAAAAAATCGCGCGGCAGCAAGGAATCGGCCCCCGGGTTCACTTCGCCGGCTGGCGGGACGATGTTGCGGGAATCTTAAAGGCCAGTGACCTCTTGGTGCTTCCCTCGGCATGGGAGGGAATGCCCAATGTCGTGCTCGAGGCCATGGCCGCGGGCAAGCCAGTCGTGGCGACGGATGTGGAGGGCGTCCGCGAGTTGTTGGGGCCAGCGGCCGATGACCAAGTCGTACCGCCGGGCGACGCCGAGAGTTTTGCCAGCAAGCTGGTCGCCATCGCGGGTGACCCAGCGCTCGCTTCGCAACTGGGCGCGGCGAATCGGCGACGCGTCGCGGAGCGATTCTCGCTCGCGGCGATGCTCGCGGCGTACCAACAGCTCTACGACCGAGTGGCTCGTCCGTGATGCTCGCGGTAGCTAATCTGGAGAGGGCACAATGACCGTCATTCCCGCGCAGGCGGGAATCCAGTGAACTGAAAAGCAGCCGGGTGCAATGCGCATTCTGCACAGCGCAAGGGCGACGTGTGAAGGCGACTGGAGAACTGCCACCCTTTCGCTAGCCCAGGCATAATCCCGTAAACGCCTGGGCTGGGGAAAAGTTAGTGTCGCGGCGAGTCAATCAACCGCCACACAATGCGCGACTTACGTCCATTGTTCCCACTCAGCCGCTGCCGTTGCGTACGGGACCCACGATCACCGAGGCATTGTGGCCGCCGAAGCCGAAGCTATTGCTCATCGCCACGCCGATCTTGCGCTCGCGCGCGACATTGGGCGTATAGTCCAGGTCGCACTTGGGGTCGGGTGTATCGTAGTTGATCGTGGGCGGAATCAGGCTGTCGCGCAAGGCCAGGATGGCAAAGATCAGCTCCACGCCGCCGCTGGCGCCCAACAGATGCCCTAGCTGACTTTTGGTGCTGGAAATGCTGACCGTGCGAGCATGCTCCTTGAAGACCGATTTGACGGCCATCGTCTCGGCCTGGTCTCCCAAAGGCGTGCTCGTGCCGTGGGCGTTGATGTAGCCGATCGTCTCGATGTCGATGCGACCATCGACGATCGCGTGCTGCATGGCTTTGGCCGCGCCCGTTCCGTGCTCGTCGGGCTGCGTGATATGGCCGGCGTCGGCGCTGGTGCCGTAGCCGAGCAATTCGGCGTAAATTCTCGCTCCGCGGCGCTTGGCGTGTTCCAATTCTTCGAGCACCAGGATGCCGGCGCCCTCGCTGAGTACGAAGCCATCGCGCGCGGCGTCAAACGGCCGACTGGCCCGTTGCGGATCGTCGTTCAGCTCGCTGAGCGCCCGCATGTTGGCGAAGCCGCTGATGCCCATCGGCGTGAGCGCGGCCTCGGATCCGCCGGTGACCATGACGTCGGCATCGTCGTACTGGATGGCCTTCATCGCGTCGCCGATGGCGTTGGTGGCGCTCGCGCACGCGGTGGCTACGGCGGCACTAGGGCCACGCAAGCCGTACTGAATCGACACGTGCCCGCAGGCGGCGTTGACCATCAGCTTGGGAATGGTGAAGGCCGAGACCTTGTCGGGGCCCTTCTCCAGCAGCCGCGTGTGCTGCGTTTCAATCTCGTTAAGCCCGCCGATGCCCGAGCCCAGAATTACGCCGCAGCGGAAGCAATCTTCCTTGGTGAAGTCGAGGCCCGTGTCTTTCACGGCGTCGATGGCGGCAACCAAGGCAAACTGCGTAAAGCGGTCGATGCGCCTGACATCTTTGAGTGAAATGTAACCGTCGGTGGACCAGTCGCTGATCTCGCCGCCGAACTTAACCTTGAATTCGGTGGTGTCGAACGATGTGATGGAGCGGACGCCACTCTCCCCTTGGCAAACCCGCTTCCAAAGATCTTCGACCTTGCAACTGAGTGAGGTGACCGCGCCCAGCCCGGTTACGACGACACGTCGTTTCATTTATGCCCGTTGGATTGGGATTTCTCGATATAATCGATCGCATGCCCGACGGTCTGTATCTTTTCGGCAGCATCGTCGGGAATATTGATGTCGAACTCTTCCTCGAGTTCCATCACCAACTCGACCGTATCGAGAGAGTCCGCGCCCAAGTCGTTGACAAACGACGTCTCGGGCGTGACCTGGTCCTTACTGACACCCAACTGCTCGGCAACGATATCGATGACACGTTCTTTAACTGACGCCACCGTACAGGTCCTCCTGCGCACACTGATCTTGCGGACCGCGAAGCGATCGGCGTCCGCCTAGGCAAAAAATGCGACAACTCGCAAAAAACTCGTCCGATCGACCGAAACGACTAACCTCTAAGAAGATAGAGACTTCTCACAAGGTCGGTCAAGGTATACCCGCTTTTACGGTGCCTGTCCATACGTCCCAGCCTGCGGAAACTTTCTCGGCAATCGGCCATGATCCGAGTTCCGGCCGAGCCGTGGCAGACCAACCTATTTGAAACACCGTATCCAGCAGGCGACCCAACGTGGATCGAGCCCTAGGTTGCCAAAGTACAGTTCCCAAAGTGCAGTTCCCAAAGGACGCGATTTACGCCGTCAGTCCACCGTCGACCGTGAGCACTTGCCCGGTGATATACGAGGCCCCGCCGCTGGCCAGAAAGAGCACCGCATCGGCGACCTCGTCCGGACGCCCTAATCTCTTGACTGGGATACGGTTATGTAGCTCTTCGAGCACCTTTTCGCCCAGCGCCTCGGTCATCTCCGTTTCAATGAAACCTGGGGCCACGGCGTTGACCGTAATCTTGCGGCTGGCTAGTTCGCGGGCCACGCTCCGGGTCATGCCAATCATGCCCGCTTTCGACGCTGAATAGTTGGCCTGACCGGGGTTGCCCATCAGCCCCGAAACGCTGGCGATGTTGATGATACGGCCGAAACGGGCCTGCATCATGGGCCGGGAAACCGCTCGCGTGAAGAAAAAAGCACCGCGGAGATTCGTGTTAATAACGTCGTCCCATTGCTCGTCCTGCATCCGCGGGATAAGCGTGTCCCGCGTGATGCCCGCGTTGTTGACCAAAATGTGCAAACCCTGCCAGAGTTTGACCACCTCGTCGACCACGCTGTTGACGCTTTCCGATTGGGTCACGTCGCAGGGCAATGCGTGCGCGGTTCCGCCCGCGGCCGAAATCTCGGCCACCGTCGACTGCAACTTCTCCACATTGCGGGCGACGCAGGCCACCTTGGCGCCGCAGCGCGCCAGAGCGATCGCAATCGCTCGGCCCAGCCCCTGAGAGGCCCCCGTGACCAGCGCTACGCGGCCGGAAAGATCGACTTGGGGGCGTCCTGAAACTTCTTCCGTCACGATTACGGTTCCTTGTCTCGATGCCACTTCCCATTGCCCACAATAACGCGCTCCGCTCCGCGTCGCGGCTCAACAAATCGTTGGTTGCCGCGCGAACGCCGACGACCGCGTTCGCATCTCATCCCATCACGCTTTGGCACGATACTTTGCGATCGATCCGCCGCAGCAGCCCGCGCAGCACGCGGCCCGGCCCGACCTCGTAAAACTGGTCGAAGCCCTGGTCCAGCAGCAACCGCATGGAGTCTTCCCAGCGCACGGGCTCGACGACTTGCTTGATCAGCAGCCGGCGGATCTCTTCCGGATCGTCGTGGGCCGCAGCGTCGACGTTGCTTACCACGGTCAGCTTGGGAGCGTGCATGGAGACGCTTTCCAGCGCCGCGCCCAACCGTGCCACGGCTGGCGCCATGATCGGCGTATGAAACGCGCCCGCCACGGCCAAGGGCACGGCCTTCATCGCACCGGCCTTTTCCGCCAGTTCCGCGGCTCGCTCGCAGGCGCGATTGTTGCCCGAAATAACGATGTTTCCCGGACAGAGGATGTTGGCGATTTCCAGGATTTCGTCGCCGCGAGCCTGTTCGCACAGGGCTTCGACCTGCACGCGCTCCAGGCCCAAGATGCTGACCATGCCGCTGGGCGTGGCGTCGGCCGCTTCCTGCATGGCGGCGCCGCGCTCTTGCACCAGCTTCAGACCGGCTTCGAAGTCCATCACGCCGGCGAACACCATCGCCGTGTATTCCCCCAGGCTCAAGCCGGCCGCGGCTTCGCACGAGAGCACAACGTCGGGCGATTCCTGCCGCAAAGATTCGAGCGCCGCGAGACTGGTCACGAACAGCGCCGGCTGACTGTAAACCGTCGAGTCGAGATCTTCGGCCGGGCCGTGGAAGCAGAGCTTGGCCAGATCGTAGCCCAGGATCTTGCCAGCCCGCTCGTACAATTGGCGCGCGGCAGGCAGGCTTTCGACCAGTGCCGCCCCCATACCGACGGTTTGGGCGCCCTGGCCCGGAAAGAGAAAGGCGATCCGGCTCAAGCCGCTTTCTCCTTACCAGTTGAGTGATCGCGGGAAGGTGTCAGGAACCTTGGCCTGCGAATTGGATGTCGGGAAGCAAGGTGTCTGGAACCGCTGGCTCCTGTCGCGCTTGCCATCAAATTACGTAGGGACAGCCAGTGGTTCCTGACACCTCGGCGTGAGCGACCAATCGTCCGCGACGATACCGTCCGCGACTATTCTGTCTCAACAAACGTGCGGCCCATGTAGGTGCCGCAGTTGGGGCAAATCACGTGCGACGGAATCGCCGTGCTGCACTTGCGACAATAGAACAATTGGGGCGGCGTCTTGAAATCGTGCGCCCGGCGGCTGCCCGTACGGGCGTTCGAGTGTTTTCGCTTAGGAACGGCCATGGCATGTCTTCGATCTGAGGGTCTTTTGTCGGGGGATGTCGGTTGCGGAAGCAGGGAAATCCCTGCGTGCCCAGGGGCGGCCGCTCCGTTTGCCAGCATTTCAGCTCGCCAGCAATCTGGCGTGCCAGAACTTAGCGGAGCGGCGGAATCGACAGGGACCCGCCGCCGGGAAAACGGCGGACCGCTCAATGTAGGGGCCGGCGGGGTGGGCTGTCAAGCGCGGGTTTTTGGCGGTAGTGTCCTAAGAATGTGTTGCCGGGCCGACGGGGTATGGCGCTAGGGGATTGGAGGGAAGAAGCCGTCCGGTCCAGTGTAGCCGGGAGGGTTAGGTGTATGCGTGCGAATCGCAGCCCCTATATGCCTGGCTTCAGGGAATAGCGCAGCAAACTCTTGCGATTTAGCTTCCTCCGCCGGAGTGTTGGCGCGGTTCACTGGTCCGAACAGAACCCAAATTCTGTCGTACCCTGGCTCTCCGAAAACCCAAAGCAAACCAGGGGCTCTCACCGGCTCATTGCTTCCCCATGGCGCGAGTTCGAAAGTCGCGTGCGCGATGACGAATCGTCTCTGTCGAATCCAGTTGACGTGGTAGGCGACAAATACTGCAATGAGCGCCATCCCGATCAACAGCCCTCTGAGGCTGACCTGGAACCAGCGGCGGCGCGTTGGCGTAGGCGTCACAGTAGTAGTGCCTTCAGAAAGATGGCTAAGGCGACGGCCACCAGCAGTGCAATCAGCCAGCGCCAGTTCGTGACGCTTGGCGGCTGAGTCCCAAGTATCCGATCAATCGGCCTTTCGAGATCTTCGTTCACGGGTAGTGCCCTATGACCCAAACGGGAACTTTCGATACTGGTGCAGCATCGCGTTGCTGTATGGACTACTTGGTCACGCTTGCCTCGGGAAACAGGGCTTGGAGAATCTCGGCGTCGTCTTGCACAAAATGATTCCCGTCTAGCCTTATGAACGCGACAGGCTCTGCCTGCAATAATCGTAACGTGACGGGCAGCTCTCTCCACGGCTTTGGCGGCAGCACGCCGCCTTGGTAGACGATCGCTACTCTGGGATCAGCCTTTAATTCGCGCATGGCATCGTTGCGAGATTTGACCCAGTGCATCCCCCAAGCCAGCCAAAGGGCGAGCACCGCAACAATCGCCAGCAACGTCCTAACACTGACCTGGAACCAGCGGCGGCGTGGGGCGAGCATGGCAGTATCCTAACGGACGGCGCTAAAATACACAGCCGACTTAGCAACCGGATCCTGGGATACCGCCGCACCTGCCATGACGTCGCAGGTAACGCCCGGTGATCGCGTCGCTCAACCCGTAACCGCAGCCGTGCTGCGGCCTGCCGCGTCGCCGTTCTTGCTGCCGGCGATCAGATATTTGTCCAAGTGCGCCAAGAGCGGGGGCAGCTCTGCCGGTTGGCTGCGGAAGGCCACGTAGCCATCGGGCCGGACTAGCACCAGCGTGTCGGTCCGTACGCCGTGTTGGGTACGCAGGTCGCCAGATGCATCGCGCCACAACCCGCCCTGCCAATTAGCCGGCATGGGGAGACGCCG
>Ga0163144_10021416_pt1 | contig 12854 bp, 10 predicted proteins | sample OliLak19BULKMAT1_FD_123175 | JGI IMG/M metagenome (GOLD analysis project Ga0163144, IMG submission 123175) | Freshwater microbial mat bacterial communities from Lake Vanda, McMurdo Dry Valleys, Antarctica - Oligotrophic Lake LV.19.BULKMAT1 | ecosystem: Environmental > Aquatic > Freshwater >...
ATATCCCGCCGGGGCAGACTGCGTCAGGTTTTCGGTGATCGAAAGCCGTCGGTAATAGGTCAGTCCCAGCGGATCGATGTAGTCCTGTTTTCGATTGACAACGTAGACCCAATCGCAATCCTTGGAAGCCTCGGGAGCATCCGGGGAATCTGGCGTTTCTGTTTTGTATTCGATACACGCCCAGATCTGACACGCGGGTCCGGGGTCCGGCGAATAAAACTGGTAGGCGTTATTCATGTAAGCGAATTGCACGTATGGCCGGGCAACGCGAGCCCAATATTGATCGGTGATCCAGGGCGTCGGTGGAGGCGAGGTCACAGCCGACATGATGGCCGCGAAGTGATAGGCGATGCCGAGCATCACCAGGCTAAATGTCACCTTGCGGGGTAGCCTGGTCCAAATGGCACCAATCAAACATGCCGAGGCGGCCACACCGAAGAATAGTTGAACCGAGTCCCAGCTATTGGGCAGACCGGCGTACCAATTTCGCGGCGGGGCCATGTACCACTCGGTGCCAGCCGGCTTCGCTCCTCCGAAGCCGTAGCCAATCACTGCACTGATCGCACCACATAGCCAGCCCCCGTACCAGCCTGGTCGCATCGAAATCGAGCATCCTGCAACCAGTAGGCCCAGAATGGCCAGCAAGGCTCGCGGTCCATCCGCATAGTGTGAATCAAATCCCTGTCGTGGGGCTCCGCTGGCGAGGCCCGCTGCCCACGCCGCGACTGACAGGCCCACGCCGATCAAGCCCACGATCCAGATCGTTCGCGCGGATATCGGGGGTTCTTCCAGATCGACCGGTTGTTCTGATTCAGTCGCCATGACAGTCCTTCGCCTACTTCGTTACTGGCCAAGTCAAAGTCTAGGCATCGACCAGTCGAAGGCTTGGGGTTCTCAAATAAACGGATTCGACGAATTTAACAACCGAGCATTACGGATCAACTCGGCCTTTCGACTCAGTCGGCAAGACTCATGCCATTCTTTGTGGGCGAATCCTACTGGATGTACGGGTTCAAGCAATTGCATAACAGCTGAAAGACCAAACCTCCGCATGACGCGCACTTTACGCCGTTCCATGCGGGAGCTAATCAGTCTCCGACACGACACGAGCGGTCCATCCAGAATACCTTGCCAAGATTGCCCTCTTTTACAACTCGAATTGTACCGTTTCGTTTGACGAGTTGGTTCCTGAAAAATGCGACATGAAATCCAATTTTAGGAATTGAAGAACGAATCGGGGTCGTAAGGCAGTAAGTCTGCCTAAGCCTCAGAGTCTGCCTAGGAAAGAATTGACTAGCAATCCGCCAGGGTTTACTATTCTTCGTAGATGACGCAATTAACCTAGACTTCCCACCCTAACAACCATCGGCATTGTTCAGCTTAGGGTGTATCGCTGTTTCCGTCCGAGGTGGGAAGTCCGCTCTATGTGGAGCAAGCGTCTGAGTGATGGGAACAGCAGGGCACCTTGCTAACAGGAGTCAGTCATGTACAGCGTAGTGATGGTTGTGGCGATGGCGGGTGCCCCAGAAGTCCCGTCCGATTGCTGCTTCAAAGACAAGTTCTGCTGCTGGAAAGACAAGTGGCAGGATAAGTGTTGCTGGAAGGACAAGTGCGGTCAGAAGGATTACGGTTGCGCCAAACAAGAGTGCGCACCAGTAGCGGCTCCGGTTTATGTTGCTCCGGCTCATCAGGCACCAGTCGCGGTCGCCGCGGCTCCATGTGCCCAGCAGTCGAACGGCTGCGACCAAGGCTACAGCAAGAAGAAGAAGTGCTGCTTCTTCTCTTGCTGTGACAAGGGTTACAGCAACAACGATTGCGGCAAGAGCAAGAGCTGCTGTGACAAGGGTTCCAGCAACAATGGCTGCTGCGACAAGGGTTACAGCAACAAAGGCTGCTGCGACAAGGGTTACAGCAACAACGATTGCGGCAAGAGCAAGAAGTGCTGCTTCTTCTCCTGCTGCGATAAGGGTGGCAACAACAACTACTACACCGAAGCTCCAGCTTGCGGCACGGTAGTGGTTCCTCCGACGGTTGAAGCCCCGAAGAAGGACATGCCGAAGGTCGATCCAAAGGGTGGCAAAGTCGGTGGCTAAGCGGAAAACTCTTTAACAGAGTGGAACGGGCCGGGTGCAAACCCCGGCCCGTTTTTTTGCGCGCTCCCGCCAATAAGGCGATCGGCAGATTCAAAATTTCCCCATTTAGGGCGTCATGGACCAGGCGAGCGTCGAGGCGTAAGCCCGACGTGAAAGCGCCCGAACTTGGTACGCGAATCCACGTCGGGCTTACGCCTCGACGCTCGCCTAACGGAACTCGACAATCGTTCGGCATGTCAAGTGGAGCCGAAATCCGGGTTGTGGCCGAATCGTCCGAAGCTATAATCCCCACACGAGACACATGGGGCCCAGCCGTGACGCCATGAACATTGCCGCGATCCGTCCGCCGGTGAATCTGATGTCCGTGCATCTATATCGCCGGCCACTGCATCCGGAACTCTTCGAGACACTCGCGTATCGCGAAGTCCGCCGGGACGACTATCTTCTCACCTTGCGGATCACGCCAACCGGGCACGTCCTGACTTGGCAGACACGCGATACATTTTTGACGGAGATTACAGCCGAGCGCGCCCAGCCACTACCGGGTCGAGGGCACGTCTGGCGGCACCCTTTCCTGGGCGAGCAATGCGACGCCTTTCGAGCTTCCCCCGGAATTTCGTACCAGATGAACGCTCAGGTTGAAGTGCTGCCCGCGGATGTTTTCTTAAAGATTCATCAAGAACTCTGGGACGACGGCAACAAGCGCGGCCTGATCCATCGCTTCCACGAACACGACGGCATCGGGCTTGCACCGATCGGCTTCATCGCCGCCGATGCACGTGCCGGTTGTCTGGTCGTGAACACCTTTCATACCTTTCCCGCGGAATGCACTTTGCTGAAAACACAAACACTCATCGAACGCGTCTGATCGCTTCCGCTACAATTTCAGTTATGAATCGCGTTCATTACCTTCAGCGTGTTCTGGATTCTGGTATCGTGGCCGTCGTCCGCGCGCCCGATCCGTCCGGCCTCGTCGAAGTCCTTCGTGCTCTTCACTCCGGCGGGGTTACAGTTGCCGAAGTCACACTCACTGTTCCAAACGCACTCGATGTGATTCGCGAGGCCAAACGAGACCTAGGCGACAGCGTCTTACTCGGGGCCGGGACGGTGCTCGACGCGGAGACGTGTCGAGCCGCCATCCTTGCGGGTGCGGATTTGATCGTCTCGCCCACGGTCAATCTCGATGTCATCCGCATTGCTCGTCGCTACGACAAGCTGGTAATGCCGGGTGCTTTTACTCCCACGGAGATCCTCTCGGCCTGGGAAGCAGGTGCCGACGTCGTCAAGGTATTTCCAGCCGAAGTCGTTGGACCCGCGTTTTTCAAGGCGATGCGTGGACCGTTGCCGCAGATTCGCTTGATGCCCACCGGCGGGGTCGATCTCACGACCGCCCCGGAGTTTCTGAAAGCCGGAGCGTGCTGCCTGGGTATCGGGAGCCAAATGGTCGATCCCAAACTCGTGGCCGCGCGAGAATTCGACAAGCTCCGCGATCTAGCGGCACGATACGTCGAAGTGGTTCGAAAGTATCGGGAATCGACGGCGGGTTGACAGTGACTCAAAGCCGCGTTCGCCAGAGCGCGAGGAACCTGTGTCAAACGCACGCACGCTGGCGAGCGCGGCTACGAGCCCATTATGGACGTAATCACTTTCGGCGAAGCGATGGTTCGACTGGCCCCGTCGAATTTTCGTCGGCTCGAACAAGCGTACTCTCTCGACATCGAGATCGGCGGTGCCGAACTCAATACTGCTGTCGGGCTCGCGCGACTCGGTCGCCAGGCAACCTGGGTTTCCCGGCTCACGGACAATGCTCTCGGGCGGCTGATCGCCAATCGCGCTCGAGAAACCGGAGTACATACCGATCGGATTTTGTTCACCGATACCGACCGAGTGGGAACGTATTTCCTGGAACACGGTGCAGCTCCGAGGCCGAGCGGAATTCTTTATGACCGGGCGAACTCGGCGATGGCCAATATCGCCATGGGAATGGTCGACTGGCCGACCGTGCTCACGGGTGCAAACTTCTTCTATGTCACAGGCATCACGGCCGCGCTCAGTGGGTCGGCGGCGGATACCACTCTTGAGGCTTTGCACGCGGCCAAGGAACTGGGGCTGACCACCTGCCTCGATCCCAACTATCGGGCCAAGCTCTGGACAGTCGACGAAGCCCGAGCCTGGCTGAACGATGCAATTCAGTATGTCGATGTGTTGGTGACGAATCCTGAAGATGTGGAACGATTCTTCGGCATTCCGGGTGCCGACATCGAGAAGGCCGCTGCGGAAGCTGTCGAGAGATTCCATCTCGTGGCCATTGCCATGACCTTGCGTGAAACGCACTCGGTCTGGCGAAACACCGTGGCAGGAGTTGGATTCGCCGGCGGGCGATTGATTCAATCGCGGGCATATGAAGTCGAAGTGGTCGATCGGCTCGGTTCGGGCGATGCATTTGTCGCTGGACTGCTCCACGGTCTGCTGGATGGCGATCTCGAAAAAGGCATCGAATTTGGCACGGCAATGGGCGCGCTCAAACACAGCATCCCAGGCGATTTTCCGTGGTTGACAAAGGCCGACGTGGAGGGCCTGATACAAGGGGGCGGGTTGAGGATTGACCGGTGAGATCGACGATAATGCAGTAGGATGAATCACATGAGCACAGCTATTCTGGACGGGCCAGTGGAATCAGTCCGCGGGATCCATCTTCCTCCCGACGATCTCGCTTTCGTTATTCCACGATCCGTTCGCTCCCTTCAGGGATTTCGCGACTGGTATGCTTCAGACGACTTCCCAGAGGAAGGGCACATTTCCTACCTGGCAGGCGAGATATTCATTGACATGGGACACGAACGCATCTCCTCTCACGTCGATCTCAAAGGAGAGATTTTTCATCGCCTGAAGAGCTTGGTTGAGGAACTGGGAACTGGTCAATTATTCACCGATGGCACGAGAGTCGTCAACGATACGGCGGACCTCTCCAGCGAACCAGACTGTTGCTTTTTCACCTGGGAGTCGGTGAGATCTGGAAGAGTGGTGTTGCAGCGCGATCCGGGCGGCAAGGACGCGACCGAGGTTCATGGTTCTCCCGATATGGTGCTTGAAGTTGTCAGTCGCTCCTCCGTATCGAAGGACACTGTGGTACTTCCTGACCTGTACCATAAAGCCGAGATTCCGGAATTTTGGCTCATTGATGCCCGCAAGGATACAGTGGTATTTCAAATTTCCCGCATGGGTGAAAGTGCATACGAGTTATCTCCATCCAAAGATGGTTGGCACGAATCGCGCGTCTTCGGTAGCTCTTTCCGGATGGAACGGTTCGTGAATCCGATCGGTCTTTGGCAACACCGCCTTCTAATTCAAAAGCCATCGTGACTAAGTTTTCGCTCACTCGCTATCAGGCTCGCGAACTCGATCGCCGGGCCTTTCACGAGTACGGCCTCCCCGGCATCGTGCTCATGGAGAACGCTGGCCGTGGAGCTGCGGATTTGCTGGTTCGATTGAACCCGGCGCGTAATCGAGTGCTGATTCTTTGCGGGCCGGGCAATAACGGTGGCGATGGCTTCGTGATGGCTCGCCATCTGCAAAACGCCGGCATCGAGGTCGATCCCCTTCTTTTCGGCACGATTGAACAACTCCCCCCGGATGCCCGCACCAACGCGACCATTTGGCAGAAGTCTGGTCCATTGTGGATTTTTCCTGTTGACCGATGCATGGATGTTGAAGCCCGACGAATGATCGAGGGGGCTCAGGGTTGGATTGTTGATGCGTTGTTCGGAACGGGTCTCAAGCGGGCATTGGGAGCCCCGTTCGATGAAGTCGTCGCGGCCGTGAATGCCCGAAAATTGCCCGTGCTGGCGGTCGATCTGCCTTCGGGCCTGGATTGCGATACCGGGCTTCCCCTTGGACCGACCATTCGTGCCACACACACGGCCACGTTCGTCGCTCACAAGCTGGGCTTCTTGAATCCCAACGCAGCCGAATGGCTGGGCGAGATTCATGTGATGGACATTGGAGCGCCGCACAAACTCGTGGATGAATTTCGCGGCTGAACGATCAGTACTGCACATTCATCGAAAAAAGCGAACTGAAAATATCCGGGCTCTTTGTCTTGTCGCCGAGTTGGCCATCGGACAGGCAAAGTGAAATCTTCCCTTCACCTTTTAGACTCTTGACGTCGAACACGGCCTCCGCTTCGCCAGCGGCTCCCATCAACTTCAACGGAATCGCGATTTTGTTGACAACTTGGCCGGCCTCTTGAATGAAGAGTGTCGCATAAATCTCAGTGGGCAGTTGCCGACTTGCTCGCAGCTTCCAGGTGAACTTCAACCGCAAGACACCCTTCACGGCCTTTGCCGGTGCGTCTTCCTTCGGGAAGATCCACATCTTTGTGCCAGGCTTGTAGGTAACGGCATCATCCATCAGCGACTCGGGTACCAACCAGTTCTTGCCGCCCTTGGGTGCCCCGGCCTCGGGTTTGGGCGGTGCGACTGGTACGGCCGGGTCAACTTTGGCTTTTGGCATCACCGGATCGTCCTTGCCTCCCAACTCCTTTGCTGCCAGCTTGCGCTCCGCCTCGACAAGCTTTTTCTCGGCAGCCTTGGCCTTGTCTTGGGCGGCTGTGAGGGCCGGATCCTTGGGTGGATTTTTCTTAATGTCCGCCAGGTTCAACTCCGCGTAGGCCTTCGCGGCCTCCGAGGTTTTCGCCTGCGTTTCAGCGGTCTCGGCCCGTTTAGTCAACGCGGCAACTTCTTCCTTTAACGGGTTAATCTGCGAACGCCCCATTAAGAACATTGCGAGACCGCCACCGATGCCGACCATCGCCAGCACACCGCCGATGATCAGCGGCATCATTGTTTTGCCGCCCGATGCCTGGTCTTTCTTGCGAGTGTCGTTCCCGTAACGAGACGGCGACTTGGGAGCCGGCTTCTCGTCATCGTCGTCGTTCTTGGATTTAGCCTTGGACTCCGTGGGAAATGAAAATTCATCCTGCTCGGCCACGGGTGCCGGCTTGCTACTGGATTTGCGTTCCACCTTGCGGCTGGATTTTTTCGGAGCCGGCTCCTCGTCTTCCGCTTCGTCAGCCGGCCCAGTTGTCGGAAACTCGAAGTCGCTTGCCGGGGCTGGTTCGGGTTCACGTTTGAATTCGCCGGATCGGCGATCATCGCGCCGCTTGGACTTCTTTGGAGCCGGCTCCTCGTCATCATCGGCAGCGGGTTCCAGTTTGCCCGTAGGAAAATCAAACGCGTTACTCTCCGCTCGTTCGGGTTCGAGCTTCATTTCCATGGTGGCCCGATCATCGCGTGGCCTGGATTTCTTCTTGGGAGGAGGGGCCTCGTCCCGGCTGGGAAATTCGATCTCGCCTGAGTCCTCGCCGTCCGGTTCCGCCTCGCGCGATCGGCGATCGCTTTTTCGGCTGAGTTTCTTGGATGAATGCTGTTCCCGGCGACCAACGGGCGGCGATTCGGCATCGAAAGAAAATGCATTTTCGTCGGCAGGTTCTTCCGCTTGCGCGATGGCGGGCACAAGGATTGGGTGCCCCTTGGGACAGCGGCCTTTTCGGCCAGCCTTTTCATCGGGAACCTGATAGGTTTTGTCGCACTCTTCGCAATGAACGCCAATAGACATGTCCGAGTACCCCGCACGAGTCAAGCCAGAGAGTTGGCCGAAGAGTTTCCCGCTTCAAACCAGCTTAGCCGGGTTGGGATTTGGTACAAGGAGAAAGTGAAAGAAGATTGAGGAGAAGGCGAGCGGAGCGGCGTAAGCCGCCCGATGATCCGTCGAAAGCATCATCGGGCCAGCTTCGCCGGGTTGCGGTTTGGTATAAGGAGAAAGTGGAAGAAGATTGAGGAGAAGGCGAGCGGAGCGGCGTAAGCCGCCCGATGATCCGTCGAAAGCATCATCGGGCGGCTTACGCCGCTCCGCTCGCCGTGGATTACTTTTTGGCAGGAGGATCGATGGTGTCCGCAAGTTTGTTCAGTTCTTCAAGTAGCCCACGCATTGTCTCATTGCTGATTTTAAGGTCGGCCTCCCCCTTCCGGGCACGGGCATCGATTTCCGCATTCCGTAGATTGCCGGGACTTCTGGATGATGCGCAGAGCGCGAGATCCCTTGCTGCCTCGTCACCTTTCGACCACTGCCTCAAGAACTCATCGCGGAGCTTGAGCATTCGGCTCGCGAGTTCCTTCTTGTCCGCTGGAAGATTCTGTTCGGCAAGGTCGGCATCGTTCCAGGAGCCTCGCTTGATAACTACAAGGGCTCGGCCCACCTTGGACTTGGCAAGACGCACCAAGAGGGCGTCGTAGTCGTCTCGAATGCGTTTGAACTCTTCCTCTGGAGTGCCGGGCAATCCCAATTCCGCTGCAAGCTTCTTCATGTCGGCCAATAGCGTGGTCATGCTCTCTTCAGTCGTCCGCAGGGCCCGCTCGGATTGGCTCAATTCCAGTTTGGCTTCATCGAACTGGAACACGGGTACCGTCCCGGCTTTGTAGTGCAATTCGCTATTACGAAACGCCAGCTTGGCCTTCTCCCATCGTTCGAGATCTTTCTCCGCCTTCGTTTTCTGTTGGCCGAACTGGTCTCGCGTAATCAGGATTCGTCGGATTTGATCGGCGACATTCTGATCCATCATCTGCGCTGTGGCCTTGAGGTAGTCACTCCCAGGGGGAATCGTCTTCACGTAAATACCGACCGGAGTCTTGGCGATTGCATCAACCAGATCGACAAACTCGGCGACGAGCTTCTTCTGGCGGGCTTCCCAATCGTCGAAGGACTTGACGGGATCTATTTTCGCGAGCGGTGCGGGTTTGCCACCGAGTTCAATTGCCACTTTCTCGATGTCCTTGAGAAGGGTGAGCAGTTGGGTGTAGTCCGCCTCAAGCTGATCCTTTATGCTTTGACGCATTGATCCGGCGGCCACCAGCTTCAAATCTTCCAAACGAGCCGCACTTGCCCGTGATCGTTTGCTCAGATCTTGGTACTGGGTAAACAGATCCTGGAACTTCTTCACTCGATCGACGAACTCCGGCCCCTGCTGGTTTGTTGGCGCCTGCGGCATGCTCTTTATGATCGCAGTGAACCTAGCGTTGAGTCCGTTCAACTTCCCGCTCCATTCCGGATCACTTTTGGCCGGGCCCTTCGTTTCCTTTCGCGTCGCAGTGTGAGCTGCGTTCGTGTCGTCATTGATTTTCCCCGCCAGCTCATGGGCTTCCGTGAGAACTTTCTTGAGAGCGGCTGAGTCGTCGATATTCTTCCCAGCCATCGCCATCAACTCTTTCAGCTTGCCGTAGCTGGGATGCGTGTACCAGTTCGGCCGATTCTTGATCTCCTCGAAGTTCAATGGAAGGGCTTTTGCATATGCGATGAGCATTATCGGGTGACGATCAGTGCCCTCGGGAAACATTGCGGATATTTGTTCCTGTAGCCGGAAGCCCGTGTTTTGCACTTGGATTTCCGGTTGGTACGTCACCTTCACCACCTGCTTGCCGTTCTTGGTGATCGTGATGATTTCATGGCTCACCGTCGCGGGCTTGCCGTCCTTCGTTGCTGTCACGTGATAGGTTCCCACTTTCACTCTCAGTTCCTCCACGCCTGCTCCGGTGATTTTCAAATCCTCACCGTCGAGGGCAACCTTGATGCCCGGATCATCGACTTCGACAATCAACGTGCCCTTCGGCGTGCGGAACATCAGTACGACCGCGACCACGAAGATGCCGGCCAGGACAGGCAACACAACGTGCCACCAGCCTTGCCGTTTCGTCGGCTCGCCGGGCTCCGCGAGTTCCACGTCCTCATGGGTTTCCTGTTTTGGACTGCCCAGAAACGCGGTCAGACGAAACGAAACGTCGGCACCCAATTGAAATCGCTTCCCAGGATCCTTTTCCAAAAGCTGCATGATGATCTTCTCTAGTGCCGGCGGAAAATCGGGTATGGTCTCCCGAATCGGCCGCGGCGAATGATGGTTGATGCGATTCAAAACGCCCATCGTCGATTCGGCCCGGAACGGCGGAAAGCCGGTTGCGAGCGTGTAGAGCACACTGCCGAGGCTGAACAAGTCGCTGCGTGAATCGACGGTTTCACCGCGAGCCTGCTCGGGGCTCATGTACAACGGCGTGCCGGCTGCGACGCCGCTCTGTGTCAGACGGGCGTCGTCCGCGGCGCGGGCCAGACCGAAGTCCGTGATCTTGACGCGTTCGACGCCGTTCTCGAGCAAAATGTTCGCGGGTTTGATGTCGCGATGAACCAGCCCCTGGTCGTGTGCGGCGGATAGGCCATTCGCGGCCTGAAGACCGATGCGAGCAATGTCGCGCGGCGGCAACGGCCCATCGCGATCGAGCCGGCCTTGCAGCGAAACTCCGGTCACATATTCCATCACGAGATACGGCAAGCCATCCGCCGGCTCGACGGCATGGATGGTCACAACGCGATCGTGACTGACGGCGGCGGCCGCCCGAGCTTCGCGAAGGAATCGCTGCCGCGCCGTGCCGCTCGGAGCGAGATAGGGGGCCAGCACCTTGATCGCCACAGGTCGAAGCAAGTCGGGATCGAGTGCCTTCAGAACGATGCCCATGGCACCGCGGCCAATCACTTCCATCACCTGATAACGGCCAAGCGTGCCGAGAATGCCGGGCAAATCCGATGGCGTCAGGAAATCGAGCGGAATCGGCGGATCGATGTGTTCGCCTTCGAGCAATCGATGCAGAGTCTTGGTCATCTCGGGATCGTCGCGTTCGTGGTTGGCAAGGCGACTCGCGTCGCGCAACCAGCCCGAGGTGCCAACGGCCAAGTCGTCGAGGACCGTTCGGCAACGCGAACAACTCGACAAGTGCAATTCAAGCTCGGCCGAATCGCTCGCATCCGAATTGGCGAGCAGCGATTGCCAACGGTGAGTCTCGGGGCATTTTGCAGTCCGAATCACGATGATTCTCCAAATAGTGGTGAGCACGTTCCGAGCTTGTAAAAAAGCAAAACCGGTTCACGCAAAGCCGCCAAGACGCAAAGAAAATCAAAGAAATGCCATGTTTTCTGTATCTCTTTGCGTCTTAGCGCCTTTGCGTGAGCATTTTCCCTCAAGCTCGCCGCAGCCGACTTCCCACACACGGAGTGTAAGGCTTACTCCTCTTCCACTCCCTCAACTTCTTTCCGCAATCGCGCCAACACGCGACTCTTCGCCAAATACACGGCCGCGGCACTCATGCCGGTTTGTTTCCCAACGTCCTCGCCATTCATTCCGTCGATAGCGGTGCTCCAAAACGCATTCCAGGTCGTGGCTGTCACGGTCGGCTTCACCTTTTCGCAGGCCCATGCAAATAGCCGGCGTCGGCATTCCAGATCCCACGACTCGGCTGCGGTATCCTCGGCTACGTCGTCGATCAACTGCACACCACGCGGTTTTCTCGACTGCGATCGCCGGAACATCTTCAACTGATTGCGAACCACGGTAAACAACCAGCCGCGAAAGCGGCCCCGATCGGGATCGAACTTTGCATTCCTCAGGGCATTCGAGACATTGCGACAGACATCCTGCGTCAGGTCGGCGGCATCCGCAGCCTGCAATCCATTCCGCCGTGCGAAGGCGAACACGGCCGGCGCGTAGACGTCGATGAATGTCCGCCAGGCTTCGGCATCAGCGGGATCGCGCAGACGAACGAGCAGGCTGAATCGGGTTTGCGGCAAATCGATCATGCGGCCCTCGACACGGCTCACTGACAGTATCTATGCCGGGGGGAGAGGAATCTATCGTGGCTCGGGCCAAGAGAGCAGAACTTTCCAGTCATTCAGGCGATCCGCAGCAAACGGCAGGTTTCCTGGTAGCTCGCCTCGAGCGGCAGCATCACGCGAAGTGCGGGTGTCAGCCAGATTGGCAGTGTCGGCAACGGCTCTCCCACCAGCATGGGATAGGACCAGGAGTCCAGAAGCGATGGCCGCTTCGTTCGCCTTCGTGGGCGAATCGTCGCAGCATAGATATGGGAATCGTTTGTCGATAATCGCGAGTCGCCTCGGCCAAGACGCGCCAAGACTTCGGAACAGAGGTTGGCTTTTCGATTGCTCACCAGGTCTACGATCGAAACACAAACGTCTTGCTGAAGCATCGAAGCCATCTTGCTCACGAAGGCTTCTCGGCTTTCAACTCGATGTTTGTTAGACGGGCTGACAATCTCGATGGCGGCCACCAGACGCGAGTCTCGCTCCACGTCGTAAATCAGCACTTCGTACTGATCCTGTTCGGAGAGATCGGCTTCGATCGTGAGGGTGGGATCGAGCACGGCCGATGTCGCGACTCCGCCATCACCTTCATCGAAAGTCGATTGGGCAAGCCCCGACTCGGTCTCATGAGTTGCGATGTCGACTTCGATCGGCGAACCAAGATGGATTTTTGGCTCGGCTTGGTATCCTTCTGGAAGGATGTCGAACAACGAGCGGACAATTTCCCCTGGCCACTGCCCGTGAACGGAGTCCCATCGGTGCTTGTTTGAAACGGGGGGATGAAAGTGGTCGCGAAGCGGCATCGGCAGTTCCTCCTTCAGGTCAATCGTACATTGCTCACCCTTGGACCGGGGAGGTCAGTGACGGATCTATAGCTCGGCTCCCAGCCCGCTTGCTCCAACTCTCGAATGAAATCTCGCTGCTTCACACCTCCAACTCCATTTCTTGTTGTAGGGCAGCCGGAGGTGCGGCAGTGCGCTCTTGAACGACCATCAAGTCGTAGACTTCTTGTATGTTCTCGCGGAGTTCTTCGAGTGATTCACCTTGCGAGAAAATCCCAGGCACTTC
>Ga0163144_10021417_pt1 | contig 12854 bp, 9 predicted proteins | sample OliLak19BULKMAT1_FD_123175 | JGI IMG/M metagenome (GOLD analysis project Ga0163144, IMG submission 123175) | Freshwater microbial mat bacterial communities from Lake Vanda, McMurdo Dry Valleys, Antarctica - Oligotrophic Lake LV.19.BULKMAT1 | ecosystem: Environmental > Aquatic > Freshwater > Lake...
GCCGATCGCCTGGGCGACTACGATGGACGAGCGGGCGCGCGGTCGCCGAGGTTCACGGCCATCGTCGCGCCGGCCTCGAAGGACGTCCCGGCGGGGTCCTTCGAGGGCGCCGGCGTCGCCTCGGCGGCGCGTCGCGCATCGCGTTGCGCCCGCATCGCCGCGCCGTTTGCCGCCCACCACACGCGGGCGTCGCGGGAGGTCCACGGCGCGACGTCCGTGCAGTCGCGTAGCGCGTCGCCGAGCGTCCCCGCATCGGGGAACCGATCGGCCGGGACTTTCGCGAGGCAGCGCAGCACCACCGCGTCGAGGCCGATCGGGGCGCGCCCGAGCCGTTCGGAGAGCGGCTGCGGGATCGAGTGCAGGTGGCGCGCGCAGATCTCGACGACCGTCGCGCCGCGGAACGGAGGCTCCCCCGTCAGCAAGAAATACGCGACGGCTCCGAGCGCGTAGAGGTCGCTGCGCGCGTCGACCGTGTCGGGCGCCGTGATCGCCTCGGGCGACATGTCGAGCGGCGTGCCGGTGAGCACCGCGGCGCCCGTGAGCGCCGGCGACGTCTGATCGTCGAGGTCCTTCACGAGGCCGAAATCGAGCACCTTGGTGACGTCGCCCTCGCCGCCGCGCTCGCACACGAGCAGGTTGACCGGCTTGACGTCGCGGTGGATCAGGCTCGCGCGGTGCGCCTCGTGCAGCGCCCGACAGGCCTGCTCCAGCAGGAAGATCACGCGGCCGGCCGGCAGCCGTCCGGCGAACTGGGTGAGGTCCTCCAGATCGCCGCCGTCCAGGTACTCCATCGCGTAATAGAAGACCCCGTCGGGCGTGCGGCCATAGTCGTAGATCGCGACGGTGCTCGGGTGGGTGAGCCGCGCCGTGACCTGCACCTCACGCTCGAACCTGTGGAGCGCGGCCTCGCCGACGTTCTCCGGTTGCAGCAGCTTGATCGCGGTCTCGCGGCGGAGCAGCGCGTGATGCGCGCGGAAGACCATCCCCATGCCGCCCTGTCCGATCGGCTCGTCGAGCACGTACTCCCCGAGCTTCTGCGCCTGCAGCACCTCGCGCCGGAGGCCGTACAGCGTGCGTGAGGTGAGCGTCGCGAGGATGGATACAAGCGCCAGATTGCGCGACGTGGTGAAGATGTCGACGTACATCGACCCGTTGGGGATGGGTGGCAGTGGGAACGTTCCCAGCGTGATGAGGATCGTGCACCCGAACGACGCCGCCGCGGTGCGGCGGCCGGTGCTGGGCACGAAGCTGGCGCGCGCGACGATCAGAAACAAGACCGTCATGAACGGCGTGGCCCGCGCCTCGTGCGGATCGCCAAACTGGAAGCCGACGACCACCATGCCGGCGGTCGCGAGCAGCAGGCCACCGACGTCGATGCCGAGAAGCGCGCGCTCCGGGAGAGCGCGGCCGCGGCAGACCGCGCCGAACGCGCCGAGGATCACGATGACCCCCGCGTACGAGCCCAAGATGCGCACCATGGGGGCTGTCAGCAGAGCCGCGCCATGCCGGGCCAGCACCGCGATGGCGAGGCTCGTCACGAGGATGACGAGGAGCGCCCCGCTCGTCGCCCCGAAGAACACGGCGAGCCGCCTCTGGAGCAGCGCCCTCGCTTCTTCGCGGAACCGGATGGCCGGAGCCGATGAGCGGGCGGAAGCGGAAGAGGACCCCGAGAGCATTTGCGCGGCGCGCCTACCACGTGCGTTCCCGGGGCCCTGCGGTTGCGGCAGCCGACCGGCGCGGCGGCCGCGAGCCCGGCAGTCATGGAGGCAATCTGGTTCCGAGCGTGACTCTGCCGCTTCGCTCGAAGCAGGGCTCTCTGGCGCACGCCTTCGCGCCGCGGTGGCCAGTCGTCACCGCGCGAGAGTGCCAGTCACCTGGCTCAGCCAGGCGAGAAGATCGCGGTCGATCTCGTCGCGGCGCTCGTCGAGGCCGTGCCCGCAGTCATAGAGCAACAGTGTGCGAGGCTCGCCGGCGCGGCGGAACAGGCTCCGCGAGCACTCGTCGGGGGAGGACCTCGTCGGCCGTGCCGTGCATCAGGAGGAGCGGTCGAGGGCTGATGTCGCCGACCCGAGCGGCCCCGGCCGTCTGGCTGCTCAGCGCGGCCACGCCGATCACCGCGGGGCTCGCCGCGCCCGCCGCGATCACGACCGCGCCGCCGAACGAGTGTCCCACGAGCACCACGCGCCGCCGACCCCGATGGCGGAGATGGGCAATGCCGGTGAGGACGTCGAGCACGCAGGGCCAAAGGACGCCGGGCCGCCGGTAATCCACCCGCAGCGACGCGACCCCCTCGGCCGCGAGCCGCGCCGCGAGCCGCGGAAACAGCCCGCCTGCCGGCCCGCCAAGGCCCCCACCCGCGCCGAAGACCCACAGCACGGCGGTGTCCCCCGCCTCGGCCGGGTGAAAGCGCATCTCGATGGTCCCCCCGTCCGCATGCAGCCGCACCACCTCGGCCCCGTCCTCCATCGGGCCGCTCTCGACCGAGCGCAGCTCCAGGGCAGAGAGCCTGTCTTGTGCCATGGTCATTTCCCGGTGGTTCGCGTCCCGTGCGGTCTGGCCTCAATGCAATGCGGTTCGGCCCTTGTGTAAGAGGGCCCGAACGCGTCTGGCCTAGCACGTCTGTCCCCGACGTCACGTGTGCCGGCGGGCGCGCGATGCCGAGCAGGTGCCCGGCGTCGTCCCGCGCGAGGCCCCTGCGAGGGTGCTCGTTGGAACAATTCGCGAGGCCGTCGTAGCGTGCGTCGGGGCCGCGCATCGGGATGCCGATTTCAGACGCCGAACGTGCGGAGGAGCTTGTCGAGGCTCCGGCTTCCGCGGTCTCCGACGGCGTGTTTGCGGGCGTCGGCGAACGAGAGCCCCTCGAACAGCGCCGGGCCGTCTTTCGTCTTCGAGTATTCACGACCGAGCAGACGCGTCAGCTCGACCACGCCCTTTCTCTCCTGCGCGCCGAGGTGCCCTTCGAAGCTCCGGAAGGAGGGTGGGTTCTTGAACAGGCCACGAGCATGGAGGCCCGACGCATCGGCCAGGAGCCACGCCTCGAAGGCCCGATCGGCGACCACGATGGCGACATTGGGGATGGCCTTTCCCCCGGCGAGAAGCTCTGCATGCAATGCCGTGCTGACAGCCTTCGCCAGGCCCGGTGCGCACTCCGTGCGCTGCTCACGGTCGAAACAGACGACAATCTGCTTGCACCGAGCGGTATGGAGCTGATTGACCCTTGGCGCAATCAGCTTGGCGATACCCACGGGTTTTCGATCCGAGCCGACGCCGTGGAGGTTGATGGGTTTGAGCGGCGGGCAATTCGGGATGAGCGACTTCCGGTGGAGCAGCGGGAGCGCCAGGAACTCGGCGTCACCCTCGACGATGACGCCCACCGTCGGAAGAACCCCGCTGCGCCGGGAGCGATGGGGACTTGCGCTCACGCCCCCGGCACTCCGCCCAGAGAGCCGTCCATCCACACGTCCCCGAGCTTTTGGCCCGTCTCGGCGAGGATGGTGTCCAGCGCAGCTTCCTTGTCGCGGGCGGGCGTCACCAGGGTGCCCTTGCGGTCGTCGTTCTCGACGATGAACAGAGATCCTGGATCTTGCACCGCGTTCACGACGGTCTCGGAGTGTGTCGTGATCAGGACCTGGCGGTTCGGGAGGGCCTGTGCGCGCTCCATCATCGCGCGCACCGACCACGGGTGAATGGCGTTCTCGGGTTCTTCAATGGCCAGAATGCCAGGCGCGCGACGATCTTTGCGACCTTCCAGGATCACGAGCAACGCCAGCGCATGGAGCACACCGTCCGAGATGTTCGCCTGGCCCAGCTCGTCCTCGATCCCACGCTCGCGAAAGAGCAGGGTCAGCCGCCCGGGCTGGACCCGCTGGGGGCGGACGTCTTCAATGCGGGGATAGACTCTTTGCAATGCGCGTAGCACTCGCTGGAACGCGGCCGCCGGGGCTTTGCCCTGCCCTCGCAGTCGGTCGACTGCCGCGGGGAGACCTTCGCCGTTCGGACCGAGCACGGCGGACGTCGGCTCTCGAAATGAAGAGTCGCCGCGGAGCGCCGAAGCATCCAGTCGGAACCGACTGACCTGGCAGCTTTCTGCGAGATAAGAAGCCCAGGCCGCAGGGAAGCGCACGCGGTTGAGAATTCGCAGCACCGTGTTTTCGGTGCCATCATCCTTTGTCCGGTCGGCGCCGAAGTTCCTCCGCAACGTCTCCTGCGCGAGAGCGGGGGTCTTGGTCTGCTTGTCGAAAGCGCTGAGGTTGAGATTGACCAAGAAGTACGGCGCGAACAACTTCCAGAGCTCCGGGTCGGTTCCGGCATTCACGGTCCAGCCGGCGGGATCCACGGCAATGCGAAGTTTGCTGTTCACCGTCTCGGCAATGATCTCTTCGCTCCGGATGTGCGCTTCATCATCGGCAATGGAGCCGTCGAGCGTCAGGCTGGCGCTCAACGTGATCCTATCCGCTTTTGACGCCGGGCGAATGAGCTCCTCAGGTACATTGAGCATGCTCTGCGGTCGATAAGGGAGCTTCACGCTCAGCGTGAGGCCACCCCGCGCAGGTTTCTTCGTTCGCCGGATGAGCTGCGACCAGCCTTGCTCGCGCGCTGGATCCGTCGTCCCACGCTGCAAGATGTCGCCGAACAGCTCCAGGGCGCGCACGACGTTCGTCTTGCCCGAGCCGTTCGGGCCGACGAGCACGGCGAGCCGCGGAAGGTCGAGCGACAGCGCCTTGATCGATTTGAAGTTCTTGATTTCGAGGGAGCTGATCATTCGCGTTCGGTTCGAGCTCGAGCCGCCCGGCGGGCGCAGCAGGGAGAGGACGGCGGGAGGATGCCCGATCGAGCGGGCAGCGTCGACGATTTCCGAAGCCGTTCGCCGTCAGAGCGGGGGGCGCTCGAGCTTGCTACAGATTTGCCCCTGGATTTCGAGGACAAACCCTCAAAAAGCCCTGCGCTCAGCGGCTCACCGCCGACACGCCGAGTACCCATGACGGCCGAGCTATTCGAGGCCACTGGCTCGTGATGAAGAAGGTACTTGAGGGACTGGTCGAAGGACTCCACGGCGGGCACCGTATCGCGGTGTTGGGGCTTGCTTCGGCCGGCGGTCTTGGAGCTGCCCGGAGCGGTGTGCCGAGATTGACTTCGTCCCCACCGCCGTGCAAACGAGCGAGAGCGGCATGACCACGAGAAGCCTTCCGATTACCGAGCCCCCGACGATCGCACCGCCCGACGCGAGCCCTCGGGCGTGGGTGTTCTCGATTCAACGTTCGCCCGGCGGCGTGCCCAAGCTTCCCATTCGCGAGGTGCTCGTCACGGCGAGCGGCCTCGAGGGTGATGGACAGCGGCACACCGAATTCCACGGGGGTCCGGCGCGCGCGCTTTGCCTCTATTCACTGGAGAGGATTCTCACGCTGCAGCAGGAGGGGCACTTCGTCTATCCCGGCGCCCTCGGCGAGAACCTCACGCTGGTGGGGCTCGACTGGACCCTGGTCGTTCCGGGCGTGACGCTGCGGCTCGGCGGCGCAACGGCCGAGGTCACCGACTATGCGACCCCGTGCAGCGCGATCGCCCCCACGTTCTCCGATGGCCGGTCTGGCCGGGTCTCGCAGAAGACGCACCCGGGATTCAGCCGGGTTTATGCGCGCATCCTGTCCGAGGGGCTGATTCGCGTGGCCGACGAGGTCGCCATGACCGTGCCCGGTGGGGCAGGGGATGCTGATGAGGGAGACATCGGGTCTCGGTGAGCGGGTCACCGCCGCGGGCAGGGCGGTCTCCCGCGAGAGACATGCTCTCCTTGCGTCAGTGCGTGCCAAGGTGGCTCGCAAGAGGCGACTGGACCCGTCGAGCGGCCGTGTTTACTTCGTGGCGACGAGCGACGAACAGACCTCGATGGCGAGCTCCTTCAGGGACGGCTCTGCCATGCAGGTCGCTGCGATCTTCTTGCCCTTGGGGCCGGCGTAGACGTTCACCGGGGAGCTGGGCTTGGTGACGATGGCAATCAGCGCGTCAACGGATTTTGATGCCGGCAAGGCTTCCTTGCGCAGGACTGCGAAGGGCTGGAGTGAGCGACATTGACGAACGGGCCCGAAAGCCGTCTCCTTGCTTCCGGATCCGCATGTCGAGCTTCCCGCTGCCCGGATCGAGATGGAGCTGGGCGCTGATCCCCGGCTTCCTCGCCATCGCCGCCGTTGCTTTCACGATCGCCGCCCGGGTCGCGGAGCGGCGCATGGAGGAGCTCGCGTGGCTGCGGTCCGTGCCTCGCGCGGATGTGGCGTCGCCCACCGAAGGGCCCGCGAGATACGTCGGGAAGCTGCACGGCCCGAAGGACCGCGGGACGCCGGCGGGCAATCGCGCGGCGGCCTATTGGTGGGCTGTCGCCTACCGCGACAGTGACGGGCCGGACACCGTCTATTGCTCCGCTCGCGAGCGCTCGCTCCTGGTGCTGGAGACACCGGGCAGGTCCGTTCGGCTCGCGTTCACCGAGGCCGATCCCAACGAGGTGGGCGTCATCGACGACCAGAAGGACAATGAATACGACATGCCCGTCTCGATCGACCTCGGGAGCACGAGGCGCGCCCGCTCGGAGGAGATCCCGCCGGGCACGTGTACGGGCGGCGGCGCCAAATACGAGGAATCGATCATTGCCGAGGGCGCCGACGTGGAGGTCGTCGGTTGCATGAGCGCGGGCGCCCTGGCCGCGTGCAACACACCTCTCCGCGCCGTTCTTGCGGTGCCCGATCTGGAAGTGCACAGGCGCCACCGCGTGGACGAGGCCAAGGTCCCTTTCCGGGCAGCCATCATCGCCGTCGCGCTCGTCCTGGTGTACGTGGGCATCGTCTTCGCCGCGATGGCGAGCGTCGACCTCCGCACGGCGCGATCGGGGAAGAGCGAGTAACCCGCATGGTCTTCGATCTCCGCGCCGCGACGGTGCTGACCATTCTCGGCGTTTCGTCCGCGGTATTCGCGGTTCGAGCATGGCAATTGGCTCGCCGCATTCGCCGAGAAACCGCCGCCGCGGCCGCCGACCTGCGCTCGGGGCCCATCGTGGGCCTCGCCATTGTGGCGCTCCTTTTCTGGATGCTGGCCGCGGCCGCCATTGCAATTCCGCAATGGATCGACACCCGCGCTGGCCTGTGAGAGTCACGCGGGAATCAGGCCAGCGGATGAAGTGAGGCGTCATGTGAGGGTCAGTCGGGCACCGCGCCGCACTCCACCCCCTGGTAGAGCGCTGCGTTGTTCTTCTCGTGGCACTCCAGGGTCTCCGCCTTGGGGTCGACGAGGACGTAGATGTCGTGCTTCTGGCCGCCGAGGTCAGCCTGGCAGTTGACGATGGTGCACTCGGAAACGCCGAGAACCACGGGGATCTGCGCGGTGCACAGCTCGGGGCCATCGACGGAGCCGTCGTAGAAGGTGACCTCCGTGCCGCTCACCATGGGGAGGGTGCCGCGATTGCATACCTTGGCCTCGATGGTGGCGAGGGTGCCGTCGCACTTCACCGCGCCGACGTCGCCGCCTGCGGTCAGATCGGGCTGGCCGAGCGCTTCGAGGTCGCCCTGGACGTTCTGACGGAAGTTATTGAGCTTGGGGTCTTTCCAGTTGATGGCGACAGCCGAGGTCTTGGGGATCTCGCCGTGGTCGCCGACGTGGGTGACGGCGTAGGCGTGCTGATTCCATACCGGGCGGGAGGCAGCCCAGCGCTCCTCGGCGTCGCGCAGCACCAGGATGCCGTGGTTTTGCTGGAACGTGGCGGTGGGGAACAGGGGGTCGGTGGCGGGGCAGCCGAGCGCGCCTGCGTAGTCGTTCACCGCCGAGACAATCTCGGTGTGATAATCGCCGTCGACGTCGACGATGACGGGGTTCTCGTAGGTGGTCCCCGACGAGCGGGCGACGCTGTAGATGACGTTGCCGGTGGTGCCGTCGTAGACGCGGAGGAAACACTCGTCGGCATACACGGCCTCGGCCTTGCCGTCGAAGTCGAAGTCGAAGACGCTGGAGCCGGTCACGTTGGAGCTCGCATCCTTCGATGGCTGCGACCAGAGAATGCCTGTCGTGAGCGACTGACCGTTGCACTTGGCCGGATCGCCGCCGGCGAGGCAGTCGAAGTCGAAGACGACGTACTGGGTGCCTCCGGCGCTGGCGAACTCGCGGCGGCCGTCGCCGTCGAAGTCGGCAATGGTGGGCGGGCCGCCGGTGCCGCCGCCCGGGATGGTGACGGGGCCGAAGACGACCGTTCCTTCGAGCGTCTGCACGCGGATGGTGCCTGACGACACGACGACGATTTCGCTGCGATCCTGTCCCCCGAACGCGGCGAGCGGGAAATCACCGAGCTCGGCCACGGCGACCTGACCCAGGGGCAGCGCGCCCGGCACGAAGTAGGGCTCGGCGACCCAGCTCGCCGTCGCGGTGTCCCACTCGTGAACGGCATTGCCGCGGACGAGCTCCATCTTGCCGTCCTCGTCGATATCCGCAATGACGGGGACGACCCCCTTGCTATAGTTGTCGAAGCCGAGGGCGTTCGAGGCGATGCAACCGTCGGCGCGGTAGACGGTCGCGCCGTAGATGAGCTCGGGCTTGCCGTCGTCGTCGAGATCGTGAATCGACGGGCCGCTCCACTTGTCCGAGCCGCCGGTGGTGTCCAGGGTCGTCGGGGGTCCCAGGTTGTTGGGGCACGTTCCCGAGCGCCAGAGCTGCGTGAACGTCTGAAGGGCGGGGTCGAAGCGGAATGCGATCAGGCCGCCGCCGTGGCGGGCCGCGACGATCTCGGCGTGGCCGTCGCCGTCGATGTCGCCGACGGCCACCGACGCGGGCGACATGGTGGCGTCCGCCGGGAGGTCGAAGCTCCATTGCTGCGTGCAGTCGTCGCCGCGGATGACCCGGAGCACACCCGGGCTGCTGTAGCTCCCCGCCGTGGGGAACGAGGTGAACACGATGGAGGGAGAGAGGGTGTTTGGCTCACTGTCGAAGTCGAAGTCGACGACGACCGGTGTGGCCATGACGTGGACGTGGTTGGGGTGCAGGTCACCCTCCGGTGGCCCCGTCCAGCGGCACTGCTCCGAGGGGACGACGGCGTCGATGTCGATGGTGGTCTTGCAGGTGTCGTCGTTGGTGTGGCCGGGCGGGATGCCGTAGGGGATGCACTGGCCGTCGAGGCAATAGCTGTCGAACAGGCAGTCGTCGTTGGTGGTGCAGCCGGGTTGCACGTGGGCGCAGGCGGTGCCGAGGGCGCAGAGCTCGTCGTCGGGACAGCACACGGCGCCGCACGTCTGGGCGGTGGGGCAGCCCGCATCTTCGAGGATGTCGCCGCCCGCTCCCGCGATGTTCCCGGCCGTGCCACCGCCGCCGGTGCCACCTGCGCCGGTGCCGCCGGTACCGCCGGTGCCGCTCGGGACACAGACGCCCGCGGAGCACGTCTGTCCGTCGCCGCAAGCAGGCGTGCAGGTGGACGACGAGGTCTCGCCGCCGCCGCACGCGAAGGCGATCCCGTTCACCAGCAGGCCGAGCCCAATCAGACACGTCGCCCGTCGAATCGTCATCGTTCTCTCCTCGGCAAGCCTGGATGGTCCGCAGGCAACGGAGAACGAGACAGGAGGGGCTCGCGACCGTCAAGCCCTTCCTTGCCGAGGGGGAGCGCGAGACGAGCGCATTGGCCGGCACGCGGACGGGCGGTGCTGCGGAGCGCGTGCTCAGCGCCAAGCGGACGAAGGAGCCTGCCAGAATGCCTTTGTCGCCGGGCTGGCCTGGGCGAACGTCACCCGACGAGGTTGTCCCAGGGTGGCCCGGGCAGCCCGGGGCTCTCCCTGGCGATTCAGCTTTGGGCCGATACCGATGGCGAGCAGTGCCGCGAGGCCGACGTGGGCCCGGCTGAAAACGCGACGTGGGGCGCGAAGTCGCCGGGTGGGAGCCCCGGTCCGGCTCTGGGCTACGCGCCCGTTGTCATGCGGAGGGGTGCACTGGCCTCTGGCTCCGGCGATTTGATCATTTCCGGCTCGCGCAGATATCGTGTCTCCGGGTTCTCGCGGCGCCAGATGACGTTATCCATGAAGTAATGGTGGATGTTCACGAACACGAAGATGGCGGCCAGGTAGGGTGTCGCGCCCAGGTCCCTGGTCCTGTCGCCGGGGGTCGAGCTGAGGACGAGCGTGCTGTCGAGGAATCCGGGGGCGCCGCGGAACAGGAGCCAGCCGAGGGCAATGGCCGACACCGAAAGGATGCCGAGGCGCAGGCCGGTGGGTTTACCGAACAGCGGCGGCCCTTCGGCGGCGCGCGCCTCGTTTCGTTTGAGCAGCCAGACGACGTACAGGTATTGGATGGAGTGCAATGCCGGGATGACGTACATCATGAGCCGGTCGAGGCTCGAATACACCGTCCAGAGCCAGACCGTGATCAAGAATCCCGTCAATGGGACGAGGGGTGGTAGGCGCCGCTCGTTGCGCCACTTGCGGACGAGGACGAAGAGCAGCGCGAGCGCGCTGAGACCAAAGGCGATTTGTGTCGCCAGCTCGAGGCCCGGGGGGTGCGCGAGCGAGGTGTAAGTCACGCCGGTCTCCTGCAGCTCCCTGCCCGGATCCGCCGGGCTCGCCCATGCATGGGCCCAGGCGGCGAAGCAATGCGCCAGGACCACGGTGCGCTCCCATGGGCTGAAGCGAAACCCACGTCGCGCCGAGAGCACCGTCAGGATACCGAAGCCCTGCTTCACGTAATGCCAGCCCACCAGGAGAAACATGAGCTGGATCATGAAGCCCATGGAGCGGGCGGAGCCGGTCGCGACCGCCTGGCTCGCCCATATCAGGAGACCGAGCGGGACCAGGAGGCCGGCGACGACGTAGCGGGCTCGCTGCCTCGGGGGCAGCGCGCCGCCAAAGGTGCGCTTCCGGGCGTCCTTGTAGAACAGGAGGTAGGTCACGGCGAAGTGGGGGTTGTTGATCATCCATGCGGCGTGGAACGCCAGGTAGTCGACCGTGAGCTCGGAGGAGTCTGCGCCGAGCCTTTCGCGGAGCAGCCACGCGACGGGAAAGAGCACGAGCGTCGCGCCGCCGACGAGCATGAGCTCGATGAAATTGGCCCAGAAAGAGCCGGAGGACGACTCGGAGGCACGCTCCGGCAGGGTCATGCTCGCGCCGCTCATGCGACGACGCGCCCACGGATCGGTGCCGCGGACCGATCAGGCGGCGGACGCAGAGGGCGGCGCGGGTCCGGTCCCATCACGGCTTCTGCACCAGATCGCACTCTCACTTCTGCGCTCGTCGCACTGCCGCCTGCGCTGCTCGTCGTGCTGCCTGACTCCGTCACGTCGCCGCCGCACGCGAGTGGGGAGAGGCCGAGCGCGAGCAAGGAAAGGGCGAGCGCGAGGGCGGGTCGTGCCATTGGCGAAGCGTAGATGAAGCGACGCGCGGGAAGCGAGCGAGGTGCGTCGCTGGAGGTCCGTCAGGCCTCGGAGCGAGGCGTGGCGAGCCGGCGTCGCGGCCCGCTGTCACGCCTCGCCCGTCCTGCGATACGCTCGCGCCACTCGCCATGCTGTCGGTACAGATCCTGGATGCGTTCTCGACGCTGGCCGCGTCCATTGCGGCTCGCCCCGAGCTCGAGGACGTGGTGTGCACGCGGTGGCGCGCGCCCGCGCCAACGAGCCTGGACGTCGAGCTTCCGGAGGAGCTCGGCGCGGCCGCGGAGCTGCTGGGAGAGGCGCTGCCCGAGCTGACGCGCTCGGACGACGGCGCCGCGGCGCTTGGCAAGCTCTACAAAGAGCCAGGCGGCGCGGTGCTCGTCGCGTGGTGCGCCGCGAGCACGTGGCGGCGCGACGCGCGGCTGGCCCAGCTCCTGGCGATCGCCGCGGCGCAACCTGCTTTCCGCGAGCGGGCCATCGCCGTGGCGCGCGATCGTGTCGTCGACGGGCCGCTGCTCGATGCGCTGGGGTGCGCTCCGCTGCTCGGCAACGGGACGGAGCTCGCGTTGCCGGTGAACGCCCAGGCGCGGGCGCGGCTGGAGATCTTGATCTGGGAGGCCGGCGCGAGCGCGCTCGAGGTGCCGGCGCTCGGGCGCTGGATCTGGGGCTCCGTCGAGATCTTCGAGGCGATGATCCGCGGACCCTCGCACGGCGCGCTGCGGGGCCGCGTGCTCGCGGCGCGGTGCCTCGAGGTGAGCGTGTGCGGGATGCCTGCGTCGACCGAGCCGAGGCTGGTCGGGCGCACGCTCCAGGTGCTGCAGCCGCTGCTCTTGCACCCGGAGCCGCTCGTCTGGGTCCACGCGGCGCGGGCGCTCGGACGTCTGACGGGGCAGCTCGATCAGCTCGAGGGCATGCTGCTCGACTGGAGCCTGGGTGAGTCGCCGCTGCTGCGGCAGCGCGCGGTGACGGCGTTCGCGTCGCTGCCGGCCGAGCGCCTCAAGTTCCTGTCGAGCCAGCTCGCGAGCATCCTCGACGCGCGCGACGAAGAGGGCTGGGTGCTCGCGGCGGTGGCCGCGGCGACGCCGTATCTGTTCTTCGAGCGGAGGGTGCTGTGGGCGCGCCTCGCGCGGCGGATCCTCGAAGGCGACGGCGGCGCGATCGCGGCGCGGGCGCTCGCCCGGGGGCTCGCGACGCTGTGGCGCCGGGGGCAGAAGTCGCCCGAGATCGAGGAGCCGCTGCGCGCGTTGCGCGAGATGGCGCGCGGCGCCCGCCCCAGCTCGGTCGACGCGCAGCGCCGCTGGATCGAGGTGATCGCGGTGACCGACGTGCTCGACGGGGCCGAGCGCGATCCGCTCGACCTGGAGCTGGGGCTCGAGAACCTGGTGCGGATCGCGGCGCAATACGACGACGAGGAGGCCGACGCGCGCGCCGCGCGGTTCGCCGTGTCGCTGCTCCCGGCGTTCCAGGAGGCGTGGCGGATCGC
>Ga0163144_10021419_pt1 | contig 12853 bp, 9 predicted proteins | sample OliLak19BULKMAT1_FD_123175 | JGI IMG/M metagenome (GOLD analysis project Ga0163144, IMG submission 123175) | Freshwater microbial mat bacterial communities from Lake Vanda, McMurdo Dry Valleys, Antarctica - Oligotrophic Lake LV.19.BULKMAT1 | ecosystem: Environmental > Aquatic > Freshwater > Lake...
AAGCGGGCACCCACCTACGCTACTCCCGGCTAGCCCAAGCGAAGGCGAGAACCATGGAAGAGTGTGTGAAGAACCTGTCCTGCCGCCGGGGAGCCTCCCCCGAGGGGCCGGAAACCGGTGATATGTTGCCTTGTCGAACCCAAGCACGTGCGATTGGCTTGGACGCTGTTGACCAGCCCTTCCTCAAGGAGACTGACTTGAAGCGCAAGCCCTTTCGCCGTGCCGGCTCCACCTTCTTGATCCTTGGACTTCTTGTCTCTGGCTTGGTGGCCAGCGTTCCCGGGGTTTCCTCGGCCGCCAACGCCAGCCTCGAGAAGGCCGCCTGCAGCGTGCCGAAGATCCAACTGGAGCGCACCCTCCGCGGTTTCCGCGCCGACCACAGCGGCGATATCCAGCTGTTCACGCGAGAGCCCGACTACGTCGGCTCCGGCCTGCCGCACATCGCTCCGTTTGACTACATCCAGGATGTGCCGCTCGTCGTCTACGGTCCTGGTCACGTCAACGCCGCCGGCGACGTGAAGCGCGAGGTCTACACGCCGGACATCGCTCCGACGATGGCGGCGTTGGTGAACTTCGAAGGGTTCAATCCGCCGGACGGCAGGGTGTTGTCCGAGGCACTCGATCTGGAGGCCATCAAAAAGGATCCGCCGAAGCTCGTGATTAACCTCGTCTGGGACGCAGCCGGGGACATCATCCTCGACCGCTGGCCCCGCAACTATCCGAATCTCAAGAAACTCATGGCGGAAGGCACCAACTACACGAATGCCACGATTGCATCGTCCCCGGCCTCGACCGCACAGATACACGCGGAGATGGGCACTGGTGCTTTCCCGAGCAATCACGCGATCGTCGGGCACCACTACCGCATCGGCGAGACGCACGTGTCTCCCTGGAAGAACCCGGCGACCGTGCCGATCTTGCCGACGGTTGCCGATCTGTACGACCGCGCGCTCGACAACAAGCCGAAGATCGCTTTGTCGGGAACGGTCGCGATCCACATGGGCATGGAGAGCCACGGATCTCTGTGGGGCGGCGGCGACAAAGACATTGCGATCCTCCGCGAGGCGGACGCTGCCCTCAACCCACGCGGCACCCTTGGCATGGAGGGCATCGAATGGAAGCTCAGTCCGGGCCTAGAGGACTACTTCACGTTCCCGACGTATGCCAACGAGCTTGGCTCGATCGGGGACTTCTTCGATGAGGTCGACGTCAACGACGGCAAGCGCGACGGCAAATGGTTCCACGATGTGTTGACGACTTTTGACAAGGAATCGCTCGGCGGGTTTGAGACCTCCGCGCGCGTGCCGTACCAGCAGCGACTGGTCGAGGAAGTCATCAAGCGCGAGGACTTCGGCAAGGACGATATCGCCGACATGTTCATGATCAACTACAAGCTGATCGACACGCGCATCCACATCGGTCAAGGCCTCGATGGGCCCGAGTCTGGCGATGCACTCAAAGTCCAGGACAAGTACCTTGGCAAGTTCGTGCAGTTCCTGAACAAGGAGGTTGGCGCGGGCGAGTGGGTTCTGATTCTGACGGCCGACCACGGTGCGACGCCGTTCTACAAGACTTCCGGTGCATTCGTGATCTCACCCGGCAAGGTGGGTGCGCTCATCCAGAACGAATTCGGCGAGGAAGCACTGCAGTTCGTGCAGCCGACGCAGGTGTTCCTAAATGTGCCGTATCTCGAGAGCCAGAAGAAGTCGATCGAGGATGTGGCGGCGTTCGTGAATACAATCGAGAAGTCGCAGGTGGCCGAGGTCACCGCGCCTGCCGCCAGCGAAGCCAATGACCCTGCGTTCCAGGCGGCCATCTCAGCCGATATGCTGCCCAACTTGCCGTGCTTGAAGGCCAAAGACTAAACCGAGGGAGCTGCACCGGATGAGCGAGACCAACGAGATGAGTGACGTCCCAGCCACGAAAGATCGCAGTTCGCTCCTGCGCAAACTCGAACCATTGGTGTGGATCTTCGCCATCGTTTCGCTCCTGTTCGTCTTCGGCAAGGCCACGCTGGATGACCCCACGCAGACCGCGGCCACGCGCGATCCCGCTTGGTACACCTGGCGCTCGGGCGTGATTGTGTCCGGCGACCCCGGCACGGTCGTCGAGGAGTGGGGCCCGTTCTCGATGTTCTCGGGTGGCTATCGCGTCTCGGTGCCGATCTCTGGGGCGCTGCTGCAGAACGTGGCGGGCACGCAGCAGATCACGTTCCCCGGTTTCTTGATGGTGGGTATCCCCATCTTGGCGGGCCTGGCGTTCGCTGCTGGCGCCTGGCGCAGTACGAAGGACCCATTCCTGTCGGTTTTGATCATGTTCGTCACGGGGGTGTTCTTCTTAACGACGCCCTATGTCGGGTATCTGGACAACCTGTTCGTCCTGTTCATCTTGGGTTCCCTGATTGCGTTCTTGGAACCGGCGCGCACGTCCTGGGGGGCTCGCTCTGCCCTTTTCATGTTGGCGCTACTCGCGATGTTCACGCATCCGACGACCTGCGTGATCTTCCTGGGCACGATGTTCGCGGTGGTGGGATTCCACCTGCTGTCGATGAAGTTCAAGATCCGCCAGGTCATCGACCGCGACTTACCCGCGCTGCTCCCGGTATTCCTCGGGATGATCTTCGGTGCACTGCTCTGGCCGCTCGGCGAGCTCTTGCTGTGGGGGCACGCGGGCAACCTCATCGACTCGGCGCTCCCTCCCCCGTATGAGACCTCGTTCTTCGTCGAGCGCTTGGCCGAGTGGATCGGTACGCAGTTTTGGATGATCACCGTGCCGCTGGCCATCGTTGCGATTGCCTGGATCGCCGGGCAGTCCAAGCGTGAGGGCAAGCCAGCGGATGCGTTCCGCACGATGTCCGCGTGGTGGCTCCTGCCGTATGCGGCGACCGCGCTTACCTACTTCATGGGCAAGCCGCTCCCGTACTACCGCTTCATGAACTCGACCGCAGCGATTATGACGTTGGTCGCCATCGGCATCTGGGTCATCGCCCGCTGGATCTTGAAGCAGAGCGACGGCAAGCCCGCGCTCAAGGCCGTCACATGGGCTCTTACCGTCGGTGTCCTCGGATTCGTCTTCGTCGAGGCGGTCGGCCAAGGTTGGGAGGCAACCAAGTGGAACGACCCGGTGAACCAATGGGTCGATCAGGACACACGCGCCGCGATGGCTTCGGTCGCCGCGGTGGCCGCATCCGACCCGGAGCGCCCGCTTGTGTTCGTGAACAATTACAAGGTGAAGTTCCAGGCCTATGGTTGGTCCAAGACCTACTCCAACGCTTCGCGTTCCTCGTTGCCCTCCGGCGTAGGCGCCCGCGCGTTCCAGTACTTCGGTGATCTTCCGGACTATCTCGCTGATCAGCGCACGATCACCGAGGAATCCTGCAACGAGATTTTGGAAGCCGAGGAGGTCAATCTCACCGCCATCACCGGCGGCAAGAAGATCGACGAGGATGGCGTCGTCATCCGCGACGAGGAGGGGATCGCGGAGAAGCTGCCGCAGCGACCGGAGTGCACCTATGACCTCGTCTCGCGTGGCTTCTTCGACGAGATGCACGTGGGCCTCGACGCCAACGGCGAGACTCCATTCGTGTTCATGGTCAAGGGCTTCAATGGTGAGGCCGGGAATGACTCCGAGAACCTCGTGTACTGGACCGAGGAAGGTCAGTCTCTCCCCGAGTTCGCCAACTTGAACGAACTCGGCCCGAACGTGTTCCTCGTGCAGTCCGAGCTCTCCGAAAGCCCATCGGAGGATGTGCTGGGGCAGGCGCGTGAGGCAGGCGCCGCAGAAGCGGCATCGCTGGCAGCGCAACAGGCTGGGGGACCGCTGGACAATCCTGGTCACATCCTGCGGGTGTTGTTTGGGCTGTTCCTGTTGCTGGTGCTACCCGGGTTGATCGCCGCGAACTGGTTCGGCCTGGACAAGTGGCAGCTCAAACTTGGGCTCGTGCCGATTGTGTCCATAGCCATGAACATCCTCATGGCAATCTTGGTAATCAGTGTGACGCGTTCTTCCTACGGCACGACCAGCGCATGGATCACGATCGGACTCTCGACCCTCACCGCGATCGTGCTCAACTTCTTGGCGCGCAGGCGCAAGCGCGGCCAGGGGAAGGTCGGCGGGCAGATCAATTCCGTGGCCACGTACTTCGGCAACATGATCGAGGACATGGGAGCGCCGTTCCGGAACTATGAAAGCCTCAAGGCACTGCTGACGACGCAGTTCTTCTCCCAGGCGGGCGACGGGGTCATCCAGGGAACGATTTTCGCGAAGTTGCTCAACCCCTCGGAAGGGCAGTCGGCAATCGCGATTCTCGGCATCATCTTCCTGACCTACCTCCCGTTCGCATTCGTGGCGCCGGTCACCGGCGTCATCAGCGACCGGTATGACCGGCGCGCGATCCTCGTATTCGCCAACATTGCTCGCGTGGTCATCGTGCTGGCGATGGCGGCGCTCTTGTTCATCGGACTCGACAACGACTACATCCTGATCACCCTCCTCCTGCTCGTGCTCGGTGGTGCACGTCTCGTCCTGTTGGTGAAGGGCGCGGGACTTGCCGACGCGGCGGGGGGCAAAGACCTGCTCATGGCGAACTCGTTGTCGCAGATGGGCGGCGCGGTCTTCCAAATCGGCGGGTTCGTGGTCGGTGCCGTCGTGGTCACGCTCCTTCCGAAGGACGGAGTCGCCGTGGCAACTGCCGCAGCCTTGTACCTGACCGCCTACTACTTCACGCGGGGAATCAAGCGCATCGAGAAGCAAGAGGTGGAGGGATCGCTCGGCCAGGCCGTCCGCGGGGTGTTCGGAAAGATCGGCAGCGGGCTGCGGGAGGTGGCCAGCAAGCCACCAGCGGCTATTGGCATCTTGTCGTTCTGGCTGACCCGAACTTTGCTCTTCGGGTTCGTTGGGCTTCTCGGGCTGTTCCAGTTCGCTGCGATCCTTCAGGCCAATCCGGGGGAATCCGTGCAACCGGACCGCCTGGACACGATTATCGCGGCGTTCTTCGGCGTGCTCGGGGCGGTGATTTCATTGTTCCTTGTGAAGCGAGTTGAGGACCGCGTGCCCCCTGCAATCGTCCTGCGAACGGCGATGTACGTGGCGGGAGCATTCGGGTTGCTCGTCCCGGTTGGCGACGCGCTTGGCTTCGGGCTGATCGCGAAGATTCTGAGCGCGCTCTTCGCGGGCATCGCGTTCTTCCTGGTCAAGGTGTCGGCCGACACACTCACGCAGCGAGCATTGCCCGATGACTTCCGCGGCCGAGCCTATGCCCTCTTCGATATCGCGTATGCGTTGTCCTACGCGGTTCCTGCCGGCATCCTCTACTTCTTCGTCATCCGAGAGATCCCGCTCGAGCTCGCAATCGCTCTGTGGGGATTGCTCGTAATCGTGTCCGCGGCCGCGCTGAACAGATGGGCGAGGCGATCAGGGATGTCGATGGATGCGTCCGATGACTTGACCGAAAAAGAACTCGCCACGGGGCACGTGGACGAGTAGCCGAAGCCGAACGGATGAGCGCTAGGACAGCGAGATCGCCTTGGCGCCGTTCACGAGTTCTTCGACGAAGCGAGCGGCACCCTGGATGGTGGCGCCGTCGGAGAGTTGGTCCTCGGTGATGCCGCGCGGCTTGGTGCAGGACTGACAGAGCCACACCTCGCCTCCGTTGGAGATGAAGTCGGCGTAAAGCGTCTCCAGGACGGGCAATCCGTCGGGGGCGATGCCCTCGCGGCCGCCTTCGGTCCCGAGCCAAACCGCATCGATCGTGCACACGACCGTCGCTTGCTGGCCGGCGATGGCCGCGACGTTGGCGGCGATGAAGGGCAGCGTCGCGCGCTCTGGTTCGTCGGCCCCGTGGGTGCAGTTGAAGATCAATCTCTCGCCCATCGTTGTCAGGTCCCTTCAGGAGTTGGGCCGACGCGCCGCACCTGCACGACGACATCGGCGTCTTCGTTCAATGTGCTGGAGAGAACCTCGTGCCCGAGGAGACGAGCAAGCGCGGGCAGGTCCTCACGCGCGGAGGGGTCCCGGGCCACGATTTCCAAGATCTCGCCGGCCGGCACGAGTTCGAGTTGGCTGCGGAATGCGGCGGGGAGGCCTTCGGCGCATCCCATCTCGCCCGCATCGAAGTGGTGGATTACGTCTTCGCTCATCGGCTCGGCTGCCCTCCTTGGAGCGTCAGCCTAACGGGCGCTCGGCGGTAAGCTCGCCGGGATGTCTCCCGAGGTGCGAAACGGCGATCTTCGACTTTTCGTCGACGTGGACGGGGAAGGCGATCCCGTCACGGTGGTGGCCCATGGTCTTACCAATTCCGCCAAGGAACTCGCGACGCTCACCCCCTTCATGCCAGGCACTTCTGTGCGGTTTGACTTCCGGGGGCATGGCCGCTCGGCCTCACCCGCCGCGGGATACACATTCGCGGATTTCGCGAGCGATCTGGATGCCGTGGCGCGCGCGTACGACGCGACTCGCGCAGTCGGCACCTCACTCGGCGCGGGAGCGATCTGTCGGCTCTTGGAGGAGAATCCCGCACGATTCGAGCGAATCATCTTGCTGCTCCCGGCGGGCGTGGACAGACAGCTCGGCGACGGCGACGTGGGGCGATTCCTGGATGTCGCCGACCTGCTGGACCGCCATCCGAAGGAGGAAGCGATCCGCATCATCTTGGAGCGACCTGATTCGGCGGCCCGCTACGCCAAGGCCCCCTGGATGCGTGACCTGTCCGCTGCAATCTGGGAGGACATCAACCCGAAGGCGGCCGCCCAAGCCATCCGCGAGATCGTGCGCGATACCCCCGTCAGCGATCGGGAGGTGCTCCGCAAGGTGGAAGCTCCCGTGCTGATCATCTGCATGGATGGCGACCCCATCCATCCGGTGGCGGTCGGCGAGACGCTGGCTGATGTCCTGCCCAACAGCGAGCTCATGGTATTCGCCGATCACACCGAAATCATGGAATCGATCCCCGCGTTGGTCGGGCGCGCCGCGGAGTTCCTCGCATGATCCGGGAGGAAGCGGCCGACCTCGCGGCGCGGATCCGCGCAGGCGCTATCGCGCCGTCCCAAGCGGTGCAGGCTTCCCTCAAGCAGATCGCTCACTGGCAGACGCTGACGAACTCCTTCTCCGAGGTATGGGGCCCGGAGGCGACCCGCGCAGCTCGTGGGGCCGATACCAAGATCGAATCGGGCGCGAAGCTGGGCCCGCTCTTCGGCGTGCCGATCGCGGTGAAAGACGTCTTCGATGTCGCAGGGCACCCGACAACCGGATGCTCGGAGGCCTACGCCGACAACATCGCGGCCACCGACGCGGTGCTTGTGACCGCGCTGCGCGATGCGGGGGCGATTCTCGTCGGCAAGACCAATATGCACGAGTTGGCGATGGGCGGCACGAACCTCGTCTCCTCGTGCGGCCCGACACGCAATCCGTTCGCCACCGATCGCATCACGGGTGGATCCTCAGGAGGGTCGGCCGCTGCGCTCGCGACCGGCGTTGTGCCGCTTGCCCTCGGCACTGATACCGGCGGGTCGATCCGCAATCCCGCCTCGATGTGCGGACTCTTCGGACTCAAGCCCACCCAAGGGCGGCTTTCGACCGACGGGGTGATGGCACTGGCGCCATCGCTGGACTGCCCTGGGCCCATGGCGTACTCGGCCCGTGACCTCGGCCTGCTGTGGAGCGTGTTGGCCGGCTCGCCGGAAAAGAGCGTACGGGTCTCACGGGTGGGACTCCTCGGCGGATACTTCGCCGTCGGGATGCACCCGACCGTGCGCGCGGCGGTGGCCGCGACGGCCAACGCCCTCGCGGAGACGGGCATCGTGGTCGTCGAGAAGAACGGGACCGAAGGGATCCAGCAGATCAACGATGCCTGGCGCGACTTCGTTCGTATGGAGATGGTGGAGGCGCACCCAGAACTTGCGGAGCGCCGGGGGCGTCTGGCACCCGCTACTGCGGAGCACGTGACCGAGGGACTGAAGCTCGTGGAGGCGGGAGAGCAACATGCGTTGCGCCGGCGGCCGCGCGAGGCACGCGGCTGGTTCGAACGCCGCTTCGAAGGCGTGGATCTCCTCCTCGCTCCGAGCGCGCCCTATCCGGCGCCTTCTGCGCTTGCCGATGAGGTTCCCGTCGGCGGGGGGCGAAGCATCGACGTGCATCTCGGTGGTACCTCACGCTTCACGCGCGTCGTGAACTTCTCGGGCGCCCCCGCGCTCACGATTCCGACTGGCGTGACCGATGAGGGGCTGCCGATTGGCGTGCAGCTGATCGCGCGATGGGGCGCCGAGGATGTACTGCTGACGGTCGCGCGAGAACTCGAGGCGTCCTTTGATCGCTTCCGCTCGCCTGCGCCACCCGGCTAAGGCACCACGGACACCGCATCCCCGCACGCCGCGCCGCGCCGCACCACACCCCGCGCCGCGCCGCGCCGCGAGAACGCTGGCCCTACGCTTCGGGCTCGGCCTCGGGTGTCGGCGTCGGCGAGGTGACGAGTTCGTTGCGGTAGTACGTGAGGAAGATCTCCTTCTTGGTCGGCTTGCCTTCCTCCGTGATGATCCGCTGGACGGCGACGGTGTACCCCTCTTTCGAGTGCGCCGTGATCTCCCACGGGGTTGCCTCAACCTCGCGATACTTCTCGGTGCCGTAGATCGTCACGGTGACCGAGGACTCGGTGGCGACGGCTTCGATCACAATCGGCGTCGGCAGGTCGTTGCGGAACTTGAGGTCCGGATTCATCCACCCGAGGGTCGCCTCCCGCCCCTTGGGATACCGATCGAACCAGAAGCTGTGCGCCTGGTGCTCGACGATTGGCAGGCCGGTGAAGAAGGCGGCGTTGTAGAGCGTGGTCGTCAGCTGGGAGATGCCGCCACCGACTTGGTCGACGATCGCACCGCCATAGATTGCCGGGGCTAGCACGAAGCCTCGATCGAGCGTGCGTTCGCCGAGTCGTTCATTCAGCGAGAACACCTGGCCGGGCTCGACCAGCGTCCCGCTGAGGAGTTCGGAGCCGAGTCGGATGTTGGTGATGCGGGGTTCGCCGGTGGGGTAGTAGGTCGTGAAGCTCGCGACCGCTTCCTGGATGCCGAGCTTGTTGGCTTCCTCGGTGTCGAAGGGGGCCGGGACCGGCACCAAGGGGATCTTCCCCGTTCGGTCGGTGGAGAGTGCGATACGCAGCAGCGCATCGGCCGCGACCTGCGGATCCAGGTCCTTGCCGGGTACGGATGGGCGGATGACCAGGTCCTTGCCCTGACCCGAGAAGCCCGCGGACACGGGAGCCTTCTCGACGCTCTCCTCGAGGGGCTTCAGCAGCTTCTCGACCGCCGCCGGATCCAGCGACACGACCGGCTGTTGGCTCTCCGCGCGCACATCGGTGTCAGCCCGGAAGAGTCCCTCGAGCTCATCGGGTGAGAGCGTCAGCGAGGAGTTCCCGACGCTGACCCGAATTGAGTCCGCCATGATCGTGCGCGCCTGTGCGGCGGCGGCGGCAATCGATTCGGGACTCGTGACCGGAGGATCGGCCGTGACCGGGAGTTCGTTCTGCCAGGGTCCGTTGCCATTGACGGCAGCGCGAGCGGCTTCGATGACTGCGACGGAGTCGACCTTCATCCCGGAGACGGGATCCTCGCTGCGCACCTCGCCATCCTCGATCCACACCCGGCCTTCCTGCGTAGGGATCCCGACCGCTTCTACCCAGTTCGTCAGCGCCTTCGCGGCGGTCTGCCGATCCCAGCGATCTACCCATGGCACCTCTACTCCGGTGATCCATGCCCGCACGCGACCGATCGGTCCGAAGAGGCCACTCCGGCCGACGCCATAGGCATCATCCGCGGTCGCCGCGGGCTCGGGGGTCCAGCCGATCGCAGCCGGGGTGGTTGTGAATGAGCGTTCTTCGACGGTGAAGCGCAGCTCCTGTTGGCCGAGCCGGTCGGCTTCTGCGGTCAGCGCAGCGGTCGCTTCGGCGGGGGTGTCGCCACCGACGGCGATGTTGCCCGCGGTCACGCGTGGATGCACCTTCCCCTTGAATGCGACGAGGTCAACGATGAGGATGGCGAGGAGTACCCCCAGCGCGACGAGCGCAGCGGTTCGCGCCCGGTGTTTCCGAGCGTGGCGGGCGCGGTGCTGACGCGTGGGCGTTGCCGTCGGCGTTTCGGGTTCCTGCGGAGGTGGACCCTCGAGCACCGGTTCCGTCACGTCGTCAGCCGCGGAAGGCGGCGTGGTGTCGTCCATGAGGCTCCGAGCGGACGATAGCAGGGATGCGCCGAAAGGGGGACCCAGCGGCCAGGCCTTGGCCAGGCCTTGGCCGGATCTTGCCCGGGTCTTGCCCGGGTTTCGGGCCGGTCGTCGGGCCGGTCGTCGGGCCGGTCGTCGGGGTCGCGGTCGTCCCGGCGATAGGCTGCGGCGCATGGACAACCGCCGAGACTTCCGCGTGTTGGTTCGGTCGCGCTATCCGCTGATCCTGGCGCAGGAGGGGGACGAAGATCGCTTCTTGCGGCTCGCCCGACTGGCCGCTCAGGAGAACTCGCTCCCGCTGTGGACCTGGTCACGCGTCCGGGGCCTCATGCGCGATGGCGAACCGACGGGCCAGTACCAAACCGAGGACCCGAAGCAGGCGTTCGCGTTCATCAAGGCGCTGGGTGTGCCCGGGGGGTTGTTCATCTTCCTGGATGTTCAGGAGCATCTGGATGATGCGGTGTTCGTTCGCACAGTCAAGGAAGCGGCGCAGCGAGCGGACACCGGGACCACGATCGTCCTCGCGGTGCAGCAGGCCACTATGCCGCCCGAACTGGCTGGTCTCGCCATCGTATGGGAGCTCGAGCCGCCCAGCGAGCAGGAACTGGGCGACCTCGTCCAGCGCACGATCCAGGACCTCACCGCTCGCAGCATCCCGGTGACGCTCACGCCCGATGAACAGGCACAACTGGTTCGTTCGATCAAGGGCCTCTCTGCCCGCGAGGCAGCCCAGATCATCAACGAGGCGGCGATGCACGATGGCCACCTGGCGGGAGCCGACCTGGCGTTCGTGCATGCCGCCAAAGCATCGCTTGTCGAGACCGATGGGGTGCTCGAGATGTACGAGCCCTCCAACGGCACGTTGGACGCGGTCGGGGGCATGCAGCCACTCAAAGACTGGCTCATCTCGCGCGGGCGTGCGTTCGAACCGAAAGCGCAAGCGTTCGGACTCGAGCCCCCTCGCGGCGTGCTGGTCACCGGTGTGCCGGGGTGCGGGAAGTCGCTGATCGCGAAGACGTTGGCCGCGACGTGGAGGCTCCCGTTGATTCTGTTGGATCCCGCGCGGTTGTACGGCTCCTACGTTGGCCAGTCCGAACAGCGACTTGCCGCCGCGTTGCGCACGGTCGAGGCGATGACGCCGTGTGTGCTCTGGATCGATGAGATCGAGAAGGGCTTTGCCTCCTCGGACACCGGTGATGGCGGCGTGTCTTCACGGATCCGCGGCACGTTCCTACGGTGGTTGCAGGAGCGCCCGGCCGGCGTGTTCGTCGTGGCGACCTGCAATCAGGTCCAAGCGATGCCGCCAGAGTTCCTGCGCAAAGGGCGGTTCGATGAGATCTTCTTCGTCGACCTGCCCGATAAGGACGAGCGCGACCAGATCTTTCGCCTGCACCTCACGAAGCGAAAGCGGGACCCGGCCACCTTCGATCTCGGCGCGTTGGTTGATGCCTCCGACGGTTTCACCGGCGCCGAAATCGAAGCAGCGGTCGTTGGCGCGCTGTATCGCGCCTATGAGGCGAACCAGGAACTCTCGACGCAAGCCGTCCTTGCTGAGCTCGAGGGGACTGTGCCGCTGTCGCGGACCCGTGCGGAGGAGATTGCTGCCCTACGTGCCTGGGCCAAGGGCCGGGCCGTTCCCGCCAACCGATGAGTCCATCGGCCACGGAGCCCGCGGCGGAGGGCGCCGCCCCGCAGAACGGCCCGCAGAAACGTCGTCGCATCGACCCCCGGGTCTTCCTGTTCCTCACGCCCATCATGTGGGGCGTCACCTTCCCCGCCTCCAAGCTCGTGCTCACCCCGGACGGCCCGCTGTCGGCGAGCTCGTTCACGTTCTGGACACGGACATTGGGAGCAATCGCGGTGGTGGTGACGATGCCCTTGATCGCGCGGTCCGATTTCACCAGAGCCAATCTCCGCCGCGCACTCATCCCGTGTCTGGCGCTGGGCGCCCTCATCGCGGTCGGCTACACGCTCCAGACACTCGGCATCCAGCGCACCACCGCCACCAATGCGGGCCTGATTACCGGGATGTATGTGGTGCTCACCCCGCTCGTCTTGTGGGTCGTGTTCCGCACCAAGATCACCCGCGTTGTGTGGGTGACCGTGGCTGCTTCGCTCGTCGGGCTCGCGTTGCTGTCGATGCCGACGTTCGGGCTGTCGCTGCCGAGTTACGGGGACCTCTTGGTGTTCCTGGGCACCTGCGGATGGACGATCCACGTGATCTGGATCGGACGTTTCGCCGAGCGTTACCCGGCCACTGTCCTGGCGGCGGGACAGATGTTGGTGACGGCCCTCATCCAGCTGCTCATCGGTATCCCATCGGGTCTGCAGGCATCCGAAGCGGCTTCGGTGTGGGGGCTCCTGCTCATCACGGGCGTCATCGGCTCTGGACTTGGCTACACCTTCCAGGCCATGGCCCAGCGAGAGGTGAGTGCGGGCCGGGCAGCGGTCGTGCTCGCGGGAGAATCGCTCGTCGCGGCGGTTGCGTCCTACTTCTGGCTCGGTGAACGCCTATTGCCGCACCAGCTCTTGGGCGCGTTCCTCATCGTCGGCGCGATGATCTGGTCAGAGATCCGAGCGAGCCGCCCGGAGTCCTCTCGACTCGATCCGTTCGCCGCGCCTTGACCCGCGTGGATTACGCACCGCTTCG
>Ga0163144_10021420_pt1 | contig 12853 bp, 10 predicted proteins | sample OliLak19BULKMAT1_FD_123175 | JGI IMG/M metagenome (GOLD analysis project Ga0163144, IMG submission 123175) | Freshwater microbial mat bacterial communities from Lake Vanda, McMurdo Dry Valleys, Antarctica - Oligotrophic Lake LV.19.BULKMAT1 | ecosystem: Environmental > Aquatic > Freshwater >...
GAAACGATCAAACCCCGACGCCGAAAATGTCATCTGCTTCATGGCAAGCTCCATCTATCCGACGCCACTCTGAACCGATTTGCAAAAGTAAGGAATCCGGTTGATTGATCAGAGTGTCCCTAGCGCTCTTTAGGGTCGAGCGCGTCACGCAGGCCGTCGCCGATGAAGTTGAGGCAGAGGAGGGTGACCGACATGGTGACCGCCGGGGCGATCAGCATCCAGGGCTTGTCTTCCATCATGTCGGCGCCGTCGGCGATCAGCACGCCGAGCGAGGTCAGCGGTTCGTTGACGCCGAGGCCGAGGAAGGAAAGGAAGCTTTCGGCGAGGATGACGACCGGGATGGTCAGGGTGACATAGACCGCGACCGGGCCGATGACGTTCGGCAGGATATGGCGCGTGATGATGCCGGCCTGCGAGACGCCGGCGGCGCGGGCGGCCTCGATGAATTCCTTGTTCTTGATGGAGAGCGTCTGGCCGCGCACGATCCGGCTCATGGTCAGCCATTCGATGGCGCCGATGGCGGCGAAGATCAGCACGATGTTCCGTTCAAAGACGGTCAGCAGCAGGATGACGAAGAAGATGAACGGCAGGGCGTAGAGCACGTCCACGATCCGCATCATGAAATTGTCGATGCGCCCGCCAAGATAGCCCGCGACGGCGCCCCAGGTGACGCCGATGACGAGGGAGACGATGGTGGCGACGATGCCGACCATCAGCGAGATGCGCAGGCCGATGAGGAGGCGGGCGAACAGGTCGCGGCCCTGCAGGTCGGTGCCGAGGATGTGCCAGTTCTCGAGGGTCGGCGGGATGGTGCGCAGGTCCGAGATCGTCTCATGATTGTGGACCCAGACCAGCGGGCCGATAGCGGCGACAAGAACGATGATCCCGAACAGGACCATCGAGACGACGGCCGCCTTGTTGCGGAAGAGGCGCGCGCGGGCGTCGTCCCAGAGCGAGCGGCCGCCCTGGATGGCGAGGTTGACCGCTTCCACGCGGCCCGTCGGATCAAGAACCGGATCGAGGTGCGCCATCAGTCGTATTTCACCTTCGGATCGAGCATGGCATAGAGAATGTCGGCCACGAGATTGAGCAGGATGATCAGGCCCGCATAGACAATGATCGCGCCCATCACGAGCGTGTAGTCACGGTTCAGCGCGCCGTCGACGAAGTAGGAGCCGAGGCCGGGCAGGCCGAAGATCTTCTCGATCACCACCGAGCCGGTCATCACGCGCGCCATCGCCGGGCCCGCATAGGAGACGAGCGGCAGGAGGGCGGAGGGCAGGGCGTGGCGGGTGATCACGTCCCATTCGCTGAGGCCCTTGGCGCGGGCGGTGCGGATATGGTTGGCGCGCATCGTCTCGATGATCGAGGCGCGCATCAGGCGCGAGATGATGGCGATCTGGGCGAGGGAGAGGGTGAGCACCGGTAGGGTCATGTTGTGCCAGCTCATGCCGATGTTCGGGTAGCTGCCGAGGCCGCCGACGGCGAACAGGCCGGCGCCGAGGGCGAGCAGCAGGATGAGGATCGGGCCGATCACGAAACTCGGCACCGAGATGCCGACCATCGCGATGCCCATGACGCCGTAGTCGGTCGCCGAGTTTTGCCTGAGCCCCGCGAAGATGCCGAGCGCTGTGCCGAGCACCAGCGAGATGGCCATCGTCAGGAAGCCGATGGTCAGCGAGACGGGCAGGCCGTCGGCAATCAGGTCGTTCACGCTCTTGCCGAGGGTCTTGTAGGAGGGGCCGAAATCGCCCTGCAGGACACCGCCGACATAGGAGAGATATTGTTCGTGGAGCGGCTTATCGAGGCCGAACTTCTCGGCAATGGCGCGCTCGGTGGCGGCCGGAAGCTTGCGTTCGCCGTCGAACGGGCCGCCGGGGGCGGCGCGCATCATCAGGAAGGCCATGGTGATGATGGCGAGCATCGTCGGGATGGCGATCAGGAGCCGGCGGAAGGTGTAGCCCCAAGGAATCCTGCCAAAGGCGCGTTGCAGCATCGTCACGGTGGTGAAAAGCCTCTGGTCACAACAGGTTGAACGGTTCGGACGGCAACGCCCGCTTGGCACGGGCCTTTACATTCCTTAGCTTGTGAGGCGTAGCGATCAAGCGACACGTTGCACTCCGGGAGAGCATACATATGGCCGATATCCGTCAGGTGACGCCTGATTTTGCCGTTGCGCCGCAGCTTTCCGAGGCAGATCTGGAGGGGGTGGCCAAAGCCGGCTTCAAGACGCTGATCGCGAATCGCCCGGATGGGGAAGGCGGCGTGGACCAGCCGCGCATGGGCGCCATTCGCGCCAAAGCCGAATCCCTGGGCCTGACGTTCGCCGCATTGCCGTTTTCGGGCGCGCCGACGCCCGAAATCGTCGAGCGGATGGGGCATATCCTCAACGAGGCGCCCCAGCCCGTGCTGGCGTATTGCCGCACCGGCACGCGCTCGATCACCGCCTGGGCGCTTGTGCACGCTGGACAGGGCGCCGGGGATGATATTATCGACGCGGCAGCCGGCGCGGGGTACGATCTTTCGAGCCTGCGCGAGCTGTTGTGAGGCAGTCCAGCTGACACAGTCGCGCCACAAAGCGGGTGTTGAAGCCGGGTCGAAGCCAGAAGGCGAAGCGATCCTTGATACCGGCCCGAAAACGGGCCTCGAAGATGTACCCGCCGGCGTAAGCGGCGAAACGGGAGCAGTGCAGATGTCAGGCCGGATGTGGATTGACGATTTCAAGCTCGAACAGGGCATGATCCTCGTGAAGAAGACCGGCGCCCGGATCGTGCCGGACCTCGCCCTGCTGCACAGCGTCTTCACCTGGTTCTGCTTTTACTTCTTCGTCCAGAACTGGCGCACCTGGCGCCTGATTACCGGGCACAAGCGCCCGACCATCGCCTTCTTTCCCGCCACGCCGCGGCCCTGGTATTTCATCTGGTCGGTGATGCACGTCTCCGGCGCCAAGCTGGTGGAAGACGTCACCTCTGCCGACATTGTGATGCAGTTCGACGATTCCACCGAAACCGGGCACGGCACGCCGAAGGTCAAGGCCGGCGCGCGGCTGATCAATTTCGACTGCAACGACATTTCCAAGTCCCGCGTCGCCGTCGCCTTCGAGAAGGCCAGCGGATATTCGCTGGCGGTTGATCCGCTGACCTTCAAGGGGCGGATCGTGGAGAAGGCCGAAGCGAACGCGGCGCATGATGGCCGGGTGATCGAAGGGCCGCTCGTCGCCGCGGTGGCGGGCAAGGCCTATCAGCGCCTGATCGACAACGAGATTGCCGGCGGCCTGGTCGAGGACCTGCGCTGCTGCCTCGTCGGCGGAACACCGATTGTCGTGTTCCGCAAGCGCCGTCCGCTGGAGCGCCGCTTTCTCAACGAGAATGTTGAAGTTTTGCTCGACGAGCCCCGGAATTGCTATTCTCCCGATGAAATACGCGTGATCGAGCGCTTTGCTGCAGAGATCGGCCTCGACTGGGGCGGGGTGGATGTTCTACGCGATCGGACGACAGGACGAATCTACATCGTCGATGCGAACAAGACGGACATGGGTCCGCCGGTCGCTCTGAAACTCGGAAGCAAGCTGCGCGCAACGCGGCGCATGGCCCGGGCTTTCGCAGAGACGTTTGCGCCGAAGAAACGCTGATTCGCCGCTCGTCCGATAACTGAAGGTTCTACAGCGAATGGCCATTCCCTACGTCCGCGGCATCGAATTTGAATATGGCCGCGTCGACCAGGTCTCCCCGCTGATCCGCCGCGTGATCGCGAACAATCCCGGCCCGTTCACCTATGTCGGCACCGGTGTCTATATCATCGGCCAGGGCGACGTCGCCGTTATCGATCCCGGCCCGATGCTGGCGGAACATTTCGAAGCGCTGAAGACTGCTCTGGCTGGGGAGCGGATTACACACGTGCTGGTCACGCATGGCCATTCGGATCACTCGCCTCTCGCCGCGCCGCTGGCTGAATGGGCGGGCTGCAAGACCTACGCAAAGAATTGCGGCATCCATACCGCCAAGGATGAACTCGGCAGCCCGGACGACCTGATGTTCACCCCGGACATCCAGATCGGCGACGGCACGGTGATCTCAGGGCCCGGCTGGACCGTTGATGTCATCGAGACGCCGGGACACACTGCCAACCATCTCTGCTTCGGCCTGCGCGAAGAGAATGCCTGTTTCTCGGGCGACCATATCATGGGCTGGTCGACGACGGTGGTGGCGCCGCCGGACGGCAACATGGGCGACTACATGCGCAGCCTCGACAAGATCGCGGCGAGCGGGTTCGACATCCTCTGGCCGACGCATGGTAGCCCGGTGCGCGGCAAGGAGTTTGTCGCCACCTTCATCGCCGAATATGCCAGCCACCGCAAAGCCCGCGAAGCCTCGATCCTGGCCGAACTGCGCGGCGGAGAGACGTCGATCCCGGCAATGGTGGCGCGGATGTACCAGGATGTGGACCTGCGCCTGCATCCGGCCGCTGCGATGAGCGTGCTCGGCCACATGCTGGACCTGATCGAACGCGGCCTGGTGGTGACGCCGGACGCGGCCCCGACGCCGCGCTCGCGGTTCGAGCTGGTGACCGCGCGCGCCTGAGCGGGTTATTGTTCGCGGCGAACCCGGAAGGCCAGACCGCCGTCGAGCTTCATCTTGAAGCTGCCCAGCGCCGCCTGGTAGATTTCGGCGGACTCAACAGACTTGGCGCGCACGTTCTTGTCGTCGATCTGGATCCAAACCTGCCCGTTGGCGAGCTTGACCCGAAGACCTGAAGCCGAGCCCGAGACCGACTGGACCGGCTCGGTGACCCGCGAGAGTTCCCCGGCATCGCTGCCGCCGCCAAGTCCGGAGAAGGAGGGCAGGGACGGAATTGAGAACCCGAAGGATTCGCGTTTGACCTTCTCCACGTCTGCGCGCGTCACCACCGTGACCTCGCCGGCCGCTTCGGCCGCCTGCAGCCGGCCAACCGCCAGATCATAGCAGGCGACACGCTCCATCGGCGCCTCGATCAGCTTGCAGGCGACCACGCTTTCCAGCGTTGCCTCCTGCGCCGAGGCCGATCCGGCAGCGGCGGCGGCAAAGAGTATCGCGGCAATGCGTTTTCCCGGCATGTCTCATCTCCCATTCACGTTTCTGCCGGCAAGGCTTTGCTTTTCGGCGTACGTCTGGCACCTACTCTGGCAAATCCGGCACGTGACAGGAAGATTGTGGAGACATATCGCGATGAAAAATAAGCCCCTTCTGGCTGCAGCGCTTTGCGCGGTACTGACCCTTTCCCTTGCCGCCTGCGGCGGGGGAGGCTCGAAGGAGCAACCCGGCGATGTGCCGACCTTGCGGCGCGGAATCTCGGCCAAGGTCGATACGCTCGACCCGCACAAGTCGTCGGCGCAATGGGAAAACATCGTCATCGGCGACATGATGATCGGCCTGACAACCGATGATGCCTCCGGCAAGCCCATTCCCGGCATGGCGACCAGCTGGGAGATCGATCCGACCGGCACGGTCTGGACCTTCAAGCTGGGCGATTACAACTGGTCCGACGGCGTGCCGGTGACGGCGAATGATTTCGTGTTTGCGCTCCGCCGCATCCAGGACCCGGCGATCGCGTCGCAATACGCCTCGATGCTGTGGCTGATCAAGAATGCCGAAGCGGTGAATTCGGGCGCGTTGAAGCCGGAAGAGCTTGGCGTGCGGGCCATTGACGACAAGACGCTGGAGCTGACGCTAGAATATCCGGCGCCCTACCTGCCGGGCCTGCTCAGCCATTACACGACCTTCCCGGTGCCGCAGCATGTAGTCGAACAGTTCGGGGATGCGTGGATCCAGCCGGACAATATCGTCGTCAACGGACCCTACAAGCTTGTCTACTGGCGCACCGGCGATCAGCTGGTGTCCGAAAAGAACCCGACCGGATTTGGCGCCGCCGAGGCCTGCTTTGACCGGGTCGCGTATTTCGAGATCGAGAACGAAGCTGCATACGAGAACAAGATCGCGGCTGGCGAGCTTGATGTGAACAACGTGTTCTCGGGCCCCCGCAAAGCCGAGCTGGATGCGAAGTTTCCCGGCTGGCCGCGCACCTATCCGGGCCTGCTGACCACCTACTGGTCGTTCAACCAGACCAAGCCGCCGTTCAATGACGTGCGGGTGCGCAAGGCGCTCGCCCTGTCGCTCGACCGCGAGTTCATGGTGCGCAACGTGCTGACGCCGGGCTTCCAGCCCGCCTATGCCTTCGTGCCGCCGGGGATTTCCAACTATGACGTGGAGCGCCCGCAGGTCAGCTGGAAGGATATGCCCCGCGCCGAGCGCCTGGTCGAAGCCAAGCGCCTGCTCGACGAGGCCGGCTATGGCCCCTCCAAGCCGCTGAAATTCGAATTCATCCACCGCTCGACCGGCGACAATCCGAAGGTCGCGCCGGTGGCCCAGCAGAACTGGTCGGAGATTGCGGACTGGGTGCAGCCGGTGATCATCAAGCAGGACACGAAAGTGCTGTATGGCCGCCTGCGCCAGACCGATTTCGAGATTTCGGACGGCGCCTGGCTGGCGGACTTCGATGATCCGATCAACTATCTATACCTGCTGCAATCGACGACCGGCCAGCAGAACTATGGCAAGTATGCCAATGCCGAGTATGACGCGCTGCTGACCCAGTCGAATCAGGAACTGGACCTGGCCAAGCGCGCGGCAATCTTTGCCGAGGCCGAAGCCCTGATGCTCGAGGAATATCCGATCACGCCCATGTGGGTGCAGGTCACCCAGGCCCTGGTTGACCCCACGCTGACCGGCTGGGTGGACAATGCCAAGGACAACCACCGCTCGCGTTTCCTTTGCCGCGAAGGCATGAAGACGCCCTGATCCACAATCCCCCCCGCGGGCGGGTGCATAACGGCTGTAACCGGCCGCCTTAGGGGCGAGCCTGCGCGAGCCTCTGGCGGCGGAGGACCTCGAATCGGCGTTTGACGTGGCGGATCCGGCTGGTTTGCGGGCGGATTTCACCCTTGCCGACGGATCGATCAAGCGAGCGGGCCTGCGGCGATCCGTGACCGCCAGGATTGGCCTGTGACGGCTCGCCATGGGGCTGGTTGTGCCGGGCTTCCCGCCAGCCTGAGCAGATTTTCTGCATCCCGGAGACAGAAGTGAGGCAGCGGAGCCACAGTCCGACGTATTCGTGACATATTTCGTACACCGGTGATTGACTTGGTTCCCAGAGCAAACCTTAACTCCGCTTAATTGTCTGCTTCGAGGGTCGAGCAGGCGCCCGCTTTCGTGCGGGAAAGCTTTTTGGGAGAGGCCATATCTATGAATGAAGTGAATCTGAAGACACGTCTTTTGATGTCGTCGATGATCGCGGGCGCGATGTTTGTCGCAACTGCAGTCACGCCTGCCGTTGCGCAGGAAGACGAAGCCGTCGCCACGACTGAGCCGGCGGCAGCAGATACCGAATCCCGCCAGGAGCGCATTACCGTTACCGGTTCGCGCATCCTTTCTCCGAACCTGACGACGACCAGCCCGGTCTCGTCGGTGACTTCGGAAGACATCAAGCTTCAGGGCGTGACGCGCGTTGAAGACCTCGTCGTCCAACTTCCGCAGGCCTTCGCGGCACAGAACTCGACGGTTGCCAACGGCGCCTCAGGTACCGCAACGGTTTCGCTGCGCAACCTCGGCTCGACCCGCACGCTCGTCCTGATCGACGGTAAGCGCATGCCCTACGGCTCGCCGAATGATGCGGCCGCCGACCTCAACCTCATTCCGGGCCAGCTCGTGGACCGCGTTGACGTTCTGACGGGCGGTGCATCTGCCGTCTATGGTTCGGACGCTGTTTCGGGCGTCGTCAACTTCATCATGAAGAAAGACTTCGAAGGCGTTCAGGTTGATGCCCAGTACGGCTATTTCAACCACGAGAACGACTATGACACGAACGGCAACCTGCGCGACGTGATCGAAGGCCGCGCGGCCACCAACCCGACCAACTTTGCCCTTCCCGAAGACAACGTCACGCTGGGCTACAGCAAAGAAATCACCGGCATCCTCGGCGTTCGCACCGATGATGATCGCGGCGGCGTGCTGGGCTATATTTCGTATCGTAACAACGATGACGTCCTGCAGGCTTTCTACGACTACTCTGCCTGCTCGATCGGCGCCGCAACGGCGACCGGCTTCACGTGTGGTGGTTCGGGCACGGCATCCCCGGCTCGTTTCACGGACTTCGGTCTGAACACCGCGCTGGCCAACGGCCGTCCGAGCTACAACTTCACGATCGACCGTACCACCGGCGCGCTTCGCAACTTCAGCAACGCCACCGACCAGTACAACTTCGGTCCGCTGAACTACTACCAGCGCCCTGACGAGCGTTACTCGGCCGGCTTCTTCGCCGACTACGAAATCAATCCGAACATGGACGCCTACGCGAGCTTCATGTTCATGGATTATTCGTCGGTCGCGCAGATCGCACCGTCGGGCAACTTCTTCTCGACCGCCACGATCGGTTGTGACAACCCGCTGCTGCCCGCCGGCCTTGTGACCGGCATCGGTTGCACCCCGGGCGATGTCGCGGCTGGCACGACTGTTGACTTCTACATCGGCCGCCGGAACACGGAAGGTGGCGGTCGCCAAGACAACCTTGGCTACCAGACCTACCGCGGCGTGATCGGCGTCACCGGTCCGCTCTTCAACGCACCGGCTTTCGAGTATGACCTCTCGGCACAGTTCTCGCAGGTTACCCTTGCGCGTTCCTACCAGAACGACTTCTCGATCCAGCGCCTTAACCGCGCCGTTGACGTCATCACCGACCCCGCCACGGGCCTGCCAGCTTGCCGCAGCGCTGTTGACGGAACCGACCCGAACTGCGTGCCTTACAACCCCTACGTCCTCGGCGGCATTGGCCAGGATGCGCTTGACTACCTGCAGGTTCCGCTCCTCCAGAACGGCACCACCGAGCAGGCTGTGATCATCGCATCGATCACCGGCGACCTCGGCCAGTATGGCTTCAAGCTTCCGTCGGCCGACACCGGCCTGCAGGTTGCTGGCGGTTTCGAGTATCGCCGCGATGCCATCACCCAAATCGTTGACAACAGCTTTGCGACCGGCGACGGCGCAGGCCAGGGCGGCCCGACGCTGCCCCTGTCCGGCGAAATCGACGTGTATGACCTCTTCGCAGAGTTTCAGTTGCCGCTCGTTTCGGGCGCACCTGGCATCGAACTGCTCGCGATCGACGGCGCTGCCCGTGTCTCCGACTACTCGACCGGCATCGGCGCCGAATCGTGGAAAGTCGGCGCCGAGTATGCTCCGACGTCGGACCTTCGCTTCCGCGGCAGCTATCAGCAGGCCGTTCGCGCACCGAGCGTCATCGAGCTGTTCGAATCGCAAGGCCTCGGTCTTTTCGACCTTGACGACGATCCATGCGACTTCACCGATCCGAACGGTGACGGCGTTGGCCTGACCGCAGCCTGTATTGGTTCGGCAGGTCACCAGACGAACCTCGCCGCAGCAAATGCTGGGTTCCTGACCTCTCCTGCCGGCCAGTACAACAACTTCAACGGCGGCGATCCCACCCTTGAATCAGAAGAAGCAAAAACCTTCACGGTTGGCTTCGTTGCCACGCCGTCGTTCATCCCCGGCCTCAATCTCTCTGTCGACTACTACGACATCGAGATTACCGAGGCGATCGACACTGTGGGCGGCGCTGTTACCGTCGAGCTTTGCTACTTCCAGAATGATCCGGCTGCTTGCAGCCTGATCACACGTAACGCTGCCGGCAACCTCTGGACCTCTGGCGCTCAGGTAATCGACCTGAACCAGAACATCGGTGGCATCCAGACTTCCGGCTTCGACATTTCGGGTGCTTACGGCTTTGAAATCGGTGCCCTGGGCGGGATCAACCTGTCCTACAACGGTACCGTCCTCGACAGCTTCACCGTTGATCCGGCCGGCAACCCGGCGTTCGAGTACGACTGCGTTGCTGCCTACGGCAACAGCTGCGGCACCCCTACGCCTGATTACCGTCACCGCGCTCGCGTGGGCTGGGATACACCCTGGGAAGGCATCAGCCTGAACGGAACGTGGCGCCACATCGGTGAAGTTTCGCTCGATACGGGCGTCACCACCCGCGTTGACTCGACCTTGGAAGCCCAGAACTACTTTGATATTGCCGGTACCTGGGCAGTCAAAGACTGGGCGGCGTTCCGCTTCGGCGTCAACAACGCCCTGGATGATGATCCCCCACTGACGGCCTCGGCCGGCACCACGGGTAACGGCAACACCTACCCGCAGACCTATGATGCTCTTGGACGCTATGTGTTCGTCGGCGTGACGCTCGACTTCTAAGTCAGGCGAAAGACCCAACAGAAGCGGCGGTTCCGGAAACGGAGCCGCCGTTTTTCTTTGCCGCGCGGTTTGCGGAAACCGCCGCCGCTGGCGAGAAGGGCAACGTGATTGCGGACCTGCTTGGCCGGAATGTCAGCTGAGTTGGTGGAACAAGGGCAGCAGTCTTGGAGGCCCGGCAGCAGGCGCGAGCCGGATCAGCCCGCGCGCCAACGGGCGTAGAGCGCGGTGGGCAGCAGGCGGTCCGAGCCGGCCTGCGGGATCGCCATTTCGCCTTGCTCCATCACGCCGCCGTACGGCGCCATCCGGTCGGCCAGGGTCTGGGCGAGGGCGAGGTAGGAGAGGCGCACGGCGTAAGCCGTGGCGATGACGAAGAGGGGGCTGTCCGTCAGCAGGCCCTGCACGCCGTCGAGCAGGGCGGGCAGATCTTCCTCGAACCGCCAGGTCTCGCCCGTGGTGCCACGTCCGAATTTCGGCGGGTCGAGGACGACGGCGTCGTATTTCGAACCGCGCCGCTGCTCGCGGGCCACGAACTTCATGGCGTCGTCGGCGATCCAGCGGATGGTCTGGCCGTCCAGGCCGGAGAGCGCCTGGTTGTCCTTGCCGTAGCCGTTGGATTTGGGGCTGGCATCGAGGTGGACGACCTCCGCTCCGGCAGCGGCGCAGGCGAGCGACATCATGCCGGTATAGCCGAACAGGTTCAGCACTTTCACCGGGCGGCCGGCGGCGCGGATCCGGTCCTGCGCAAATCTCCAGTGTACGGAGTGTTCCTGGAACAGGCCCATGTGGCGGAAGGCAGTGCGGCGGGCGGTGAAGGTGAGGCCGTTCCAGCGCATCGGCCAGGCGTCCACCGCGCGGGGGGAGAGGATTTCCCACTGGCCAACGCCGTCCTCGTCCGGACCCTTGGCGGCGAAGCGGGCGTCGGCTTTCCAGCTCTGCACGGGCCGGGCCGGGTTCCAGAAGGCCTGCGGGTCCGGGCGGATGACGGTCTGGGCGCCGAAGCGCTCGAGCTTCTGGAGGTGGCCGCTGTCGAGCAGGGCGTAGTCTTCCCAGTCATCGGCGATCAGTAGGCGGGTCTCGGTCTGCATCAGGCATATCCCCGCTGGCGCCAAGCTTCGTAGATCATGATCGCGGTGGCCTGCGCGAGGTTCAGGCTGTCGGCGCCGCCGCGCATGGGGATGAGGGAGAGGTTGTCGCAGGCGGCTTCGACGTCTGCCGGCAGGCCGGCCTGTTCGTTGCCCATCAGGATCACCGAGGGGGCGGCGAAGGGCGCAGCGTCATGGCGCATCGTGGCGTTGACGCTGGCGGCGGTGAGGGCGAGGCCCTGTTTCTGCCGCCAGGTGTCGAAGACGGCGAAGCTGGCATGCGCGAAAGGCATGTCGAACAGCGAGCCCATGGAGGCGCGGACGGCTTCGAAACTATAGGGGTCGCAGCAGGTGCCGATGAGGATCACACCGCTGGCGCCGGCGCAGTCGGCCGTGCGCAGGATGGTGCCGAGATTGCCGGGATCGCGGACTTCGTAGAGTGCTACATAAAGAGGCGCATCGGCCTTCGGCGCGGGCAGGGCGTCCGGCGTGAGGTGGCGCTGGCGGAAGGCGGCGACGACGCTCTGGGCATTGTCCTTCTGGGTGATCTTCGACATCAGCCGTTCGGGCGCCAGCACGACCCGGGCCCCAGCTTTCTCGGCCTCGCGGGCGAGGGCGGCGATCTGCGGGCGTTCGGCCATGTCTGCTGCAATCACGACAGTCTCGGCCTGCCAGCCGCGCGCGAGGCCCTCGCCGACGATCCGGGCGCCTTCGGCAAGGAACAGGCCCGTCTCGGCGCGTTCCTTCTTCCGCTCAAGGCTCTTGAGGGACTTGATCAGCGGGTTGGAAGGGCTGGTCAGGGTTTCGGGTGGTCGGTTCATGGGTCGGGGAGCCTGCGGGGTCAGTCTTGCGGTTCATTAACGGATAGGGCATCCCACAGAGAAGGGACAATGATTACAGGAGGTCAGCGACGTCGTGCGCCTGCTTGACTACCTGACGGGTCTCGTTTCGCTCCTCGCCCTGCCCTTTATCGCGTGGTGGAGCGTGAACCAATCCCCCCAGAGCGCCGCAAGGCTGGAGGCCCGGCTCGAGGCGAAAGCGCAGCAAGCGCTTCATCTGGCCGGGATCGACTGGGCGAGCGTCGACATGGACGGGCAGACGGCGATCCTCACCGGCGGGGCGCCTTCGGGCGACGCAGCCGAGGACGCCGCCCGCATCGTGCTGCGCAGCAGCGGCAAGGGCGGGGTGCTGTTCGGCGGCATTTCCCAGGTCGAGAACCATGTTCATACCGCAGATCCTGTGCGCCCCTACTTGTGGACTGCGGAGAAGATGCCGGACGGGCAGCTGGTGCTGTCAGGACACGTGCCGTCAAAATCCCTGCGGGCGGACCTGATGCTACAAGCGGAGGCCGTTTCGATGGGGCCCGCCGAAGACCGGATGATCGTGGCGGCCGGCGCGCCGGAGGGCAACTGGCAGGGCATTGCGGCGCTGGCGATCAGCCAGGTTGCCGAACTGGACGCCGGCAGCGCC
>Ga0163144_10021422_pt1 | contig 12853 bp, 10 predicted proteins | sample OliLak19BULKMAT1_FD_123175 | JGI IMG/M metagenome (GOLD analysis project Ga0163144, IMG submission 123175) | Freshwater microbial mat bacterial communities from Lake Vanda, McMurdo Dry Valleys, Antarctica - Oligotrophic Lake LV.19.BULKMAT1 | ecosystem: Environmental > Aquatic > Freshwater >...
CGCGTGCGCTTTTGGAGGCAGTATTAAAAGCACAAAGTTATGATGAAGCGGTAGAACAAAATAAGGATAAAGAAATTGACTTTTCTGGTTTTGAAAATGACCCAGATATTCCTGACGCTAAAGAATTTATTACTCGCGTTTTCGGCACGGAATTATTACAGAAATGTTTAGTATCAAAAGTAAAATACGCTCCTGATAAAATAAATGTAAACATAAATGGAACTGATTACATATTACCGATTGATGTTTATGCGGAGTGGGAAAAACAAATGCCAGAAGTAAAAAGCAGAAAATTCCGTGCCGAATCTTTTGTGCTTTGGAATACAGATATAAATTTCAGTAAAAAATTCATTCCCACACCGATTCATTTTTACAGTTTTCACGGTGAACAACCAGAACAACTAGATTATTTAACTCACGTTCCAGATGAGGGAAAAATGAGACAGTATAAATTGGGAACTATAACGCACGAAGTCGCTCACCATGTTTACGATTACTTAATGGACGCAGGTAAAAGGAAAGTATGGAAAGAGTTAGTTGATAGAACGAGTGCGATAACGGGATATGCAAAATCCTACGCCGAACACAAACTAAAATACGATGAATTTTTTACTGAAGCCGTAAGATTGAAAACAACAACTCCGGATTATCTTAAAATCAACTTCCCAGAAATTGACCAGTTTTTGACTGATAATTTTCCAGACATTAAGATATAATGAGTTCTGAATTATGGCGAAAAAATAATTTGGCGAATCCGAAACCCGCCCATATTCATCCCCAGACCCCCCTGCGGGCGGAAAACTGCCGAGTCCGCATTAGTTCCTTTCAAAAAAAGTTCGAGCAAAGTGTATAATTACGGCACCACAAATATTTTTTATATCCAGATTTTTCTGGTTTTTTTTCTTGTAAAATAGTTCTCAAAAGTGATTTGCCCAAAAGTAGAATTAAAGATAATATTGTTAATATGAAACTAAAAACTATCGATGAGATTTCTGTTCTGCAAACTTTGGATGAGTCTCAGTTCAATCTTTTAAACATAATAAATGAAGAGTATCAAAGAGGTTTTTTGGCACTGAATACTCTGGGATCTTACAGCGTAACTTTTTATGGTGGGGCGATGATTCAGCCGGAAGACAAAGCCTACAACGGGGTATTTGAATTAGCTTCTGGTTTTGCTCAGAGGAATTGGGGAGTGGTTTCTGGGGGAGGTCCTGGAATAATGGAAGCGGCACTAAAAGGTGCTCAAAAAGAGCATGGTAAAGCCATAGCTTTCAAGATTGATATTCCTGGGGAACCTATAAACATTGATCCTGATCTGGTGCTGACTTTTACACAGTTTTCAGTTCGAAAATATTTACTGAGGCAGTCTGATGTTTTTGTATTTGCCCCAGGCGGCCTTGGGACTTTGGACGAATTGATGGAGCTTTTGACTCTAATTAAAACCCGTAAATACCCTGCAAAACCGATTTTCTTGTATGATTCGAGCTTTTGGAAAGGTTATGTGGAGTGGTTCAAAGAAGTCCTTTTGAAAGATCGCAAGGTAATTGCTGCAGATTTTCTAGATTTTTTTAAATTAGTTGATAGTCCCGAGGAAGTTCTAGAAATACTCTTTAAGTAACTTTCTAGATTAGTCCAAGCCCTTAACTATAACTTTCAAGGCTTGGTTGATTTCCTGAGCTGTAATTTGGGAATTGTATTTAAACCCTAATTTTTTGGAGGTATTTTCTCTAAGTTCCAGGTTTGTGGCATTTCTGAGATTTCCACTAAAAGTCAACCTACCAGCGAAAACTAACTTTTTTTCCTTGAAAACGTCGTTTAGGCTTTGGTTAATTACTGAAGAAAGTACTGCCAGTAAAATTGGTAAATCTAGACTTTCATCTTGGAGATTTTTAGGTAAGCCAGTGAGCTGGATATAGATATCACGGTTTTTGAGGTCCAGGTCCAGGTATTTTTCAGCAATTGCTAGGATTGAATTGAGTTTGGCGGCTTTTATTCCCAGAGCTTCTCTTCTTCCAAAAAAACTTCCCCCAAAATTGGGTTTACTAACCAGAGCTTGGATTTCAACAATCAAAGGTAAATCTTTATCAATTGCCAGGCCGTAACTCACTCCCACTCCAGATTCTAGATTTTCCAGTAGAGCCAGGCTCGGATCAGTAACTATTTCAAGACCAGTTTCTTCCATTTTCATCAGTAATAGACTGGAAGTAGTCCCAAAACGATGTTTGGAAAAGCTCAAAGTACGGTACTGGGGGCTTTCTGAGGCTTCTAGAAGTAAAACAGAATCTACCAGATGTTCCAGGGTTTTCGGGCCAGCAATTTGACCATCTTTAGTGACATGGCCGATTAGAATTATGCTAATATTTCTAGACTTTGAAATTGCCAAAAATCTACTTGCTAGGGTGGAAACTTGGGAAATTGAACCAGGGCTTGCTGATATTTGGCTGCTAAAAATAGTCTGAATAGAGTCAATAATTACTACATTTGAAGTACTTGTTTCCAAAATCTGCTCAATTTGCTCAAAGTTATTTGCTTGCAGAACTTTAATTTCTTTAGGGATATTGAGTCTTTGGCTACGGCGGGCTAGCTCAAAAGCTGATTCTTCAGCAGTTACATACAGCAAATTCGGTTTATTCTCGGCCGGTGTCAGGTAGAGCGACCTTAGAACCTGTAAAGCCAGGGTAGATTTGCCAAGTCCGGGCTCGCCAGCAAGCAGCGTCAGACTTCCAGCGGTCAATCCTTTTCCCCAAAAATTGTTCAAAATCGGTGTGGAAAATAGATAAATATGGTTTTGGTGATCTTGCTTTAGTTTTTTTAAAATATTTTCTAGGGTGTCAGGCTGGGCTTGGCTTTCCTGATTTACTGAGTAACTTTGGATTTGAGCGGAATCTTCAGGAGATTTTTGTACCTGTTCCACAAAGCTGTTCCAGGCTGAGCAGTTCGGACATTTGCCTAGCCATTTTGGATTCTGGTAGCCACAATTACTACACTGGAAAATAGTTTTCGGTTTCATTTTTTAAAAATAGAAATAATCTTGAAATTTGGCAACTTATTTAGTATTTTAATCAAAAAGTCTAAAAGTATTTTAAGCAAATTTAGACAATGTTCTTTGGTATCAAAAAAGTATTTGAAACCTAAATTCCACTTTTCATTATCAAATATCTAAGATATGCTAGTTTTTTGACTTCAATGGATACTTAGAAATAGTAATTTTGAAACTAGAAGTATAAAACCCTAATAATCCTGAAAGCAGAATTCGCTCAAAACGGGATTCGACCTGAATTTTTGGACTTAAATCCGCTATATTTTTTAGTGTAGTTGTAACTAACGATATACCACTTATAGAAGAGTAATTTGTATTACTAGGATTTTTAATTTTATTATTAATAACTAATTCAAAAATGCTATGACCTAGGCTGTCAATGTAAATCATTACATTTGATCCATTCTTACTAAAATCTAACTCGCTAGCGTATTTATTCAAGTTATTCATTATTTCAATAATAATTGTGAGTAATTTCGGATAAACTTGTTTGTCCAGCAAGGTTAATTGTATATGGGCTGGATTATGACATTCTATAGCCAAGGCAGCTCTGAGATTATTTTCGAAAGTTTCCAATCCATTTTCTATAAAAGTAGGTTTTACTTTAAAAGCTTTTTCGATATAGCCGATAATAAAGTTCATGTTTAGATCTTTGAAAACTTCAACCGGAACTTCAATTTTAAATGCAGAGTAAAGCTGGATTGATTCATAAAAATAACAATCAGGCTCTATTTGTTTTAAAATATTAATTGCAAGATCTCTATAATCAGCGTCATCTATGCACTCTAAAATTCCGTAAAAATGCCCCAGCAAATTCTTAATAGAATGTATCAAAATATGCAAAACCTCTTTGTGTCTGCTTGTATAATTTTTATTTAGAGTATTTAAGTGAACAAGAGAATTAGCAAGTTTTGCAGTAACCTCCTTGCATTTAGTAATACTATTTTTCAACAGCATTTCGCAATCTCTTGAATTTAAATAATCCAGATTCTGTGAATGTTTTATAGCGGCACTAAGCTCAATATAGCCTTCTTTGATTTCATAAACAGTCTTAATTATTTCTTGTCGCCTGGTTTCTCGTATTTTTAATGCCCATGTTTCCATAGAATAGATAAGAAACACCTAAGTTTTTAAAACTTGTCACATTTTGATTAGTATATTTGAAGTATTATTAAACAATATTGTGACCGTAAATAATTTAAAAGACGATGAAATCGTAGCTAAAAGTTCAGTAAAGTTATTTATCACTAAACCTAAACCGACTTGTCGATAGCCATTTACAATGATTAACCATAATAATCAGTCTTAAATTCATTCTTGACCAAAACTTTGAGTCTTGGTTTTTTTTGGAAAGAATATGTTTTATATTACCACTTCTAGGCCTTACACCAATTCCAATCCTCATCTGGGAACTATGATTGACGCGATTTATGGCGACACCTACAGTAGATTTTTTAAAAGGGTAGGGGAAGGCTCGACTTATTTTAGCATGGGTACTGATGAGCACAGCTTCAAAATCGTTGATAAAGCAAAGGAATTAAGTACAACTCCCAAAGAATTTGTAGACAAAAAATATAAGGAGTTCAAATCAGCTTTTGAAAATTTGGATATTCTTTCAGATAATTTCATTCAAAGCTCGGAACCGAAACACCACTGGCTTGCGAACCTGGTTTGGGAAAAGCTAAAAGCTAAAGGATTAATCTATAAAAAAAATTACCATGGGTTATACTGCACTGGGTGCGAGGATTTTTATTCAGAAAGCCAATTAATTGATGGCCATTGTCCAATTCACTCAAACCTGCAAATTCAAAAAGTAGATGAAGAAAATTATTTTTATAAATTATCTAGTTTCAAAGAGCAGATCTTGGATTATCTAGGAAAGGTAAAAGTCCCTGACAAAAGCGTAATTCTCGAGATGCAGAATTTTACTGAAAAACTTGAGGATATCTCTATTTCTAGAGACCGTTCTAGGCTTAGTATGGATTGGGGAATTCCAGTATGGAGTGATCCAAAAAGTCTAATGTATGTCTGGTTTGAGGCTCTTCTTACCTACCTCACACCTCTTCTAGACGATGATCTGTACGAGCAGTGGCAAGAAGGTGATAATGACATTAAAGCTCAAATTGAAGGGGAAGTTTGGGAAACTTTGAAAGAAAAACTGCCTCAGAACCTGCAAATAATTGGTCGAGATAATTCTAAATTCCATTTGATTATTTATTCTGCAATTTTGTTTGGATTAGACTTACCAGCAATTGAAACTGTCATAATCCATGGAATGATTAACGATCATCTGGGCCGAAAATTCGCTAAATCTCTGGGTAACGGAGTAGAACTAGTTGATTTTTTAGCAAAAGTAGGAAAGGAAGGGGTGAGGTTTTTTATTCTGCATGATGTGAATTCTGTCGGAGATACAAACTTCCATTGGGGTAGGGCACTAGAAAGTCATAATTCTAATTTGGCTGATAATCTAGGAAATTTACTGATTAGAATTACAAATCTAATTGATAAAAATTTGGATGGAAAAATCGATTTACTCGAGACAAATATAGATCAAGATTTAGTAAATTTAAGTGAGGTTTATACTAGTTTAAAAGCTTTCAATTCTCAGACTGCTTTGCAAAAAATATTTAGCCAAACAGCCAAGATTAATCAGTATTTGGAAGAAACTAAACCCTGGCAATTAGTGAAAGATTTTGAGAACGGCGAATCCAGAAATAAGTTCGTTGAAATTCTCACTAAATCTGCCCTTGCTCTTCTTAAAATTGCAGAAGCCCTGTCAATATTTCTACCTGAAACTGGAAGTCAAATTGCTGAATCACTAACGGCTGAAAAAATCACGAAAGCTAAAGTTTTATTTCCAAAATTAGAACTAAATTCCGAAGTTTAGGTGGGTAAATCACTAGGAGGTTCGTGATTAACTGCTGACTGGCTGGGGTTTGGGTTTTTGTAGGTTTGTGGAAATCCTTGTGGGTATTGCTGCGGAGCGAAGTGTGGTTGGGATTGTGGAGGTTGTTGAGAATTCGGATAATTTTGATTTGGGTTTGGATTGAAAGACTGGTTTTGATTTGCTGACTGGTACTGCGGAGGGGTATAATTAGAGTTTCGGGGAAACTGGTTTTGTTGACTCGCTCTCGAATGGTCTTGGTTATACTGAGATTCATACTCTTGAGGGGAACTAGGATTTTCTACATTTGTCTGTGAACCGTCGTTTTGGAGGTAAAAAGCTGGCTGATACTGCTGAATAACTACAGGCGATTCACTATTTGGTTTAGGTTGAGCTTGCTTATAATTACCATAAATTGAGCTAATTGCTGTTTGTATCTTGATTTCTGGGAAGTGGAATAAACTTGCGCAGCTCTCACAGTCCAAAAAAAGTTCATTAGAATCAGTCCCAAAGTCAATTTCTTTGCCTATTAAACCCTTATAGAATCTCTTCATTCGGTATAGTTTTTCAGAAGATTTGTAATATATTCTATTTAACCATTTGCCTGCCTTACCGTCCAGTGGTCCAAAGTGACCACCACCATAGGATTCATCTGTATTAGTAGGTCCAGACTGGGTAAATTTTTGCGTGTTTGTAGTGTACTCGTTTAGGTATGCAAAAATACCTTTTTTTATATTCCCTTCGTCAATATTTTTGTTGTTTTTATCGTAGATAGTGACCCATCGAAATTTCAAACGATATCTGGGTTTGTTGATTGAGGCTTGCGCCGTGCTGAGTATACTCTCTTCCTCTTTTGTGAGTCTCTGAAAACCTCTAGAGTCAGTTTCAAAATCTCCATTTGAAGTGAATTCGTTTCTGAGTCTTTGAACTTCTTTTTTCCAGCCGGGAATTCTATTTCTAGCATCAAAAGGTCTAAATATGTACTGCAGAACTACATAAGCATCGGGTGGGGTAGTTTTTAAAAAATTGATAAGTAGCGCCATTGGATCACTAATCAGAACACCATCTCTATAAAAATGTTTCCAGCTTTTAATAGGATGTACATCATTTTTCCCAAGGACTACATCAGCCCCTCTATAGCCTTTTAGGCCCTCTACTCCATCTTCATCCCACCAGTTTTCAGGCCAATTTTTAAATGGATGGTCGCAGCGAACAGATTCGATTCCTGGATAATGAGTTTTGAGAAAGGTGAGAGCTAGTTCCAACCTCCCAGATTCAGCTGTTAGGTAAGTATTAATTTCACCACCTTTTGCCACAATTTCAAAAACAAGATTGAAAAACCATTTCCCCTCAGCATATATTTCTGAGATAGATCTACCCCCACTGATGCTTGTGGCATCTACAAAAAAAGCCTCCATTTCTGAAATCGGTATATAGGTTTCAGGAGGTACAATAAATCTCACAGTTCCAAATTTCTGTTTGCTAAAATACCCTGTCTTTTTCTTCTCCAAAAATTTATCATCGTACCACTCATAGGCTTTTACTCCTATAATCACTATCCCACCATAAAGTAGGACCTGAAACAAGCCAAAAATAATCCCGACAAAAAATTGTAATAAATCCATTAAAAAACTAATATTTGATAACCCCAAGATAGCCTTTTTTTCCAAAGATGTCAACCTTGACAAAGCCTGATTAATTGATTTTAAAAGGACGGATGACAAATTATAGGCGTAAAAAAAGTAGTAATTATAATAAAGTTCCAACTAAGCAATTCAACATCAACAGATCCATTAGTTCTAGTCAGGTGAGAATCATAGATGATCAAGGAAATATGCTCGGGGTTTTTGACACTAAAGAAGCTTTAAAAATGGCTGAAGAGAAAGAGCTAGATTTGATTGAAATTAATCCAAAAGCCCTGCCTCCAATTGTTAAACTAATTGAATATACGAAGTTTAAATACCAGCAAGATAAAGCTGAAAAAACTAAACCTAAACTAGTTAACGAAATTAAAATTCTTAGAGTTTCAGTGCGTATTAGTGTACATGATTTGCTAGTTCAAGCCAAAAAAGCTGACGAATTCCTTTCTAAAGATATTAAAGTAAAGCTTCAAGTTCAAATGCGTGGTCGAGAAAAACAATTCCCTGAAGTTGCTCAGGAAACGATGAAGAAGTTTTTGGAACTAGTGACATTTGAATACAGTTTTGAAAACGAACCAAAGCTACTAGGTGATAGCGATTTTTGCATAATTAAACCAAAAAAAGCTGCTTAGTTTTTGAATTAAACATTTTCTATAATTAATTAAAATTTTTCATGAATCTCAATCCATTTGAGTTTGTTTTAGACTTGTTTGTACCCAGACAAAATGCTAATTTTAGCAGTATTCATAGTTATCTCAGTCGGGCTGAAATCGACACACAGATACCTAGGTTAAAAAACCTTGAAGTAGGTCAAAAACAATATTTAAACCAGGTTCTAATCGCTAGTGAGTATTCTAGTAATTTGATTCAGGATTTAATTGAAAGAGCGAAGTTTTATGGTGAAATTGCAATTACTTACGACTTTGCAAAACTACTATTTTCCAAAACCACCGAAATGCCCAAACCTGATCTAATCGTTCCTGTGCCATTTGATCCTGGGCGGCGAGTTCAGCGGGGCTACCATATTCCAGAATTGATAGCTAAGGATTTAGCGAAGTTTTTAAAAACTAAAGTATCAACTATTTTAATAAAAACTAAAAACACAGCCCAGCAAACCCTATTAGACAGAGAAGAAAGGCTGAAAAACTTAGAAAATAAATTTAAAATTAATAGTCCAGAAATTCAAAATCTAGAAAAAGCCAAAACCATTTGGCTCGTCGATGATCTGGTGACTACTGGGACTACCCTCTTGGAATGTGCAAAAACTATTAAGCAAGAATATCCTGAAATAGAAATTTATGGAGTGGTTGTTTCTGGAAATTGATTGACTGAAATGATATTACTTGTTGAAACTTAAAATGTGGGCTAAAATCAGCCTAAATAATTCTATATGTCTAAAGTTTTATGTATTCTTGATGGTTTTGGTTTGCTACCTGATTCCGAAAATAATTGTATATCTATGGCAAAAATGCCAAATTTTCGCAGACTTTTGAAAGATTACTGGTGGACTACTCTAAATGCAGATGGTGAAGAGGTTGGCCAGGAAACCGGATTAGTTGGAAATAGTGAAGTCGGACATATGAATATTGGTGGTTTGAAACTAGTTCCCCAGCTGAGCTATCAGATTACTAAATCTAGCGAAAATAGTTTTGATCTAAAAAAAGAATTATCTCCAGATCAGCTTTTTGACCCTAAAAAACTCCTTCAAAAAACTTTTAACCAGCCAGAAAAATCTAAAATTGTTCATCTAGTTGGTCTTTTTTCCAAAGGTAAAATCCACTCAGATTTACGACACTGGGCTGGGGCGATACAGGTTGCTGGAAAAAGCGGAGCTGAAAAAATAGTTCTACATATTATTTCCGATGGACGAGATTCAGATAGAAAAAGTCTAGTAGAAACCTGGGAGTATTTTATAAAAACATTTGAAACTAAACTAAAACCCTTTGAAAATAAAGTTTTCCTTGGTTCTTTAGGTGGGCGTTTCTACTCTATGGATAGGGATAACAACTGGGATAGAGTGGCACGCGGAATCATGCCCATGATTAGCTATAAAGCCATTGATGCTTCAGATCAATGTGATAACAAACCATTATTGAAATTTTTTAAAGAAAAATATGAGGTGGATTTGAAAAAGATTTTAGATGAGGAGTCTCAAAAATGGGATATTCATGACAAGGCTGAGGATGGTGGACCAGGACCAAATTATTTCTTTGAAAGCACACATGAACATCAATTCTTTAACAGTCAAGACCGTCAAAACAGACAAGAACTAGGCCCACTAAAAACCGATATTGAATGGATGCTAAAATATTACACTGAAAAATGGTATGAAAAAGAGATTTATGATGAGTTTTTGCCCCCAACAACTTTTTATTATTTACCAATTGGGCAGGAAACAAGACCTTTCGAGCAAATTATGCCGACTGATACAGTTTGGCTACTTAACTTTCGCACCGATAGAATGAAACAGTTTGGGAAAATGCTGACTGAAATTAACCGGGAATTTGATTTGAACCTGACAATTCTTTCAATGAATGATTATTGTTTTAACTCAGAGCTATATCTCGACGAAAAACTGGAAATTAAAAGGCAAAAAACGGAAAGTGGTTATTATCCCGTTTTCAAAAACCAGCCCGTTCAAGAAACTCTAGCTCAGAGAATCAGTGAGCAAAATAAAACCCAGCTTCACATCGCTGAAACTGAAAAATACAACCATGTAACCTATTTTTTTAACGGTGGTCAGGATAAAAAATGGCCTGGCGAAGACTGGAGTGTAATTCCTTCAAACAAGGTTGCAAGTCACGCTGAAAAACCTGAAATGAAAGCACTTGAAGTAACAGATTATATTTTAGATAATGGCCTAAGTAAATATGATTATATTATTGTAAATTACGCTAATCCTGACATGGTAGGCCACACTGGGGATATAGAAGCTGGAATTAAATCTATGGAATTTTTGGATTTGCAACTAGGTAAACTTGTGGAAAAAATTGAATCTGAGGGCCACCAGATGGTTATTATTGCAGATCATGGTAATATAGAATTTGTAGGTGATTACAAGCAGGGTGGTAAAGCAGTCACTGATACAGAACACAATGCCAGTTCTGTCCCTTGCATAATAGTATCTAGAAATTTTGATAAAAAAATACTCCTAGAAAATTTTGCTAAAATCAAAAGTGAAATGAGTCCCGCAATGAATTTAGATCTGTGTAAGAAAGTTTTAGACCAAGAAAATCAGCTGGACCTTTCTCAATCCTGGCTTAATTCAAATGACATCCCAGAACCGCGCTGGTCACTTTGGATGGCAGGAGTAATTTTGATGGGGCTTTAGATTTGACAAAAGACTAGGCTAAGATTCTGATTGGTATCTAATGGCTGAAACGATTAGTAGAGTAATGGTAATCCTGGCAAATCCTGCAAGTGAGACTGATCAGAGGTCTAATTTAATTAATAATCTTTGCAAAACTTACTCAGAAGCTTGTCAAAATACAGGCCTAGAAGTCGATTTTCTAGATCTTTACAAAGACGAAGAGTTTGACCCAGTTCATAATTTAGATGAGAGAGATACTAAAGTTTTAGAGTATCAAATACGACTTAGAAAAGCTCAGATGATAGTGTTTTTTCACCCAGTTTGGTGGCAGAGTGTGCCAGCTCTTTTGAAGGGATTCCTTGATAAAGTCCTAATTTCTGGATTCGGATACCGCTACTCAAACAAAGTTGTTCAGGGACTGCTTGAAGATAAACAGGCTATAGTTGTAGCAACTAGTGAACAGCCAGTTTGGCAGCTTCGGTATATTTACGGGAATATTTTAGAAAATTTTTGGCAAAAAGTAGTTTTGGGATATTGTGGTGTGAAAAGTAAAATTTTTGTATTTGGTAACTTTAGATCTGTTCCAGATTCTGAAATCGAAAAGTGGCATAAAAAAATGGAAAATCTTGCTAAAAAAATTAATACTAAAGAATCTGCTTTAGATTGGTTCTAAATTAGAATATTTTTGTTGTGACAAATTTACAAAGGTTTTGGTATATAATCGTTTTAATATCACTCGTGATGGTGGTTTTTTATTTTGGTTTTTTATTTGGAATCAGAGAAAATATTAATAGCGAAAAAGACGAAATTACCTTAATTGGTCCAAACGGTGCTAACCAGAATTTTATTACTCAAATTCAGAAAAAAGATGTTTCAGGGCTTTTAAATTCAGAAAAAATTGCTACCTATGGAGAAATGCTGTTCATAGTTGAAGAGAAAAAAACTCAAATTTTAATTTCTTTAAAAGATATTCCAAATAGTGTAAAACAAACCAAAAGTAGTAATAAATTAGAAAAAGCAATACCTAGTAAACTCAATGTAGCTTTGGCTAGAAGAACTGTGGATGGTTTGGATTATGAATACGAGATTGTGGGTGAACTGAGTTTTGACGCTCCTAAAAATAATTCACGCTCTGGGCAATTTTCCAAAATTTTGGAACAGTCATTTTCAGATACTAGTGCAAAATCAATCCAGAGAATTGAACTTCAACCAATCGATAAAAATAAAGACTTTAATCTTTTTTCCGAAGACAATCCAAATCTACCGATTGAAGTAAGAAAGAAGCCGGCACCATTTTTTTGGATAAATTTATAAAAGCTTTTGGAATTAATGAATACTTGTTTCTTTGGGAAATTACAAATCTGTTCTGACTATATAAAAATCTAATTTTTCTTGATCTTTTTGATCCAAATTTAACTTAATTTCTTCAGCTATTAGACCACCTTCAGTTTGCTGGCTTTCTCCAGAGGCAAATAAAATTATCAAATAAGGATTATCTTTAGAAAAGTGATTTTTACCCCAGCCATTGTCTCCAGTTGCGATATTGATCGTCAATAAAATATTTCTACTAGCTTCACTCACAATAGTTTTTATAACCTCTGGGTTTTCTTCTTCATATTGAAATTCACTGTGTACAAACACATCAAAAAAATTACTTTGAGCTAAATCATCAAGTTTATTTGCGAGCACTCTAGAGTCCAGTGTTCCAATGGTCCCAATGGCATTGTGCATTTCTAGAGGTCGTAGTTTGCACATTTGCTTGTCACCAATGAAAGCTGTTGTAACTTCCAAGTCATAACCTACTTCTAGGGCTTTTATTCGAATTTTTCTAGCAGTTGCATTAGCACAATCTTGGGCTACTTTTAGCTCGTTTCCGTTACAAAGTTGTGGAAAGCTGAGCACTCTCTTGCGAACGGCCCCACAATTGCAGTGATATGTAACAGTGAATTTGAAAATATTGCGTTTTTGAGACCAATTCA
>Ga0163144_10021424_pt1 | contig 12851 bp, 14 predicted proteins | sample OliLak19BULKMAT1_FD_123175 | JGI IMG/M metagenome (GOLD analysis project Ga0163144, IMG submission 123175) | Freshwater microbial mat bacterial communities from Lake Vanda, McMurdo Dry Valleys, Antarctica - Oligotrophic Lake LV.19.BULKMAT1 | ecosystem: Environmental > Aquatic > Freshwater >...
CCGGGCCCGGGCCTCGGCCTGGTCGGCGGCTTTGCGCGCCGCGAGCGCCTTGTCCTTCTTGGGGCTGGACGCCCGACCCAGCATGTTCAGCACCTCGACTCCTGCCGAGAAGGCCATGGCGGCATAGATATAGCCCTTGGGCACATGGAAGCCGAAGCCGTCGGCGATCAGAACCATGCCGATCATCAGCAGGAACCCCAGCGCCAGCATCACGACCGTCGGGTTCTTGGCGATGAAGTCGGCGAGGGGGTCGGCGGCCAGCAGCATGACGGCTACGGCCGTCATAACCGCCACGACCATGATGGGCAGATGTTCGGTCATGCCCACTGCGGTCAGGACGGAGTCGATGGAAAAGACCAGGTCCAGGATGATGATCTGAACGATGGCGGCCCCGGCGTTGGAGATGGCCACGTCCTTCTTGTCCAGCATGTCATGCGAAGGCGTAGGATCGACCGTATGGTGGATCTCCTTGGTCGCCTTCCACACCAGGAACAGACCACCCGCAATGAGGATCAGGTCCTTCCATGAGAATTCGTTGCCCATCACAGTGATCGCGGGCTGGGTCAGGCCAACCAGCCAGGCGATGATCGACAGCAGCGCCAGTCGCATGATCAGCGCGAGGCCGATGCCGATCCGGCGCACGCGCTGGCGCTGATGCTCGGGCAGCTTGTTCGACAGGATCGAGATGAAAATCAGATTGTCGATCCCCAGCACCACCTCCATGACGATCAGGGTGACCAGGGCCGCCCAGGCAGCGGGGTCGGAAAGCAGCGGAGTGATGCTCTCGAACATGGCAGACGGGATCCCTTGGAGTCCGGCCCCGGAAGACCCGGCGAGACGGTCGGGCCTTTCAACACGCTTCTATCGTCACGGTTGCCGGTCGGGCAATCCGCCGCGTCGCCTGGATGTAGCCTTTGGACAGGGTGTCGCGTAGCCTAGCGCATGGACCGCGATGCGAAATCCGCTGGAAAGATGCCTGGGACCCTCGGCCTGCCGCTGCATCTGGTCCTGACGTTAGTCCTTGCCTTCGCCCCGATCGGGGCTCTGGCCGCGACGACCTCGCCGAGCGTCATGCCCGCTGCCTGCGGCATGATGGCAGACTTGAGCGATCATGAGGCCGGTGCCGAGGCCTGTTGCGACGCCATCTGTGCCGTGGTCGGAAGCGGCGCCGTGCCGCCGACGCCCTCACCGGACCTCGAGCCCGTAGTTTTCGGGACGTCCGTCGTCAGCGGGTTTCGATCACTGGATCGGACAGGCGTGTCCTCGACACCCGAGCTGCCGCCCCCGCGAAACCCGGGCGGCTGACGACAACCGAACTTTTCTCATTTTAACCAGTCACGGAGACTGAAACATGACCCGAATACTGACCCTGGCCAGCCTGGCCCTCATCGCATCCGGCACCGCCGCACTCGCCGCCGAACCCGCCGCCGTGGCGGGTCTGGTGCAGAACTGCTGCGATCTGCTTCTCGATTGCTGCAAGGTCGGCATGGACTGCTGCCCCAAATAAATGGGGGCCGCTCAGGCTTAAGGAAACGGCGTCCGACCTTCGCGGGCCGGACGCCGTTCTGCATTTCACACGGCTTTGATCAAGGGAACATCTGCGGGGCCTCTGCGGGCCCCGCCTCGGTTGCGAGTGGCCATCGCCCATGCTATCAGCGCCCCGTCTCAGCGAAGGCCCGTCCAGGAGGCGGGGTTTTCGTCGTGTTTCACCAAGCATTTCAAGCTATTGATCGGCGAGATCCCCTCGGCCGGTCGCAAAACGACTAACGCTTAATCCCAGGGCGGACCCCATAAGTGGCTGACGATTTCAGAACGACGGAAGTCGGCGCGCGCTACGCCCAGGCGCTGTTCGACCTGGCGCTGGAGACCGGCCGTCTGGAGGCCGTGCGCGCCGACCTGGCATCGCTGAAGGCCGCCTGGGTCGAGAGCGCCGACCTGCGCCGGCTGGCCGCTTCGCCCATCCTGCCTGCGGAAGACCAGCAGAAGGGTCTGGTCGCGATCGCCGAGGCGGCGAAACTCGACGGCACGACGAAGAACTTCCTCGGCCTGCTGGCCCGGAACGGTCGCGCCCGTGACCTTGGCGGCGTCATCACCGGTTTCGAGATCCTCTATGCCCGGCATGCGGGCGTTGTGGCGGCCGAGGTGGTTTCCGCCCAAGCCCTGACGGCCGCCCAGACCCGGGCCATCCAGAACGCCCTTGCCACCGCGCTCGGCAAGGTCCCGGAGATGAGCGCCCGCGTCGATCCGACGATTCTGGGCGGACTGAAGGTTAAGGTCGGGTCCAAGCTGTTCGACGCCTCGCTGAAAACCAAGCTCGACCAGATGAAGTTCGCCCTGAAAAGGGCCTAAGCCGCAACGATTGACCGTCGGCCCGCCGCCGACGCCGACCCAGACGAAAGCCAGAGAGCCCGACCATGGACATCCGCGCCGCCGAGATTTCGGCCATCCTCAAGTCCCAGATCGCCAATTTCGGCGTGGAAGCCGACGTCTCGGACGTGGGCCAGGTCCTGTCGGTCGGTGACGGCATCGCCCGCATCCACGGACTGGACAACGTCCAGGCCGGCGAGATGATCGAATTCCCCAAGGCCGGCGTAAAGGGCATGGCCCTGAACCTCGAGCGCGACAATGTCGGGGCCGTGATCTTCGGCCAGGATAACCAGATCGCCGAGGGCGACGAGGTCCGCCGCCTGGGCGAGATCGTGGACGTGCCGGTCGGCAAGGGCCTGCTGGGCCGCGTCGTCAACCCGCTGGGCGAGCCGATCGACGGCAAGGGCCCGATCGAGTTCACCGAACGTAGACGGGTGGACGTCAAGGCCCCGGGCATCATCCCCCGCAAGTCGGTGCACGAGCCAATGCAGACCGGCCTGAAGGCCATCGACACCTTGATCCCGGTCGGGCGCGGCCAGCGCGAGCTGATCATCGGCGACCGTCAGGTCGGTAAAACCGCCGTGGCGATCGACGCGATCCTGAACCAGAAGTCGATCAACGTCGAAGGCGCGTCGGAAGGCGACAAGCTTTATTGTATCTATGTCGCCATCGGCCAGAAGCGCTCGACCGTGGCCCAGATCGTCAAGACGCTCGAGGAGCGTGGCGCGCTGGAATACACGATCGTCGTGGCCGCCACGGCGTCGGAGCCCGCCCCGCTGCAGTTCCTGGCCCCGTTCTCGGGCACGGCCATGGGCGAGTATTTCCGCGACAACGGCATGCACGCCCTGATCGTCTATGATGACCTGTCGAAACAGGCGGTCGCGTATCGCCAGATGTCCCTGCTGCTGCGTCGCCCGCCGGGCCGCGAAGCCTATCCGGGCGACGTCTTCTATCTGCACAGCCGCCTGCTGGAGCGTTCGGCCAAGCTGAACCAGGACAATGGCTCCGGTTCGATGACCGCCCTGCCGCTGATCGAGACCCAGGCCAACGATGTCTCGGCCTATATTCCGACCAATGTGATCTCGATCACGGACGGCCAGATCTTCCTGGAGTCCGACCTGTTCTACCAGGGCATCCGGCCCGCCGTGAACGTCGGCATCTCGGTATCGCGCGTGGGGTCCTCGGCCCAGATCAAGGCGATGAAACAGGTCGCCGGTTCGATCAAGGGCGAACTGGCCCAGTATCGGGAGATGGCGGCCTTCGCCAAATTCGGCTCGGACCTCGACGTTTCGACCCAGAAGCTGCTGGCCCGGGGCGCCCGCCTGACCGAGCTGCTGAAGCAGCCGCAATACTCACCGTTGACCGTCGAGGAGCAGGTCGTGTCGATCTATGCCGGCACGCGCGGCTATCTGGACAAGATCGCGGTGGCCGACATCGCCCGGTTCGAGAGCGAACTGCTGGCCCGGATGCACTCGGCCCACCAGTCGACGCTGGACGCCATCAAGACGACCAAGGCCCTGTCCAAGGAGCTGGAAGCCGAGCTGAAGGCCGCCATCGAGGCCTTCGCCAAGACCTTCGCCTGAAGCCCCGGACGCTGAGAGAGTAACGCCCGATGGCCAGCCTGAAGGAAATGCGCAGTCGGATCGGAAGCGTGAAGTCCACGCAGAAGATCACGAAAGCCCTGAACATGGTCGCGGCGGCCAAGCTGAAGCGCGCCCAGGATAAGGCGGAGAGCGCCCGCCCCTATGCCCGGAAGATGGCCGCCGTCATCGCCAATCTGGCGGCGGGCGTGTCGGGCGATGACGCGCCGAAACTGCTGGCGGGGACGGGTTCGGACAAAAAACACCTGATCGTCGTGGCCACCGGCGACAAGGGTCTGGCCGGTGGATTCAACACCAACGTCATCCGGGCTGCACGCGAGCGGATCAACACCCTGATCGCCAACGGCAAGGACGTGAAGATCATCGCCGTGGGCCGCAAGGTCCGCGACGGCCTGACCCGCCAGTTCGGCGGCCGCATCGTGCGGACGTTCGAACTGAGCGATCACAAGATCATCGGCATGACGACCGCCGAGCCGATCGCGGCCCTGATCGCCGCCGAGTTCGAGGCGGGAAACGCCGACGTCGTGACCCTGTTCTACAGCCGCTTCCAGTCGGTCATCAGTCAGGTGCCGACGCCCAGGCAGCTGATCCCCGCGATCGTCGACGGCGACGCGGCGCCGATCAACCTGAACGGCGCGGTCTATGAGTATGAGCCCTCGGAAGAGGACATCCTTGAGACGCTCCTGCCGCGCAACCTGAAGACACAGATCCTGGCCGCCCTGTTGGAGAACCAGGCCAGCTTCTTCGGGGCCCAGATGGGTGCCATGGACAACGCCACCCGCAATGCGGGGGACCTGATCAACAGTCTGACCTTGCAATACAACAGGAAGCGCCAGGCCCAGATCACCACCGAACTGATCGAGATCATCGCCGGCGCGGAAGCGCTTTGACGTGACAGCATTGACAGCAACGCAAGCAATATCTATCTGACCGACATGGGCGTTTTGACCGTTCGCAATATTCCTGACGACGAACTGGCCGCCCTGCGCGTGCTGGCGGCGCAGCATGGCCGCAGCATGGAAGCCGAGGTCCGCGCCCTGATCCATCTGGCCCTGCCCCAGGCGCTTCGGGTCCAGCCGCCCCGTCCCGAAGACCTGCCGCCGATCCCGCCGGAGGTCGAGGCGCGGGTGGCGAGCGTTCAGGCCATGGTCCGAGAGGCGTTCGGCGGCGAAATGCCGAACGGTCGCGTCGATGCCTTTCTGGCCGAGCGACGCGCCGAGGCGGAGCGCGGCGAATGAATGTGTTCGATTCATCTGCGATTCTGGCCATCATGTATGGCGAGCCCGGCCAGCAGGTGGCCAAGGCCCGTCTGGCCGATGGCGTCGTTTCAACGGTCAATCTGGCAGAAGTGCTGGGGGACTATGTGGCGAGCGGCCGCGGCGACATTACAGCGGCGCGCCGGGCGTTCGATGGCCTGGGTATTCCCACGGTTGGACCGGATGACAGCCAGGCCGCCCGCGCCGCAGAGCTGAAACGGCCCCGCCTGTCGCTGGGAGACCGCTTCTGTCTGGCGCTCGGCGAAGCGCGCGGGGAACGCGTCGTCACCGCCGACCAGGCCTGGGCGACGCTGAACCACATCAGGGTTCCCCTCGAATTCATCCGCTGAACCCCCGAACATCTTCTTTCCTTTCGAGTGCACTCATGACCGACACCGTCGCCCCCAAGAAGCCCAAGGCCCCGGCCGCCGCTGCCGCCACCGGCAATGCCGCCTATACGGCCGGAACCGGCGTGGGCAAGATCGCCCAGGTCATCGGTGCCGTGGTGGACGTCGAGTTCACCGGCCAGCTGCCCGCCATCCTGAACGCGCTGGAAACCCGCAACGTCGACCAGAAGACGGGCGAGCCCTTCACCCTGGTGCTGGAAGTCGCCCAGCACCTGGGTGAGAACATGGTCCGCACCATCTCGATGGACACGACCGAGGGCCTGACCCGTGGCCAGTCGGTAACCGACACCGGCACCTCGATCCAGGCCCCGGTCGGTCCGGGCGTTCTGGGGCGCATCATGAACGTCGTCGGCGCGCCGATCGACGAACAGGGTCCGATCAAGACGACGATGTATCGCCCGATCCATCGCGAGGCGCCGACGTTCGAGGAGCAGTCCACCTCGTCGGAAATCCTCGTCACCGGCATCAAGGTCATCGACCTGATCTGCCCCTTCACCAAGGGCGGCAAGGTCGGCCTGTTCGGGGGCGCCGGCGTGGGCAAGACCGTGACCATGCAGGAACTGATCAACAACATCGCCAAGGCCTATGGCGGTTATTCGGTCCTGGCCGGCGTGGGCGAACGCACCCGCGAGGGCAACGACCTGTATCACGAGATGATCGAGTCCAACGTCAACGTGGACCCGGCCAAGAACGGCGGCTCGACCGAGGGGTCCAAATGCGCCCTCGTCTACGGCCAGATGAACGAGCCTCCCGGTGCCCGCGCCCGCGTGGCCCTGACCGGCCTGGCCCAGGCCGAGTATTTCCGCGACGAGGAGGGCAAGGACGTGCTGCTGTTCGTCGACAACATCTTCCGCTTCACCCAGGCCGGTTCGGAAGTGTCGGCGCTGCTGGGCCGCATCCCGTCGGCCGTGGGCTATCAGCCGACGCTGGCCACCGAGATGGGCAATCTGCAGGAGCGGATCACCTCGACCAAGAAGGGCTCGATCACCTCGGTCCAGGCCATCTACGTTCCCGCCGACGACCTGACCGACCCGGCCCCGGCCGCCTCGTTCGCCCACCTCGACGCGACCACGGTGCTGAACCGCGACATCGCCGCCCAGGCCATCTTCCCGGCCGTGGACCCGCTGGACTCGACCAGCCGCATCATGGACCCGCTGGTGATCGGCGAGGAACACTACCGCGTCGCCCGTTCGGTCCAGGAGGTGCTGCAGTCATACAAGTCGCTGAAGGACATCATCGCCATCCTGGGCATGGACGAGCTGTCGGAAGACGACAAACTGGTGGTGTCACGCGCCCGTAAGATCCAGCGCTTCCTGTCCCAGCCCTTCTTCGTGGCCGAGCAGTTCACCAATGCGCCCGGAAAGTTCGTCGAACTTGCCGACACCATCCGCAGCTTCAAGGGCATTGTCGCCGGCGAATACGACCACCTGCCTGAAGCCGCCTTCTACATGGTCGGCACGATCGAAGAGGCTGTCGAGAAGGCCCAGAAGCTCGCCGCGGACGCCGCATAGGCATGGCCGGCAAGCTCTATTTCTCGCTCGTCTCGCCGGAACGCGAGATCTTTAGCGGCCTCGTCGATCAGGTCGATGCGCCTGGCGTCGAAGGTGACTTCGGCGTCCTGCAGAATCACGCGCCGTTCATGACGGCCCTGCGCGAGGGACCGGTGACGGTGTTCGACGGCAGTGCCAGGCGCACCTTCACCGTGCGCGGCGGTTTCGCCGACGTCACGCCCGCAGGCCTGACCATTCTGGCCGAGGAAGCGACAGAGGTCGCTGGCCAGTAGGGCCGGTGCCCGAAGCTGTGCTGAACCGGACCGGATCGTCAAACCGATCAAACCGGGTGATCAACTCGACCAAGGATGCCAAAGGGCGTCCAGCTCCCCGGGTAACTCCATGACCCTGATCGACGCAGCCGGGATTTTCGGCGTTCTGCTGATCCTGACCGCCTATGCGGGGGCCACGGTGGGCCGGCTGGATCCGAAACAGGGGCCCGCTTTGACGCTGAACCTGATCGGGGCGCTCCTGATCCTGTGGTCGCTGACGGTCGACTTCAACCTGTCGGCGGCGCTGATGGAGGGGGCCTGGGCGCTGGTTGCGCTGGCGGGGCTTGTGCGGCTGGTGTCGAAGAGCCGCTCGTAACTCCGGATCCGCTCATCTCGGCCTTGGCGGGAATGAGCGGAGATCTATGAGCCGACAAACCGGGCGAAAGCGGCCACCACCTGTTCATAGGCCGCGCGCTTGAAGGGCACGATCAGATCGCAGGCCTCTTCGAGATCGCCCCACCGCCAGGCGTCGAACTCGACCTCGGCGTGGCGGTTCAGGTCGATCTCGGCGTCCTCGCCGCTGAAGCGGAAGGCGAACCAGACCTGTTTCTGGCCGTCCCAGGGTTTTTTGCCCTTGAGCCGATGCTGAAGCTTGAGCGCCTCGGGGAAGTCATAGGTGATCCAGCCCTCGGTGCGACCCAGAAGGTCGATGGAGGTGACGCCGGTTTCCTCTTCCAGCTCGCGCCGGGCGGCGGCCTCGAGATCCTCGCCCTTGTCGATGCCCCCTTGCGGGAACTGCCAGGCGTGCTCGGCCGGCTGGCCGGCGCGGCGGCCGTACCAGACCTGGCCCTCTGCGTTGAACAGGACGACGCCGACGTTGGGGCGGTGGCGGGGGAAGTCGGACATTCAGGGTGATAGTGACAGTGCTGGTGAGCCAGTGGGACGCGATGCTAGATCAGAGGCTCACGAGCACCAGCACTTTTCACTCCCCTCAGCGCCCCGGCCGTTGCGTCATGGCCGACGCCGGGGCCAGTTGCAGCCCGCGCGCATCGAGGCCGGCGGTCCAGCGGGCGGCTGCTTCGACCGTCACCGGATAGGCGAAGCCGGTCCCGAGCGCCGCGCCGCGTGACTTGGCGGCAGCCTCCAGCTCGTTCAGCCGGCCGATGATGGCGGCCGGTGTCTGGGTTTCGTCCACGACCACATCGGCACTGGCGCGGGCCCAGGCACCGGGGCGGCGCCGCACCGAACCGTCATCCAGGAACGCGACACCGCGCTGGCGCAGGACAGCCAGAAAGGCGGCCATGCCGGCGTCGGATGTTACGAACCGGTCGCCCAGATAGTTGGTCACGCCGAAATAGCCCGTGGCGCGGCCGAGCAGCCAGGCCATCCGGGCCTCGACGTCGTTGGGCGTCGCATTGGCCAGCAGGGTATAGGGGCCGGGATCATTATTGGGATAGCCGGTCGGCTCCATCGGGATCTCGATCATCACCTCGTGACCCTGGGCGCGGGCCAGATCGATCCAGCCCTGCAGCCCCTCGGTATAGGGCACGAAGCTGAGGGTCACCTCGGCCGGTAGGCGCTCGATGGCGGCGCGGGTGGTGACGGCGTTGAGCCCGAGGCCGCCCACGATCAGGGAGACGCGCGGCTTGCCGTTCGACTGGAACGGGCGGGCATAGGCCTGGGCCGGCACCCGGCCGTCCGTGGCGATGACCGGGAGCGGTCCCTGCGGGCCGGGCTGGCTGAGGCCTGCGATGGGAGCGGCGGCCAGGGGCTGGGCCGCGATCCGGGGCGCGGCGATGGCCGACCCGCCCGCCACGGTCGCACCGTCAGGCAGGGTGATCAGGGCGTCGCCGCCGGCGGCGCCGTTCGGATCGAGACCCGGATCGCCGGCCAGCCCCTGCCAGGCGGTGAACCCGCCCATGCTGAAGGCCTCAAGGCCACTCGGGGCCGGTGCCTCGACCGGCGCCTCGCGCTTGAGGCTGACGCGCGCGGACGGGGCACCGGCGCGCGGGTCTCCCAGCACGGTCATGAACAGGGCGACGGCCGCCAGCAGCAGCAGGCCTGCGGCACCCACGGCCACGGGCGGCTTTTTCAGCCAGCCGGCGACGGGTCTCAGGTCGAGCCTGATCCCCTTGCCGGACGGGGCGGCACCGGCGGCGGCGGCAAGGGCGGACTGGCGCTTGGCGAACATGGACTGTGGACGCTCGGGGAACAGGCGACCGGACGGATTCCGGACGGCAATCTTCGCCTGAGACCATGAACGAGAGGCGGTTAAGAAAGCCTAACGCGTCGTTAGCCATGTCCTTCGAAGCCTCCTCCCTGCGCCGAAGGCCTGGGGAGGTGGCTTGAAGCGTAGCGGAGTGGAGGAGAGGACGCGTCGCGATCCCGACGACGGGTCTGTTCGCAGGGGCTCGTATCCATCTCCCCGTTCGCCAAGCGGCAAACGGGAAGGATACAGGGTCACTCTTGCGGGTCTTCCGTCGTGTCGATCGCGGCGGTCTGGATGCTGCCGTCACTGACCACGATTCCGTCGGGCGCGGCCGCCAGAAGGGTCAGGTTCCCACCGGCGCGCAGCACGTCTAGCGCGCGCTGCAGCTGATAGTCGGCGTCCTTGTCATAATCGGGCCCCGGGGCCTCGCGCGGCGTGTGGGCCCCCTTGCGCTCGGCCCCGATCGAGGCGTCCAGCGCCGTGGCGTAGGCGGCCTCGGAATAAATGAAGCTGGAGCGCGAGACGATGCGGGCCTCCGCCTCAGTGCGGGCGGCCTCCAGGTCCGGCTCGATCCCGATCTTCTGGATAGAGGCACCGGACGGCGTGAAATAGCGCGCTGTGGTGATCGACAGGGCCCCGTCGCGGCCTCCGCCAAGAGGGATGACCGTCTGGACCGACCCCTTGCCGAAGCTGGTCAGGCCGACCAGCGTGGCCCGCTCCTGGTCCTTCAGCGCGCCGGCCACGATCTCCGAGGCCGAGGCGGATCCATAGTTGATCAGCACCACCAGCGGCAGGCCGCCGGTCAGGTCTCCGGGCCGGGCCGCGTACCGCTCGATCTGATCGGGCTTCCTGCCGCGCTGGCTGACGATCTCGCCGCGTTCGAGGAAGGCGTCCGACACATCGATAGCGGCGGTCAGCAGGCCGCCGCCGTTGTTGCGCAGGTCCAGCACGAAGCCCTTTACCGCAGGGTTGTCGCGGCGGATCCGCGCGATGGCCTCGTTCAGTTCGCGGCCGGTGTTCTCGTTGAAGGTGGAGATGCGCAGATAGCCGAACTCTCCCTCCATCCGGCCGGTAACGGATTCGACCTTGATCACCTCACGGGTCAGGACGACATCGCGCGGCTCTTCGCCGTCCCGCAGGAAGGTGACAGTCACCGAGGTGCCCATGGCCCCGCGCAGCTTTTCGGATACGTCCGAGACCGTCAGGCCCGAGGCGTTCTGGCCGTCGATGGCCGAGATCACGTCGCCGGCCTGCACGCCCGCGCGCCCCGCAGGGCTGTCATCCATGGGCGAAATGACCTTCACCAGGCCGCCCTCGGCCGTGATGGTCAGTCCGACGCCGGAGTATTCGCCCGAGGTCCGCTCCTGAAGATCGCCGAAACCGTCCGGCGAAAGATAGTTGGAGTGAGGATCCAGCGCGGTCATCATGCCCGCCAGTGCCGCCTCGACAAGCTTCTTGTTGTCGACCGGGACGACATAGGCCTGTTCGACCACCGCCAGCACATCGCCGAACAGCTGCAGCATCCGGAAGGTCTCGTTGCGCGGCGTCTGGCTGGCGACGGCCATGCCGCTGAGGCCAAGGGCCAGTATGGCGGCGCCGGCGAGGTGCAGTTTGCGCATTCGGTCTCTTTCGGAGGCCGCCGGTCAGGCCGGCCCGGGAGGATTTTGCGGGATGACACGATACAATCGTGGCCACCCCGCGTCGGAGCGATAAAATCAGCGTCATGCGGCCTTGGGAAGCGGTTTCGCCCCGGGGGGTGAGACACGGCTCAGAAGTAGGGCTCCGGATCCACGGCCCGGTCCTCACGGCGCAGCTCGAGATAGACATCAGTCCCCCGCGCGGCCGAGCCCACGGCCTGGCCCTCGGCCACCCGCTGACCCCGCTCTATCGAGACAGTCTCCAGCCCCGCAAGGACGGCCCGCCAGCCACCCCCGAGGTCGAGGATGACGACCTGGCCCCAACCGCTCAGCGGGCCGGCATGATCCACGGTGGCGTCCCCCGGGGCCGAGACGGGGCCTGCCGCCGCCCAGCGCCAGCCCGGGGAACCGTCTCCGAACCGCGCCAGCGGCGCGCCCGCGACCGGGGGGGACAGGCGCGCCCGCCCACCAGGGAGGCGTGTCGCGGGTGGCTCGGTCCCCTCGCCGGCCGGGACGGGTCGCGCGCCGAGGGCCCGGATCCGGTCTTCCAGCGCCTCTGCGGCCCGTTCGGCCCGCTCGGCATCGGCCCTTAACACGACCAGCAGGGCGGCGCGGCGCGCCGCCAGATCCTCGATCTCGGCCCGGCGGTCGCCCTGGGCGCTCTCGGTGGTCAGCAGACGCTCGCTGGACAGGACCGCCAGGCGACGGATGTGCATGACCTCGGCCTGCCGGGAGGACAGGACGGCGGAGCGGCGCCGGAGCTCGGGAGACACGGCCTTTATCAGGATGGAGGCCCGCACGGTGTTGACGGCGCGGTCGGCCGGAACGAGCAGGGGCGGCGGCGGGCGGCGGCTCATCATCTGCAGGGCCGAGAGCAGTCGGCCCTGACCATCGCGGGCGCGGGCCAGCTCGGCCACGATCACCGCCTCGCGCCGGGCGAGCTCGCCCAGCCGGCGCCGCTGCGACGACAATTGCGCGTCGTCGGCCGTATGGTCGCGGCGCAGGCTCGCCAGCTCACGTTCTAGGGCGACCAGTTCGGACCGGGCGTCCCGGGCGTCGGCGCGGAGGCGTCGCGCACGGATCTGTTCGTCCCGGTATTCGGCCTGGAGCTGGCGCAGATCGCCCTGGACCGAGGCGGTTGCGGGCAGGCCCGCGAGCGCCAGCATCAGGATCAGGACGGCGGTGCGGTTCATCAATCGCGATGATAGGGTGATCCGGTCAGGATCGTCACGGCCCGATAAAGCTGTTCGGCCAGCATGGCCCGGGCCAGCGCGTGGGGCCAGGTCTGGGGCCCGAAGGCCAGGGTCGAGCCGGCGGCTTCCAGCACAGCGGGGTCGAGGCCATCCGCCCCGCCGATGGTGAAGACCAGCCGCCGCTCGCCCCGGTCGCGCAGCAGGGCGATATGGTCGGCGAAGGCGCGGCTGGACCAGGTCTTGCCGCGCTCGTCGCAGGCGATCAGGTGGGCCCCGTCGGCGGCCGCCAGCAGCAATTCGGCCTCGGGGGCCTTGCCCGGCTTGCGGGGGTCAAGATCGAGCAGCTCCAGCGGGCCGAGGCCCAGGGCCCGCCCGGCGGCGGTGGCCCGGGCGGCGTAGTCGGCGGTCAGAAGGGCCTC
>Ga0163144_10021425_pt1 | contig 12851 bp, 9 predicted proteins | sample OliLak19BULKMAT1_FD_123175 | JGI IMG/M metagenome (GOLD analysis project Ga0163144, IMG submission 123175) | Freshwater microbial mat bacterial communities from Lake Vanda, McMurdo Dry Valleys, Antarctica - Oligotrophic Lake LV.19.BULKMAT1 | ecosystem: Environmental > Aquatic > Freshwater > Lake...
CTTGCCCTTGCCCTTGCCCTTGCCCTTGCCCTTACCCTTACCGAGCGTCGCGAGCACGAGCACGAGCCCGACCGCCGCCAGCACACCGCCGGTGATCAGCAGCCCGTCGCCGACCTTGGCGCGGCCTTCGGCCTCCTGCCGCAGCGCGAGCTTGTCGTCGACGAACGCGGCATCCTTCGCGTCGTTGCTCTTGCCGATCGCCAGGCCACCGAACACCGCACCGATCACGAGCGTGCCGCCACCGACGCCGAGCAGCGAGTAGCCGGCGAGCCTCATCTTCCGCTTCTTCGCCGCCGCCGCTTCCTCGGCGGGTGTCGGCGCGTCGACGCCGGGCTCGACCACAGGACCGGTCGGTTCCTTGTCGTCCTCGAGCTCCGCGAGCGTCCGCCGCAGCACCTTGAGGCGCTCGGTCGCGGCCTCGCGCGCCTCGATGTCGACGCCCGGTTGCTTCACGAACTCCTGGTAGTTCGCGACAGCCTTGCTGAGGTCGGCTTTTTCTTCGTACACGCGACCGATGTTGAACAGGTAGTTCGGCTGCGGGTCGAGCGTGTATGCGCGCTCGAAGAGCTCGATCGCCTTGTCGTACTCACCGGCGCGGAACGCCTCGACGGCGGCAGCGCTCAGCGCGTCGGGTGTCTCGGCGGACTCGGCTGCAGCGGCGGGCGCGACCGCGGCCCAGGTGGGCGTGGACGTGAAGGCGACGGACACGGCGACCGCGGTGGTCGCCACGAGGTTCGAAAAGCAGTGCATGGCGATCTCTCCCCCCGATCTCAGGGGGCCTTCTTCACGGGCAGGAACACGTCACGGTCGCCCGAGCCCGACTTCGTCGGCAAGAAGGGATCCTTCTTCGGCTTCGGTGAATCGGCAGCGGGCGTGGGATCTAGTTTGGTCGGGGAATCTGGTTTGGGCGGGGGATCGGACGCCGGACTCGGGTCCGGTTTCGCCGGCGTCGTCGTCGGGCCGGCCGGCTCCGCGTCGCGGTCACCGGGGCCCTTGCCGCGCAGCTGCACCGAGATCGGCGGATTGCCGTCGGCCTTCACCTCGATCGTGCCCTCCCACGGCGCGTAGCCGCGGGCGCTGATGCGGAGGCTGTGCGAGCCGACCGCGAGCTCGCCCTTGTACGGGGTGGTGCCGGCACCGACGCCGTCGATCGAGAGGTTGCCGAGCGGCCGCGCGCTGATCTCGACGACGGCCGAACCCAGTGCTGGCATCGCGGGCTCGCCGCTCGGTGGTGGCACGACGGTCGCGGACAGCCTCGCCATCGCCGCCTTCGCGAGCGCGTGGTCGGGATCGTGGCCGAGCACGTCGCCGTACGCGACCTTCGCCGCATCGACGTCGCCTTCGGCCTCGAACCGCGCCGCACTCGCGAGCAGGCGCGCCACGAGCACGCGCTCGTCGGCCGCAGCAACACGGGACTTCGCGGCAGGATCGTTCTGCACGTCGCGACGGATCCGATCGAGCTCGACCGCCGCCGCATCGAACTCGCCGCGACCGATCTTCGCGTCGATCGCATCGATCGCGGCCTCGGTACCTCCACCGCGATCGGCGACGGCGGTCGGTGCGGCCGCTGCCGACTTCACCGCATCGTCGTCGTCCGGCGCCATCCACATCACGCCGGCGACGGCGAGCCCCGCGAGCACGGCACCCGCGACGACCGACATCGCGACGAGCCCGATCGTGCGCGGTGGTGTGGCGATCACGGGCTCGATCACGACGGGCCCGCGCGCCGTCTCGTGCTCGGCTGGCACCGACGTGATCGGTTGCAGGGAGCCGGGGAGCTGGCCGGGGATCGGGGTGCGCGACGCGTCGTCGGTCAGCGCATCGTCGCCGCGATTGCCGACGAGCTCGAGCAGACCCGTGTTGCCCGCGCCGGGTGGTACCGCGAGCGGAATACCGTGGCGCTCGGTCGTCGATCGTGGCAGGCGGAACAGCGACGACGGCACCACATCGATCAGCCGCTCGACGATGCGATCCGCGTCGGCCGGACGATTCGCCGGATCCTTCTCGAGGCACTGGTGCACGAGATCGATGAGACCGTCCGGCAGGCCATGGCTCTGCCCGAGCAGCTCACGCAGGTCCTTCGGCGCCTCGTGGATCGTCTTGTAGAACACGGCAGCGTTCGTCTCGCCCTCGAACGGCAAGCGACCCGCGAGCATGTAATAGAACAGGACGCCGATCGCGTAGACGTCGACGCGCAGATCGATCGGCTCGCCGCGGATCGCCTCGGGCGCGAGGTAGCCGACGGTGCCCATCACGTGCTCTTCGGTGATCGCCTGCTCGCCGCGCAGGAGCTTCGCGAGACCGAAGTCGAGGATCTTGACGAAGTTCGCCCGACCCTTGCGCTCGCACAGCATGATGTTCGCGGGCTTGACGTCCCGCACCATCAGCTCACGCGAGTGCGCGTGGCCGATGCCCTTGAGAATCTGCGCCGCGATCGGCACGAAGTCCTCGAGCGCCAGTCGCTTCTTGCGGGTGACGTGGTCGGAGAGCAGCTCGCCCGCGAGGTACTCCATCACCAGGTACGCACGATCGTCGTCGTGACCGAAGTCGATCATCTCGACGATGTTCGGGTGATGCAGTCCCGCGAGCCGCTTCGCCTCGCGATCGAAGCGCGCCATCGCTTCGGCGTTGGTCGACCAGTGCGGACCGAGCACCTTCACCACGACGTCGCGATCGGGGCCTTGCGGCCCCAAGGGCCGTGAAGTCTTCTGCCGCGCGAGGTACACCAGGCCGACGCCACCGCGGCCGATGAGCCGCAAGATGGCGTACTTTCCCCCGAGGATCTGGCCGACGAGCGGGTCGGTCGAACCCTCCGAGGCCTTGCCGGTCGGCTTGATCGGGAGACTCATCACACGGTTTGGTTCGAGAGCGTCACGAACCAGGCTGCATTTGGTTATCCCATTACAGAAGTTGCTTCAAGCTCTGCGACTGCGACCGCGATGTACGAGATCTCGCGGAACGGCATTCCGCGGCCCGCCGCTCGCGATTACGCGGGGCGATGACTTCCGTCGAAGGTGCTTTTCGTGGGTGGGATGCGTGCAGATCCGCCGCGCGGTCGCATGCAGCGCGGCGGGCCCGGGTGGAGACCCCATGCGGTGATCTGGCCGTGCGGGCATCGGTGCGCTTCACTGGCCGACCGGTCTGTCCGCACGGAACGTTGATTGCCGCCTGGAAACAACGATCCTCGCGTGGGCATTGCGAGCTTTGGCATGGGCGGCGACAACCTCCCGCATCGTGACGGTCGCGTTCACCATTCGAGACAGCCACGCCGGATTCGACGTCCGCGGACGCGTTCACTTCGGCGGCGCGTCGGTGGTCCTCGAGCTCGAGCGTCGCAGCGACGCCTCCGTATCTGCCGTCGATCGCAAGGTCGTGATCGACATCGAAGAGTTCGCGGCGTGCTCGTTCCGCCGCGGAGTGCTCGGTGCACGGCTGCAGCTGTGGGCGCTCGACGAAGGCGCGCTCGGTGGTGTGCCCGGTGCGGCCGACGACGGCGTGCTGCTGCAGTTCGCGCGCATCGATCGCGACGCCGCCGAGGCGCTCGCACAGCGTGTGCGCTCAGCGATCGACGAAGCGGTCACGCGCACGGGCGATCGCGGGCTCGGCCTGTCGCCGGCGGTGCTGTCGGTCTGGGAAGCCTGAGCCCGCTCAGGGCTTGACGATCTCGACCTTGCCGAACTGCTTCAGCTTCGGTGCGAGCAGCTTTGCCGGGCCGACGACGATGATCACGAGGTTCTTCTCGTCGACGAGCGCGTTCGCGGTCTTGCCGACCGCCTTGCCGTCGCTCGCACGCACGGCGGCGAGGTAGCGCTCGAACCAGTCGCGCGGCAGGCCGGCGAGATCGAGCGACCACAGCTCGGAGACCATGTCACCAACCGTCTCGCGCTCGCGCGGGAAGCTGCCGGAGATGTAGCTGATCGCCTTGCTGCGCTCGGCCTCGTCCGGCGGGCTCTTCTGGATCCGCTTCACCTCGTCGAGGATCGCGGCGACGGTCTCGTACACGGTCGCGTTCTTGCTGAACGTGCGCACGACGAAGCGGCCGGCGAAGCGACCGGACGAGAACCCACCGGAGGCGCCGTAGGTCAGGCCCTTCTTCACGCGGATCGTGTCGTTGAGCCGCGAGTCGAAGCCGCCGCCGATGACGTCGGAGATGATGCGCGCGTCCGACCAGCGCGGATCGTCGCGCGTGATGCCGAGGTGACCGACGCGGATCTGACTCTGCTCCGCGGGACGATCGACGATCACGATCGTGCGGCCCTTCGGGGCGACCGGAGCCGGGAGGTCGAACTTCGGTGCGTCGCCGGTGCTCTTCCACGTCGCGAAGTGGCGCTCGGCCCACTCGAACGCCTTGTCGGGCTGGACGTCGCCAGCGACGTACAGCACCGCGGCATCGGGGCGCGCGTGCGTCGTCCACCACGTCGCGAGCGTGTCGCGATCGAGCTTGTGCAGATCCTGTGCGCGCGACTCGGGCAGCCGCGCGTACGGGTGGTTGCCGAACAGGCGCGCGCGCAGCTCGCGATCGGCGAGGTAGTCGGGTGAACGCTCGGTGACCATCAGGCCCGTCGTCGTCTGCTCGACGAGACGATCGAGCTCGTCCTTCGGGAAGGTCGGCGTCGTGACGACCTCGGCGAGCATCGCGATCGCCTGATCGGCGACATCGGTGACGGCGCTCGCGACGACGCTCGAGCCATCCATGTCGGCGGATCCACCGAGAGCAATCGCCCGCTGATCGAGCGCGTCGGTGAGTGCCTTGTAGTCGTGCGCCTTGGTACCGCGGGTCAGCATCGGTAGCGCCATGTATGCGGTGCCGGGATGCGTCGCGGGATCGGCGAACGCCCCGTAGCGCAGGCCGAGCGTGAACTGCACGAACGGCACCTCGTGGTTCTCGAGCACCACGACGCGCAGGCCGTTGGCCAGCGTCTTCTCCTTCGTCTCGATCGCGAGCTTCGCATCGAGCGGCGGTGCGACGACGGGCTGGGTCGCGAGCGTCGTCGGCCGCACGAGGCCGGGCTTGCCGCTGCCTTCGCCGCGGATTTCTTCCTGGCCAGCGGGCGCGTCGTCGGCGGGCTTGGGATCGTCGCCACCGAATTGGCTCGCGATGAAGCCGAGCAGGCTCGGCTCGATTCGGATCTCGATCTCGTGCCTACCGACGAGGTGACGTTTCGCGGCGGCGTGCAGCGTCTTGCGATCGAGCCCGCGGATCTCCGCGAGCTCGCGGTTCACGTTCTCGACATCGCCCTCGATGACCGCCGCTTCGCCGAGCCGCTGCGCCTTGGACTCGATGCCGAGCTGCGACACGGTCGCATCGCGCAGCATGTTGCTGCGGGCCTTCTCGACCTCTGCGTCGGTCGGGCCGTCTTTGACGAGGCGAGCAATCTCGGCGCGGATCATGCCGATCGCCTGGTCCGGCTTGCCGCGCAGCGGCTGCAGCACCGCGCCGGCGATGAAGAGCCCATCGTCCTCGAGGTGCAGGCCGGTCGCGAGGGCGAACATCGCCATGCGCTCGGCGGTGACGAGCTTGCGGTACAGGCGGCTGCTCTCACCGCCGCCGAGGATCTGCGACAACGCGTCGAGCGCGAGCTCGTCGGCGTGCCCGAGCGGCACCGTGCGATAGCCGATCCCCACGATCGGCACCGGGCCGTTCTTCTCCTCGACGACGATCTTCGTCGGCGCCGTCGTCTCCGGCTCCTTCACCGTCACGCGCGGCGGATCGGGGTACTTCGGGATCCACCCGAAGTACTGCTGGGCCAGCTTTCGCACCTCCTCGTGCTCGATGTCGCCGACCACGACGAGCGCCGCGTTGTTCGGCACGTAGTACGTGTCCCAGAACGCATGCAGCTCCGGTGCCTTCGCGGCCGCGAGCTCGTCCATGTTGCCGATCGGCGACCACGCGTACGGATGCTTCGTGAAGATCTTCGGCAGGATCTTGTCGAACACCGTGCCGTACGGCTGCTCGCGACCCATGCGGTACTCCTCGGCGACGACCTTGCGCTCGGTCGCGTAGTAGTCGTCGTTGATCTTGAGGAACGCCATGCGCTCGGCCTCGAGCCACAGCACCATCTCGACCTGGTTCTTCGGGACGACTTGGATGTACGTCGTGTTGTCGAACGACGTGTACGCATTCGCGTCGCCACCGACCCGGCGGATGTACTCGAAGTGCGCCTTCGGGCCGATGTTCTGCGTGCCGCGGAACATCATGTGCTCGAACATGTGGGCGAAGCCGCGGCGGTTCGGCTTCTCGTCCTTCGAGCCGACGTGGTACCAGAGCTGCACGGCGGCGATCGGCGCGGAGTGATCCTCGAGCGTGATCACCGAGAGGCCGTTCGCGAGCTCGGACTTCTCGTAGTCGAACGGTCGCTCGTGGACCACTGCGACCGCAGTACCGACCGCCGCATCGCCGCCGGGCGTCGTCGACTTGGCCGGCGACGGGCGACACGCGGCCAACAGGGTCAGAGCGGAGCCGAGGGCGAGGGCGGAGGGCAGACGCATCACGCCGCCCTTTTACACCGCGCGCGCGCAGCGTTGGGGACCGATGCTACCTTCGCCTCGGCAGTGGCGACGCGGCGCAAGGCCAAGGAGGCGGAGGGGCCGCGCGCGCGGATCCTCGAGCTGCGCGCGACGATCCGCCACCACGGCGAGCGTTATCACGGGCAGGACGACCCGGAGATTTCCGACGCCGAATACGACGCGCTCGTGCGCGAGCTCGAGGCGCTCGAGCGCGAGCATCCCGGAGACGCAGGCGGCGACTCACCGACCAACGAGGTCGGTGCCGCGCCGTCGGAGCTGTTCGCACCCGTCGTGCACGCGACGCGGATGTTCTCGCTCGACAACGCGATGTCGGACGAGGACATGGAGGCGTGGCGCCAGCGACTCGTGCGCACGCTCGGCGCCGAGCCGACCGCGTACGCGTGCGAGCTGAAGATCGATGGCCTCGCGATCGCGCTGACCTACGAGCGCGGCAAGCTGGTGCTCGGGGCGACGCGCGGCGACGGCAGCACCGGCGAGGACGTCACCGCGAACCTGCGCGCGGTCGCGGACATCCCCAAGGAACTGTGCGGCGACGTGCCGGAGATCCTCGAGGTGCGCGGCGAGGTCTACATGCCGACGGTCGCCTTCGATGCGCTCAACGAGCGCCAGGCCGCGGCCGGTGGGCGACTGTTCGCGAACCCGCGCAACGCGGCGGCGGGCTCGGTGCGCCAGAAGGACGCGACGGTCACCGCGTCGCGTGATCTGTCGATCTGGATCTACCAGCTCGGTCGCAAGGACGGCGGGCCGCCGCTGGGGTCGCACTGGGAGACGCTGGAGTACCTCGAGAGCCTCGGCTTCGCGAAGAATCCCGCGACCGGGCGCGTCGCCGACGTCGCCGCGACGATGCAGTACATCCGCGCGGCCCAGCTCGAGCGGGCAGGGCGGCCGTACCAGACCGACGGCGTGGTCGTGAAGGTCGATCGCTTCGACGAGCAGCGCGAGCTCGGCTACACGTCGAAGGCGCCGCGCTGGGCGATCGCGTTCAAGTTCCCGCCCGAGGAGCAGATCACGCGGCTGCGTGACATCTCGATCAACATCGGCCGCACGGGCGCCGCGACGCCATTCGCGATCCTCGAGCCGGTGTTCGTCGGTGGCGCCACCGTGTCGATGGCGACCTTGCACAACGCCGACGAGGTCGCGCGCAAGGACGTGCGCATCGGCGACTGGGTCGTCGTGCGTCGTGCGGGCGACGTGATCCCCGAGGTCGTCGGGCCGGTGTCGTCACGGCGCGACGGCACCGAGCGGTCATTCGAGATGCCGACCGTGTGTCCGTTCTGCAGCGCGCCGATCGTGCGCGCGGGTACCGAGAAGGTCGCGCGGTGCACCGGCGGTTACGCGTGTCCCAGCCGCGTGCGCGAGTATCTGTTCCACTTCGCGAGCCGCGGCGCGATGGACATCGAGGGCATGGGCTACCAAACGGTCGACATTCTGCTCGAGCGCGGTGTGATCCGCACGCCGGCCGACATCTTCTTCCTGCAGCCTGCCGACTTCGAGGGCATCGAGGGCTGGCGCGAGAAATCGATCGGCAAGCTGATGACCGCGATCGATCGCGCGCGCACGCGGCCGCTCGCGCAGGTGCTCGTCGCGCTCGGCATCCGCCACGTCGGCAGCACCGTGGCACGCGTGCTCGCCCAGCGTTACCTCGATCTCACCGCGTTGCTCGCGGCGGATCTCGACGAGCTCTCGGGCGCCGACGGCATCGGTTCGGTGATCGCCGCATCGGTGCGTCAGTTCGCCGACGATCCCGACAACGTTGCGCTCGTCGCCCGCCTGCGCGAAGGCGGCGTGGTCGCCCGCGATCCCGAGCCGCAGGGCGAGACGAGCGATCTGCTCGCGGGTCTGAGCTTCGTCCTCACGGGCACGCTCGAGTCCCTCACGCGCGAGCAGGCCGAGGCCGCGATCATCGCCGCGGGCGGCAAGGTGACGTCCTCGGTGTCGAAGAAGACGACGGCGGTTGTGGCAGGCACGTCGCCGGGCAGCAAGCTGGCAAAAGCGGAGCAACTCGGCGTGCGCGTGCTCGACGAAGCTGCCTTCGTGCGCGCGTTGCAGGACGGTCCATCCGCCCTGGCGTGACGCGCGCTCGGTGCGTTTGCTAGTATCCGGCTGGTGTCGGGTACTGGGTTCGAGGCCTTCGACAACCGCAGCGCGCCGGCGGGCAAGTATCGGCCGTTCCGGCGCCTCGCGGTCGGCGGCATGGCCGAGATCTTCCTCGCGTATGCGCGCTCGGGCCACGGCTTCGAGAAGCTCGTCGTTCTCAAGCGCGTGCTGCCCGCGTACGCCGAGAACCGCGAGTTCATGCGCATGTTCCTCGACGAGGCGCGGCTCGCCGCGACGCTCGACCATGCGAACATCGTGCACGTCTACGACATCGGCGAGCACGGCGGCAACGTGTTCTTCGCAATGGAGTACGTGCACGGCCAGAGCTTGCTCAAGCTCATGCGCCAGATCACCAATGCGCGACGGTGGCTGCCGCTCGAGCACGCGCTGTCCATCATCATCGGCACCTGCGCGGGCATGCACTACGCGCACGAGAAGGACGGCCTCGATGGTCGCCCGCTCGGCATCGTGCATCGCGACGTGTCGCCGCCGAACATCCTCATCAGCTACGACGGATCGGTGAAGGTCGCGGACTTCGGCATCGCGAAGGCATCGATCGCGCGCTCGTCGACGGCGGTCGGAACGCTGAAGGGCAAGATCCCGTACATGTCGCCCGAGCAGTGCCGCAGCGGGCCGCTCGATCGGCGTAGCGACATCTTTTCCATCGGTATCCTGTTGTACGAGCTGACGGTCGGTCGGCGACTCTTCCAGGCGGAATCCGAGCTCGGCATCATCCACAAGATCGTCGGTGGTGTCGTGCCGCCGCCGTCGGAGCTGTTGCGCGGCTATCCCGAGGATCTCGAGCGCATTGTCTATCGCGCGCTGCAGCTCGAGCCGGATAATCGCTATCCGACCGCGCGCGCGCTGCAGGTCGATCTCGAGGAGCTCGCACGCGAGTACAAGCTGCCGATCTCGTCGGTGCGTGTCGGCGCCTTCATGGAGGAGATGTTCGACGAGCAGACGCGGCAGTGGCCGACCGATCAGGCGCACGCGACCTCGCAACTCTCGGCAGCGTCGACGAACGAGCTGCCGGCGCAGCAGAGCTACGATCTGCCCGGAGGTCCGGGCAGCGTGCGCGCCGGTGGTCCGCAGCCGACGATGCACTACGGGCAACAGCAGGGCGTTCCGGCGGCGAGTCGGCCGACGCCGGCCCCGCCGCAGGCTCCGTATACGCCGCGGCCCGCTGCGCCCGCGATGCAGGCACCCGCGGCGCGCCAAGCTCCGCCGGCGTCGCGTATCCCCGCGGCGACACCTCGTGCGGAGGGTGCAGCGACGCCCGGGGACTTCGAGGCAATCGAGCGCGCGCTCGCACGAATGCTCGAGTCCGACGGTGACGTCGGTGGCCTCACCGAAGGCATCGGTACCGGCGCCGAGGCGCGCGGCGACGACTGGGGCGGGCTCGACAATCTCGAGCTCGAGGATCTGTTTCCGGCGCAGCGCGAAAAGAAGGAATAGTCAGCGCCCGTCGACGAGCGCTGCGGCAAGCCGGCGCAATCGATCGGCATCGACGTCGCGCGTGACGGTCTCACAGTTGTCGGGCTTCCACAGCCCGAGCTTGCCGCGATCGATGTCGTCGAGCACACCGATCACCGTGCGCATCAGCGCGCCGTGGCACACGACGAGCACGTGCCCGCCGTGCGCATCGTCGGCGAGGCGACCGAGCGCACGCACGGCGACCGCACGCAGGCTCTCACCGGCGGGCGGGCAGCCGTCGAAGGTGTGGAACAGCGCGAGGTCGCCGGTCTCGGTGAGGTGCACGATCGTGCGGCCCTCCCAATCGCCGCACGATCGCTCGCGCAGCGCGGCGTCGATCACGAGCGGGATGTCCCGACCACCGAGCAAGATGCTCGCAGTTTCGGTCGCGCGCACGAGGTCCGAGCACAGCGCACGATCGAGGTCGAGCGCGTCGATCGCCGCGCGAGCCGTGCGGGCCTGCAGGCGCCCGAGCTCCGACAACGGCGCGTCGGTATGGCCGGCGTACCAGCCCTCGGCGTTCGCCGTGCTCTGGCCGTGGCGGACAAACGTCCAGCGCGTCGTCGTCACGGTGCCGCGACGCTGACGACGCGACCATCGCGAATGCACAGCGCCCGAGCGAGCGCGAGCAGGGGCTCGAGCACCGCGCGCGGATCGTCGAAGCCCGGCTCGAGCGCGAGTCGCAGCGACCACTGCAGGGTGCGCAAAAGGACGGTCTCACCGCGGGCCAGATCACCGCTGCGGGCGAACGCGCGGCCGACGGCGATCTGCACCCACGTCGAAGGGTCGTCGAGATCCGCGCAGCACACGAACTCGGCGAACGACGTGACCGGGCGATCCGGATCCCACGGTTGCGCGGTCGGGTTCTCGCCGACCGCCATCCCACACACTCGCCCCGGGAGCTGGCGGCCGCGCGCGCCGTGATTGTGCACGTAGAGGATGCAGCGCATGACCAGTCCCCTTAACAGGGCCCGCTGGTGCGCCGCAAATTTGCGGCACCGCGAGGGGGCAGACCGTGGCAATCCTCTGGGCCCAGGGCCGTGGCGAAGGAAAACCTACCTGTCACCGCCGCGATCCGGGTGCTCCGCGAGCACGGCGTGCCCTACATCGCGCGCATGTACGACTACGAGCCGCGCGGCGGCACGAGCAAGAGCGCGGAGAGCCTCGGCGTCGACGAGCACGTTGTGATCAAGACGTTGGTGATGCAGGACGAGACGACGCGTCCGCTGGTCGTGCTGATGCACGGTGACTGCGAGGTGTCGACGAAGGCACTCGCGCGTCACCTCGGCGTGAAGTCGATCGCGCCATGCAAGCCCGACGTCGCGGATCGTCACAGCGGTTACCAAGTCGGCGGCACGTCGCCGCTCGGCCTGCGCCGGGCGATGCCGATCTACATGGAGCGCTCGATCGCGAGCCTGCCGCGCATCCTCGTCAACGGTGGGCGCCGCGGATTATTGGTGGAGATCGATCCCACCGACCTCGTCCGCGTGCTCGGGCCACAACTCGTGGATGCCGCCGCGGGCGGGGGTTGACGGTGTCGGTGGGACGGGCTAACCCGATTCCGTCCGTGGGCTCCAACGTCGATGGCTGATCGCTACTTCACGCTCGACGAGGTCAACGCGATGGTGCCTGGGCTCACCACGCGGATGAACTATGTGCTGCAGCTCCATGGTCACCTGCGTGCGACGTGTCGCTCGCTCGTGCTGCAGGGCCTGCGCGTCACACCCGAGAGCCTCGCCCGAGGCGAGCGGATCGACGCCGAAGGCAAGGCGCGGCTGCGGGTCGCACATGCGCGCGGCATCCACGACGCGGTGCGTGATGCGATGGCGGCGATCGAGGCGATGGGCGGCGTCATCAAGGATGTCGAGCAGGGTCTCGTCGACTTCCCGTCGTGGCTCGAGGGCGAGAACAGTGTGCTTTTGTGCTGGAAGATCGGCGAGTCGCGGGTCGACTGGTACCACGACTCCGACGCGGGCTTCGGCGCGCGCAAGAATGTCGCTGGGTGCCGCTTCATGTCGCGCCAGCTCGAGTAGGGCGACTCGGCCTACTACTCGGCGACGACCGACAGGAACATGTTCGTGACCTGATCGTGCCCGGTCGGATTCGGGTGGATGCAGGTCAGATCGAACCAGACCTCGGTGCCGGGGCCGCGGTAGCACGGTGCCTCGGGATTGTCGGCGTTGAAGCCGTGGCCGCAGAAATTCTCGAGCATGAAGATCATGTCGCTGTTCGTCTCGACGGCGATCGACATGAACTGCTCGTTCGCCCACACGACCATGTCGGCGAGCTGCTCGGGTGACGGGACCGGCTCGTCGAAGCCGGCGAGGCCCGAGACGTCGCACGACTCGACGTCGCCGGTCCCGTCGGTGAACTCGAACATGTTCGAGAAGATCACGAACGAGCCATTCGGGAAGTTCTTCGGATCCTTGAGCCAGGTGACCGCGTCGCGCTGAAGATCGACGGCGGACGTGATCTCGGCCCAGAGCATCTCTTCGGTCGCGCCGCCGATCGCATCTTGCGTGAGCGACGACAGGTCGTTGCCGCCGGCGGTGATGATGACGAGCGTGCGCAGCTCCCGGGTCTCGGGCGGGAAGCAGTCGGCGATCTGCATGCCGGGATCGAGCAGGTCGTCGGTGCGCGCGCCCCACCTCGCGCAGCTCGAGAACGCACCCGAGTCGCGCGTGAGCGTGACGCCGTTGATGAAGTCGACGAGCTTCCAGATGGTCTCGCCCTGCAGGCCTTCGCCGAAGATC
>Ga0163144_10021427_pt1 | contig 12850 bp, 9 predicted proteins | sample OliLak19BULKMAT1_FD_123175 | JGI IMG/M metagenome (GOLD analysis project Ga0163144, IMG submission 123175) | Freshwater microbial mat bacterial communities from Lake Vanda, McMurdo Dry Valleys, Antarctica - Oligotrophic Lake LV.19.BULKMAT1 | ecosystem: Environmental > Aquatic > Freshwater > Lake...
AAGCGCACTCTTTGTAGATGGAACTTCAACGGCAACTTCAACATCATTCACCTTTACGAATGTGACTGCTAACCACCTTCTCGAAGCCTACTTTGCACCTGCAACGAGTACGGGGACAACGACGCCGCCAGTCGCAACGAGTACACCAGATACGACAGCGCCGACCGCCCCTTCAATTTTCGGAGTAGCTATACTCGCAAGTACCACACTTACTTCAACACTAGAAGCCACCTGGGCAACTTCAACTGACGAAACATCCCTCCTCGGTTATTCTTTCCTTTGGGACATGAGCGCTACTACAACCCCTGACTCAATCACCGAAACGACAGGCTCTACAACAACCACCACACTTCCTAATGGAGTATGGTATTTCCATATTCTTGCAGTTGACACGTCACTTAATATGTCTACTTCATCTACCTTTGGGCCATTCGTTATAAATAATCTACCAGCAGGGGACACGACCGCTCCTTTTGGACCAACGTCTGCAACTTCAACAACACATGAGATAAACGCAACTTCACCGACAACTACAGTATCAGTGCAGTGGGATACTGCTACCGACAATATCGCACTTGCCGGGTATTCATATCTTTGGGATACCAATGCTTCGACCACTCTGGACGCAATCCCTGAAGGAGTAGTAACAAACTACACTACCAACCTTACTAGTGGCACGTGGTACTTCCACGTCCTTGCGGTCGACACTTCTTCAAATGTTTCGACAAGTACGGTGCATTTCGGACCAATCATTATTGCTACCAGCAGCAGTGATGTCACTCCTCCAGTAGGACCTACTATAGTTACTAGTTCAACTCACACTGTTTCAGCTACTTCGACTACACATACTGCTACTGTTTCTTGGGATACCGCAACTGACGAGGTAGCACTCGTTGGTTACTCATATGTGTGGGATCAGAATCCTACCACTACCCCTGACTCCGTAGTAGAAGGAAATATCACTTCTCTTACCACCACACTTCCTAATGGAGTATGGTATTTCCATATTCTCTCTGTCGACACATCAGGAAATACGAGCGTGCCTATTCACTTCGGACCGATTGGTATCGTGACAAATGTGCCAAGTGACACAATCGCTCCTTCAACTCCACTCGTCTCTCTTACAAAAACTGGCACAAGTACACTTAGTGCATTCTGGAGTAATGCGAGCGATACTGTTGGACTCGCTGGCTACTCTTTCCTTTGGGACACTAGTGCTTCAACGACACCTGACACAATCGTAGAAACACAGAGCACAACGACAAGTAGTATGTTTACTGATGGAGTATGGTACTTCCATCTTGTAGCAATCGACACTTCATTGAATAGTAGTATCGCAACAACCGCTGGACCACTTATTGTTGATACAACAGCCCCAGTATTGACGCTCCTTGGATCCTCGACAGTAACGTTGGTTGCAGGAACTTCGACTTTATACATAGATGCAGGTGCAACAGCGCTCGATGCGATTGAGGGAAATATTACTGCTCAGATTACAACAACAGGAGTAGTGAACACCCTTATGCCTGGCACCTACACACTTACTTATATGAGTACGGACGCGAGCAGTAACGTTGCTCTTCCTGTTTTTCGAACGGTGCAGATACTTGCTACTCCCGATATAACTCCGCCAACGATTACGCTTCTTGGAAGTAATCCCGCAACCGCATTCTTAGGATTTTCATACACCGATTTAGGTGCAACCGCTTTTGATACTGTCGATAGAAACCTCACGGCACTTCTCACCGCTTCTTCTTCAGTAAACACGAATGCACTCGGTACCTATGCTGTTCAGTACTCAGTTACTGACTCAAGTGGCAACACCGCGACTTCAACTCGTGCAGTCTCTGTCGTGCTGCCGACACTTTATTCTCTCGTCGCATCCTCAACGGGCTTTGGAAGCATTGCTCCCGTAGGGACAACAACCGCGACATCAAGCGCAAGCGTTACCTACACGATTACTCCAAACCTCGGCAACACCCTTTCGGTACTCTTGGTTGATGGGCTTGCCACTTCAACAAATGGCGGCACCTATACTTTCAATAATCTCAGCGCAGACCACACGATTAGCGCACTCTTCACTGGAGTCATCGGAGCACCAACCTTCACTCTTTTCGCCACCTCAACTGGGAATGGCGTTGTTACTCCAACGGGTACCAGCACGCTTCCTCAGGGAGCAAATCAGGCAGTCTCTATCACTCCCGATACTCTCTACTTTGTCGCCTCACTTACTGTCGATGGAGTTTCTGTTGCGACCACGACTCCAGTAGTATTTACTAATATCAATGCAGATCACACTGTCTCAGTGGTCTTTGATCTTATTCCTCTTGATACAACCCCTCCAACAGCAGTTACGGTAACTTCAAGCCACTCCACAACAACAGCAAACGCTTCAGGTGCGGTTACTATGTTCTGGGGAGGAAGTAGTGATGCGTCATCTGGTCTTGCTGGGTACTCGTATCTCTTTGATGGAGTAGCTTCTACGACGCCTGATAACACTGTTGACACGACAACTACCTTTGCCACGACCACACTCACCCAAGGCACCTCTTACTTCCACATAAAGGCACTTGATAATGCAGGAAATGCTTCAGTGACAACTACCTACGGACCGATTACTATTTCAGATTCAGCGATTCTTATTACCAACTCAACAGTAGGAGGAATCTTTTACGGCAGTTTCTCACCGAGTGCCACCACCTCAGCATCTCTTTTCCTTAGCGGTACTACTACCATTACCAACTCGACCGTCACTGCTCCATGGAATCTTACGAACGTGACCCTTCTCGGCACAAATGTTTCTTCGAGTACTCTCTCGCAGGTAAGTGCTACTAACTCAACCATTCAAAATGCAGATCTTACGAACTGCACGATTGTGAACTCGTTGGTAAAGAACTATTTCGCACTTAATTGTTCCGTCAGCAATTCAACGGTTGATCCACTCAATGGACTGAATGACCTTACTGGAAGTACTGTTTCAAATAATTCTTCGATTTATTTCTCAGATGTCATCTATTCCCTCATTTCAAATAGTTATATTGCGACCTCTACAGTAAGCTACTCGACACTCACTAATAGCACGGTGACTAATAGTACGGTTGCAACCTCAACATTCCTCGATAGTGTGGCGACCAATAACGGATCAGTCTCACTGAGTAACCTCATCACTACCACTGTTTCAAGTTCTACTCTAAGCGGGGTAACGAGCATCTTTAGTGGAATTACAAACAGTACACTTGCCAATACTTCGATTGCTTCTTCCACTATTAACGGAACAACACTTTCTTCAAGTACGACGACCGCCGCAACACTTACCAATGTATCCGCTTCTAACGCCTCTCTTCAAACAGTAACGCTTTCAAATGTAACGATCCTTGGTGCAAGTTCAACAATCGCAAACAGCACGCTCAGTAACCTTACTCTGACTAATGCAGTGGTGATAAATAATACGATTACGTCGGGAACAATCTTGCTTTCAAATGGTTCAACCACTGTTGTAACGGTGCCGATCTATATCCCGAGCCTCTTTAACGTCCCACCGGTTGCAGGATTTACGCTCGGCATAAGTGGACTTACCATCACCGCGACTGACAATAGTACCGATCTTAATAGTGGAAGCATTGTCCCAGATTCTTGGACCTACGTATGGAGTTTTGGCGACGGAGCGACTACCACTGCTACCTCAAGCACAATAGGTGTGAATAATCAGAGTCATCCGTATGGCGCAGGAGGAACCTATACCGTAACGCTTGTACTCACTGATGCATACGGGCAGACTTCTACCAGTAGCACACAGGTACAAGTAACGACTCCTGTTATTCCTGTCGGAAGTGTTGGAGGGGGTGGAGGCGGGGGAGGAGGAGGCAATGGACCAATCTTTGGAACCATTATTCTTAACCCAGTCATTGCTACCAGTACCGCTTCGACTACTGCTACAACAACAAAGACAGTAACTTCAGGAAGTGGAAGCGAGAAAGATCTCCTTGCGCTTAAAGATGCAGAAAGACTCGCGCTCATCGCACGCCTCGAGCAGAAGCTCGCACTCCTTAAGCAAGAGCTTGCCGATACACAGTTGGCACTTCTTAAGGCATCAGGAAGTACTTTCGCGAGCAAAGGGAAGACTGCTCCCGCACTTGCTACAAAGCCAGTCATTAAAAAGCCTGTAACTCATTTCGCTATTCACCCAGAGACTAACGTAGCAAGTGCTGCAACAGCAAAAATCTCATGGTTTGAAAAAGTGAAGGAGTTTGTAAAAAAAGTGTTTAGCCCCAAGGCAGTAACTGACAATTAAAGAGCATACAGAGGTCACCCCTTGATAAATACGGATCCACATAGGGTTATCCTATGGGGTACTTGGTATATACCCTTTGGTATTGTAGAAGTTTTACACGGCAAAATCGTGATTTTTAAGCTCAAATATGCTATAATAGCCAAAATTTATGGCTAAAAAGGACGAGGAAAAAGCAATTATGCCACGTGATCCGAGCGAAGGAATTGTGCAACGGAGCATCACCACTGAGATGCGCGAGAGCTACCTCAACTACGCGATGAGTGTGATCACCACACGTGCGTTGCCTGATATCCGCGATGGTCTTAAGCCGGTACATCGTCGTATTCTTTTTACCATGCATGAGATGGGACTCACTTCTTCAGCTAAGTTCCGTAAATCAGCGGCGGTAGTAGGTGACGTGATGGGAAAGTATCATCCTCATGGTGACTCGGCTATCTATGAATCAATGGTAAAGATGGCGCAAGATTTTACCTATCGCTATCCACTGGTGCTTGGCCAAGGAAACTTTGGATCAGTCGATGGGGACTCAGCCGCTGCGATGCGCTACACCGAGGCCAAGATGAGCCGTGTTTCTTCTGAACTTCTAAAAGACTTGGAAAAGGAGACGGTTGATTTTCGTCTAAACTACGACTCCACTCGTAAAGAGCCAGTAGTCTTTCCTTCAGCTGTTCCCAACCTTCTTTTAAACGGAACGCTCGGTATCGCGGTCGGCATGGCTTCAAATATTCCGCCACATAACCTTCGTGAGGTAGTGGACGCTACAGTGCATCTTATTGAAAATAAAAGTGCCACTACTGAGGATCTTTTGCAGTTTGTGAAAGGGCCCGATTTTCCTTCGGGAGGAGTCGCATACAATGAGACCGACATTCACCATGCCTATATCAATGGCCGTGGTGGTGTGGTGGTGCGTGGAGAAGCAGAAATCACTGAGACGAAGAGCGGTATGTTCCAGATCATCATTTCGTCTATTCCGTACCGTGTAAATAAGAGTGACTTAGTTATGGCAATCGCTGACCTGGTGCACGAGAAAAAACTTGAAGGTATCAAGGCGATGCGCGACGAATCAACCCGCATTATGCGTATCGTGATTGAGCTTAAGCAGGGGATACAACCACAGAAAGTACTCAACTACATCTACAAGCATACTCAGCTCGAAGAGACGTTCCATTACAACACGGTCGCACTTGTTAATGGTGCTCCTCAGACACTTTCTCTTAAGGCGATGCTCGAGGAGTTCGTGGCTCACAGGAAGATAGTGGTCACTCGCCGTACACAGTTTGACCTTAATAAAGCACTCGATCGTGAGCATATCTTGCTTGGTCTCAAAAAAGCTCTCGATCATATCGATGCAATCATCAAACTCATTCGTGCTTCAAAAGATGTTGAGACGGCACACTTAAACTTAATGAAAGAGTTTAAGTTCTCTGACCGTCAGGCGACTGCAATTCTTGAAATGCGCCTCCAGAAACTTGCTGGCCTTGAGCGTAAGAAGGTAGAAGAGGAACTTACTGAGGTGCAGAAGCTTATCGAGTTTCTTCGTGATCTCTTGGGAAGCGAGAAGAAAATCCTCGCGGTTGTAAAAAGTGAGCTTAAAGAAGTAGCCGATAAATATGGTGATGATCGTAAGACTAAGATCATAAAGGGCGCAGTGAAGTCATTCTCAGTCGAGGACCTTGTGCCAGAAGAAGAGAGTGTACTTGTCTACACTGCCGGTGGCTATATCAAGCGCACTAACCCTGACGAATATAAACAGCAGCGTCGTGGAGGAGTCGGCGTAGTCGATCTTGATACTAAAGAAGAAGACTTTATCACGAATTTCCTCACGACCTCAACTCACAGCGATCTTCTTTTCTTTACTGACAAGGGACGCGTATATCAAATAAAAATGCATGAAGTCCCCGAAGGTCGCCGTGCAACACGAGGTAAGTCAATTATGAATTACCTTTCGCTCACCGCAGATGAAAAAGTAACTTCTATTTTGCCGTTGACGAAGGCCAATAAGAAGAGCACGCTTTCCCTTATGATGGTGACCAAGGATGGTGTGGGCAAAAAAGTTGCTGCCGAAGGGTTCCATGATGTGCGTCGCTCGGGGATTATTGCCATCAAACTTGCTTCAGGAGACGCACTTATTTCTGCGATGTTGGTTGAAAAGAGTGATGATATTATCCTCGGATCTCGAAAGGGGCAGTCGATTCGTTTTAAAGAAAATGACATCCGTGAGATGGGTCGCACTGCAGGAGGGGTGCGCGCCATGAAGCTCGGGAAGGGTGACATCATTGTGGCGGCTGACGTAGTGAGGAAGAGCCATGATTGCCCAGAGCTTCTGGTGATGAGTAATAACGGTTACGGCAAGCGTACACTCCTCACGGAATATAAGGTTCAAAAGCGTGGAGGATCTGGTATAAAGACTGCCAATGTGACTGCTAAGACAGGGGAAATCATCACTGGAGCAGTGGTGTGTGGGGATGATGTTGAAGTCATTGCTATTTCAAAGAAAAGTCAGGTGATCCGTATTGATGTGAAAGAAATCCCTTCCCTAGGTCGCTCGACTCAAGGAGTGCGTGTAATGAAGCTTCGTGATGGCGACTCCATCGCCTCACTCATTTGTTTATAAAGATTTTTCTTTCCCCCACAAAAATGCTCAAAAGTAAAAGCCATACGTTATAATAAACATATGGCTTTTGTAAAACCAGCGAGTGTTATTCGTGAGCTCAATATTGGAGAAGAAATGATGGTGCTTGATGTGGGCGCAGGCACAGGAGCTTTTGCTTATGAGGCTGCCAAACTCGCTCATGCAGGCACGGTGTACGCCGTTGATGTGCAAAAGGAGCTTCTACGCACACTAAAGAGCGAAGGGTCGCATCGCGGACTCCACAACATTGAGACTATCTGGGCTGATGCGGAGCTTAAAGAGGGTACGAAACTTTCAGTTGGATCTATTGATAGGGGAATTTTAGCTAACACACTTTTTCAAATAGAACATAAAGAAGGGCTTGCTGAAGAGCTGGGACGGGTGATACGCAAAAAGGGGAGACTCTTGGTGCTTGATTGGACGGATTCATTTGGTGGTTTAGGCCCTCACAAGGATCATGTCTATGGAGCGAGTAAGGCCCGAGCACTCTTCGAGCGCTTCCAGTTTACTTTTTATAAGGAGTTTAATGCGGGTGATCACCACTATGGACTCATCTTTGAGAAAAAATAATCAAATCCCCCCACTTTACTGGACACGGGTGTCCAGTAAAGTGGGGGGAGCTGTCGATACCCATTCAAACTAATTTTTATGAAAAGCACCTCTCAATTTCAAATAATATTACTCGGAGTTTTTGGATTTTTTGTGATAGCGGGTGTCATCCTCTTCTCGACCTTTCAAAGTGCGGGAACGACAAACTTGCCGATGCTTACTCTCTGGGGCACTATCCCCGAGCTCACGATGCGTACCTTTCTTACCTCTGATGCGGTGCTGGCTACTAAGGTCAAAATCACGTATGTTGAAAAAGACCCTACAACCCTTGATCAGGATTTTATCGAAAGTTTGGCACAAGGGGTAGGGCCAGATCTGGTTCTTCTTCCACAAAATTTGCTAGAGAAAGAACGTAATAAACTACAAGAAATTTCTTTTAAGAATTATCCAGAACGCACCTTCAAAGATACTTTCATAGAAGGGGGAGAACTTTTCTTAACACAAACAGGGGTACTGGGCCTTCCATTCTCGGTAGACCCACTAGTTCTTTATTGGAATCGTACTTTGTTTTCGAACGCCGGTATTGCTTCGCCCCCTGCCACTTGGGATGAGGTTAGTAAGTACAGTAAGTTGCTTAGCGTTAAAGATATCGCTGGCAACCTAAGGCAGAGCACTATAGCTTTTGGGTCATATAAAAATGTGACCAATGCCAAAGAGATTCTCGCCACATTACTTTTGCAGTCTGGCTCAATGATTACCTCACAGGACGACCAAGGGAGGCTGGTGGCTACTCTCATGCCACAAGATGATACTACCAAGAGAGTTGATTCGGCCGTATCTTTTTACACTGGGTTTGCAGACCCAGCCCAAGAAATATATTCTTGGAACCGATCGCTGGAGTCTTCTTCGAAACTGTTTTTGGAAGGGTCGCTGGCTCTTTATCCTGGATTTGGGAGCGAGCTCTACAGCATACGCAAAAGAAACCCCAATCTAAACTTCGACATCACACTCCTGCCTCAGGTGAAAAACACCAAGGTTCAGTTAACTTACGGCCGCCTTTACGGACTGGTGATCCCGAAACGGTCCAAGAATATAAGTGCGGCTTTGACAGTGGCTACTCTTTTGACAGGCAAAGATCAAATGTTGGCTTGGGCCGAGGTGAGTGGGCTACCACCAGTTCGTCGCGATTTACTTTCTATTACCCCAAGCGAGGGATATCAGGTAACCCTTTACCGCAGCGCTCTCATAAGCAAGGCATGGCGCGATCCGGCACCACTTGCCAGTGAGAGGATTTTTAACGGACTTATCGATTCTATAACTTCTGGTAACAACGAGGTATCCGAAGCGCTAAGCAATGCCAATCGGGAGTTGAAGGACAGTATAGAAAGTACTCTTGGTGGAAGGGCATGGCAGTAGGAGGGCACATCTCTACTTTAAGCGAGCGACTTCTTGTGTAATAATGATTGCTATCTGTAAAGATTAAAGATTAAAGACTATGAAGACTACCAATATGATTAAGACATACAGAAAACTCATTCTCCTACTAGCGTTTTTATTTGTTTTTAATGTGGGGGTGGTAACGGTTTTTGGGCAAGAAAACGTGTCGCAGGGTACTTTTCAAGCTCCCGACTCAAGTGTTACAAGTAGAATCCCTCCAGATTCAAGTGTTACTTCAGGTGGGCCAAGAAATTTGCCTTCAAATGCAAACACCTGTCCAAACAACAACTGCTCACTTACCAACCCTTTCTCTTTTGGTTCGGTAAATCAGCTTATCAGCAAACTCCTCGATATTATTATCCAAGTTGGAGGGATTCTCGCTTTCTTCTTTATTATTTATGCTGGCTTTCTTTTTGTGACTGCCGGCGGTGACACGGGGCAAATAGAAAAAGCTAAAGCCACCTTTCTTACGGTAGTTATCGGTACTGCGATAGTGCTCGGTGCTAAGGCAATACAAGCCCTTGTGTCGGGTACTATAGACCAGATCATTCGCTAATATGAAAAAAGTTTCTTTATTTGTAGTTTTGGGATTCTTGCTTCCTAGTATCGCGCTTGCCGCTCCACGAGACTACGCAGGACTCATTGATCTTTTTGTGGGGATTGTTAAGCTCCTTTTACCAGTTATTTTCTTGCTCTCGTTACTTTTCTTTGCCTATGGTCTTGCAAAGTTTATTTTTTCATCAGGAGATCCAGCTGCACATGAGAGTGGTAGGAATGTTATGATTTGGGGACTCGTAGCGCTCTTTGTTCTTGTCTCAACCTATGGGTTAATCCGATTTTTCGGAAACGCAATTTTCGGAGACGCGATGTTTCAAACCACCGAGACCTATGGCCATATTTATGCACCGATTGGTTCAGGGCCGGGAACACAGTAACCTGTGCACATCTTGTCTTGCCTCACTTAGTGTTGTAACATACTATATAACTACAGCACTTATTATTAATCGCTCGTAGAGATGTAAAGCTAATTATTTTAACAACAATGAAAAAAACATTAACACAAATTTCAATTCTTGGAGCTTCTCTTGTTCCATTTTTTGCTACGGCACAAGCGGCCTTCGTAACCATTAACAATATTATCAATCAGGTTGGGACGATTATTTCGCGCCTTATCCCGATTACTTTTGCACTCGGTATCCTCTTCTTTATCTATGGTCTTGCAAAGTTTATTTTTTCAGCAGGAGATCCAGAGGCACATGAGAGTGGTAGGAATGTTATGATTTGGGGACTTGTGGCTCTTTTCGTCATGGCTTCGATGTACGGTATTATCCAGTTAGCTAGCACGACGCTTGGTATCTCAAATACTGGGACTATTCCAATCCCACGATACAATTTCTAATTCCACAACACCCCTTCCTTCATGAACGGCTCCGTGATACTGGGAAAGCTTTATGGTGCTATCATTCAGCCGACCATTATTTTATTTTTCGCCATCGCATTCCTTGTTTTTTTCTGGGGTATCTTTCTGATGATAAAAGGGGCCGATAACGAAGAGGACGTCAAGACAGGTAAAAGAAGTATTCTCTGGGGGCTTGTGGGACTGGTGATTATGTTCGGAGCCTATGGAATTATGCAGGTTATCAAGGGAACGTTTCAGTTGTAATTTCAAAACGGAAAATCAAAAAAAGAAAAAAGAAAAGAAAAAAGCCCCGCGCTGCGCGGGGCTTTTGCGTACCGACTCTCCCGAGTGGGTACTAAAGAACTTCTCTACTTGGCAGACTTCACCTCGTAGAGAACAAATATTTTTTTTCCGGTCTCCGACTTTAGCTCCGTCGGTGCATCGGCCCGTGAGGGCTTCCGATCGACCAGTGCCACCCCTGCTATTGAGCAGGTTGTTGGCCCGAGCATAGCAATCTCTCCCCCGAGTCGGCGTGTGACGCACGCCTCAGGGTCGAGCAACCACACATTCGTGGTGTACGCTTTGCCATCCTCTGGCATTGGCACCACTACAAACTTGTCGGCCGGCACGATCATTATTGGCTTACCTTTCCCATACTGATCGATGAAGCGCTCCTCCCCGCGGGTCAGTATGGCGTTGCGCGCCACTTTCCCGTTGATGCGATCCGCCTCTTCGGCGATGACCTCATCATTGCGCGCCTGGTAAGCACGCTTCGCGGCGAGAGTGGCCCGCTCACTTTCCTTGACCGCGACGCTTTTAACGTCGAAGCCAGTTAGGCGGTAGGTTTGCACCTCCGCATCTGGGAAAAACCATAAAAGACCGCGAATGAGGAGAATTACCCCCAGCGCGATCCCAACAACTCTAAGGAGAACCCCGAGAACGGGAACTCCCAGGAAGAAGTTAATGGTCCGCCTTGGCCAGAGCGGGAATGCGAAGCCGGCAATCCGTCCCCGTATTCCCACAAAACGGGCCCCGAATACGATCCACGACATGACCCCGAGGAGTATGCACCCCAGGATCCCTATTCCCACCAACGGCACTGTTGCCATTTTATTCTCCTTAAGGATTGGCGGGAGGTTGGGGCACTTGCCCTTGACCGTGCCCGACATTTCCAACGTTGACGAACGGACTCACCCCGATATTCGGCGAGATGAGTGTAACATTTGCTCCGGCTTCCTTGATGGCTTTAAAACCTTCAAGTGCCATTGCATTCGGCCCGAGCTTTTGGGCCGCTTCATTTACCACTTCAAGGGCTGTTGCTTCGCCCCGCGCTCTGATGATCGCCACTTCCGCCTCCCGGCGGGCTTTTTCGGCGAGGAGGGTGAGCTTCTTAAGATCACTATCCCCACCGGCTAATTCGACGTTTTTCAGTCGAATACTGACGACCTCGATGCCGTAGAGCCGCAGCAAGTCTTCGTTGTTGTTTTTGCTAATTTCTTTGATGACCCTCCTCGCTCGAAGCATCTCGCGAAAACTTCTACCACGGTCTGGTAGCCCACTACGAGCCTCCTCGAAGGAGAGCTGTCCGAGTTCTTGTCGGAGCTCTGCCCCGATAAGATTTTCCGTCGCGTCAAACCAATGGTCCAGCCGGAAAAGGGTTTTTGCCGGATTTTTTATCCGGATGGTTACCAGTACATCAAAATCCGCTGAAATGTTACCCAGAATTTCGATGCTTGTGAACTGCATCCCGTAAACCACGTCTTTTACGTAGACGCTTGAGATTTTTACTTTCCTCGCAATGAGTTCGCTTTCGCGACTCACCGCACCACCGACAGCTTCGCCGTGGCGGACTGACCCAAAAATGAATTCGTATTCATAAGGCTTCCTTGGTGGAAGCCCTATATAGTGGATTCCTTTTAATGTCCCAGCCGACATGAACGTCAGCACCTTCATGAAACCCGCCGAAGGATCAGTAGTCTTAATCAGCTGGTCCACCGCGCTGAGGCTTGTATTGTGAGGCTTGACTGCTTCCATTCGGTAGATCATCCATTTCGCAAAGCTATCGCCATCGATAGCCTCTTGTGTAGCAGCAAAAAGATGCCCTGTGAAGGTCATTACGAATCTTTCCACCGCCCCGTTGTTCATGATGGCCTTGGTTGTGCCCTCATCAACAATTGTGAAAATTAGGTTAGCCCTTGCGAGAGCGTAGATCGCCGCGATCGGCCCCAGCCATGCTGTTACCAGCACAACTAAGGTCAAAACCCAATCTACCAATCCGTATTCGTCCATTTCGTTCTCCTTTCGAGAGAGTATGTTGCTAGTTTTCAATGAACTTGCTCAGAATGAGCTTGTTCGACTGTTGGTAATAATAGCATATTTTAATGTAAAAGTCAAGTATAGAAATAGATAAAAAATGGCCCTGTTAGGCTATTCTTTATCTCTCTCTTCAGGTGCTTATAATTCTAGCATATGCTAGAATTATAAGCACCTGAATATATTCTCACAATTTTCATTGCAACTTCATTGCAACTTCATTGCAACT
>Ga0163144_10021430_pt1 | contig 12850 bp, 8 predicted proteins | sample OliLak19BULKMAT1_FD_123175 | JGI IMG/M metagenome (GOLD analysis project Ga0163144, IMG submission 123175) | Freshwater microbial mat bacterial communities from Lake Vanda, McMurdo Dry Valleys, Antarctica - Oligotrophic Lake LV.19.BULKMAT1 | ecosystem: Environmental > Aquatic > Freshwater > Lake...
AAGCTGGTAAGCTGGTAAGCTGGTAAGCTGGTAAGCTGGTAAGCTGGTAAGCTGGTAAGCTGGTAAGCTGGTAAGCTGGTATGCTGGTATGCTGGTATGCTGGTATGCTGGTAAGCCTCAGGATACCCAACGATTGATATCCACTCGTTGTCGCATTTGAAATGCTTATCCGCTTATCCGCTCATCCGCTTCGAAATGAGACACGTCCTCCCCCTCCTCCTCTGCTTCGTCGCATTCACGTGCGAGACCTTCTCGGCCCAACCGAACATCGTCTATATCCTCTGCGATGATCTTGGCTACGGCGATGTTCATTGCCTCAATCCAGAGCGCGGAAAAATCGCCACCCCGCAGATGGATCGCATGGCCGCCCAAGGCATGGTTTTCACCGACGCGCACTCCAGTTCGTCGGTTTGCACTCCGACCCGTTACGGCATCCTGACAGGGCGTTACAACTGGCGCACCCATCTACAAAAAGGCGTATTGCTGGGTTACAGCGAGCCACTCATCGCGCCGGATCGGTTGACCGTCCCCGCTTTGCTCAAAAAGCACGGCTACACCACCGCCTGCATCGGAAAGTGGCATCTTGGCATGGGGCTAACCGAAGGCGAAGTCTCTCCAGTCATCGCCGACGGCCCCATCACCCGGGGCTTCGATTCCTACTTCGGCATCAGCGCCTCGCTCGACATGCCGCCCTTCGCATTCATCGATCAAGACCGCTTCACCGAGCCGTTGACCGCCATCAAAAAATGGCAGCGCGAAGGGCCTGCCGGAGAAACGTTCGAGGCCATCGATGTGCTACCTACTCTGACCACCAAGGCGGTCGAGTATATCAAAAAGCAAAGTTCTGTAGGCACTCCTTTCTTCCTATACATGCCCTTGACCGCCCCCCACACCCCCATCGTTCCGTCACCCGAGTGGCAGGGCAAAAGCAGTCTTGGCGCTTACGGCGATTTTGTGATGGAAACCGATTGGGCCATCGGGCAAGTCCTCGACGCGCTCGACGCGGGTGGCATCGGTGCCAACACTCTCTTCATTCTCACCAGTGACAACGGATGCTCCAAAGCGGCCGGCATCCCCGAGCTGCAAGCTCAGGGGCACTATCCGAGTGGCGACTTGCGCGGTTCCAAGGCGGACATTTTCGATGGTGGCCATCGCGTGCCTTTCCTCGCCCGCTGGCCGGATCGAGTCAAAGCCGGTTCCCGCAACGATCAGACCATCTGTCTGACCGACCTCATGGCGACTTGCGCGGAGATCGTGGAGGCCACCCTGCCCGCCGATGTCGGAGAAGACAGCGTCAGCTTCCTGCCCGCACTTCTCGGCACCGACTCCGCTCCCTTGCGGCAAACGGTCGTGCATCACTCCATCAATGGATCGTTCGCCATCCGCCAAGGTCACTGGAAACTGGAGCTTTGCGCCGGATCCGGAGGATGGAGCGATCCCAAGCCCGGTAGCAAGGAAGAAAAAGGACTGCCCGAAACCCAACTCTACGATCTGGCCGCAGATCTCGGCGAAACCACCAACCTGGCTTCCGCCCGTCCCGAAATCGTCGCGGAACTCACCGCAGCGCTTGAGGAAATCATTCGCGAAGGCCGCAGCACTCCGGGACCAGAGCAGGCGAACGATGCTACAATCGTGATCCGAAAGTAGCATCTCACTCCAGCGATGCCACGGCTCTCGAATCAACCGCCCGGCGGACTTGCCGGAATCTTCCACTCAAGAATCCAGGTGAGACACTTCACTCTCGATTGAACAGGGTTGGGCCGCGCATTCAACAGGGTAGGGTCGCGCACTCAACAGGGTTGCATCCGATCATCGCGCCCCTTCCCCTCACGGCTTCTTCTTCCCACCTTTTGGCTTCTCCTTGATCGGCCAGTTCGGGTCTTCGATCCGGGCCGTTTTCAGGAGTCCTTCCGCCTTCGCGACGAGCTCGGGATGTTCACCCGCGAGATCGGTTGATTCCGCAGAATCCTTGCCGAGATCGTAGAGTTCGATCAAGGCGGAGGGGGCGTTGCGGACGGCTTTCCAATCGCCGAAGCGGACCGCTTGGATGAATCCGCGTTCATGAAGTTCCCAATAGAAATACTCGCGGGTCGGCGCGGGACCACCCTTGAGAAAAGAGACGAGAGAGTGGCCGGTAGTCTTGCAGGTGTCGGGGATGCTTGCCCCGGCCAGTTCGGAAGCGGTCGGCAGGTAGTCCCAGAAGGCCCACGGCTCGTCGCTGACTCGTCCGGCGGGAACGACATCGGGCCAGCGGGAAATGGCCGCCTGGCGCAATCCTCCTTCATACATGGATCGCTTGTGGCCGCGCAGCTTGCCACCCATGGATTGATCGAAAAGAGCGCCGACCGCCGAATCTTCCGCGAAGGAGGATCCGTTGTCGCCCGCGAAAATCACCAGGGTATTTTTGTCGATTTTCAACTCAGCGAGCAAGTCTAGCAACTCGCCGACGTCACGATCCAGCCGGGCAACCATCGCGGCATAGGTCCGCTGTTCCGAGGTCCATTCCTCGCGACTGGCGTATTCGCCGAGATCGTCGATCTCGTATTTCCCATGGGGCAAAGTGGTGGCGGAAAAGAGAAAAAACAGCTTCTCATGATTTTCCCGGACCCAATTCAGGAGATCCTTTTGAATCAGATTCGGCGCATAGGTCACCTTTTTGCCGCCCTCGTTTTCGGGCAGCTCGATGCGGGCTTCATCATCGTGCAAGTAGGTGGGGAAATAGCCGTGGGCGTGGACTTGGCCGTTGTAGCCGAAAAAGTGATCAAAGCCTACCTTCAGGGGACTGCCGCTGGTGTCGAATTGGCCCATGCCCCACTTGCCCATGCAAGCGGTGGCGTAGCCGGCGGACCTGAGAATCTCCGCGACGGTGACGATCCCCTCGGGCAAGGGGAGCTGTCCGGCACCAAAGGGCGATTGGGCTGCGGGAATCTCGCGGTTTCCACGCACCGGAGAGTGGCCCATATCAAGGCCGGTCACGAGCGAGGTGCGCGAGGGGGCGCAGACGCTGGTGCCGGCATAGGCCTGAGTGTAGCGGGTTCCTTCCTCAGCCATGCGGTCGAGATGCGGGGTCTTGATCAGCGCCTGCCCGTAACAGCCCAGGTCACCCTGAGCCACATCGTCGGAGAGGATGAAGATCAGGTTGGGTCGGGTCTCGTCGGCACGGACAGAGCCGGAATGGAGGAAGAAAGGAATGAGGCTTAGGAGGAAGGTGCGCATGTCACTTCGGAGAGGTTGAGAAACGATGATGCCGGCTGCGAGGGAATTTGGCAATCGCCGGGCAAAACCTGATCGCGCTTAGTATAGCGGAAACGCTCAGTCAAAAAACGGATCGGCTGCCACCGCAGTATCCTGTAGCCATTCGAGTTCAGCCTTGATTTGATACTTTACCTCCTCCTCACTCTCTTTCACGACCGCGCGTTTCGCTTTGGCGGCCTCTTCTCTGGAAACGCGAGATTGGATTCATTGCCATGCGGTGGCCCGACCGTGCTCCCGCCTTGATCGATGGGGCGCTGCATCGGCTCGGCCACCTCGGCGTTCTTGGAACGGCCCCGGAAAGCAATGGGGATCTTGAATAAGCAAAAGTGCATGATTTCGACGCTCTTTTGTTCGCATTCGCAGCCAACCTCCCGTAAAACGAGCCATGCCAAATCCTTGGACCGGTATCGGTAACCCCTACACGAGAACAGAAGTCATCGAACGGCTCCGCGACACCCTTGCCCGAGGCGAACCGATCATCGCCGCCGGGGCGGGCACCGGGATCAGCGCGAAGTTCATCGAAAAAGGCGGGGCCGATCTGATCATCATTTACAACTCGGGCCGATACCGCATGATGGGGCACGGGTCGATCGCGGGCATGATGGGCTACGGCGATGCCAACGCCACCGCCATGGAGATCGGAGAATACGAGGTGCTGCCGGTGGTGAAGGAGATCCCCGTGATCTGCGGCGTCCATTGCACCGATCCGCGCCGCCGCATGTGGCATTGGCTCCAGCAGGTCAAGGCGATGGGATTTTCCGGGATGAACAATTTTCCGACCCACTCCATCATCGACGGTTCCTTTCGTCAGCAATTGGAAGAGACCGGGATGGGGACGCACAAGGAAGTCGAAACCGTTGCCCTCTCGCGAAAAATGGACCTCTTTTCCATCGTCTATGTCGCTTCGCCGGAGGAAGCAAAAGCAATGGCCGAAGCGGGCGCGGACGTCATCATCGCCCACGTCGGCTGCACCGTCGGCGGATCGATCGGCGTAACCAGTGCGGCGATGTCGTTGGAGGATGCCGCCAGGGCGACCCAGGCCATCATCGATGCGGGCAAATCCGTGCGAGATGACGTCATCTATCTTTCCCACGGCGGCCCCATCGCAACCCCCGCCGATGCCGCCTTCATCAACGAGCGCACCGATGCGGTCGGCTTTGTCGGAGCCTCCAGTCTGGAGCGAATGGCGGTGGAGGAGTCTCTCACAAATCTGACGCGGCAATTCAAGGCGATTCCAGTGAAGAAGAAATGAGCATCGCGAAAACCATCGCCGTCCTCGGCACGTTGGATTCCAAAGGCGAGGAGCATGCCTACGTGGCTCGTCTGATTCGCCAACGCGGGCACGAGACGTTGCTCATCGACGTGGGAACCGGGAGCGCCCCGACCCTAAAGCCGGACATTGACCGCTACGAAGTCGCGGCGGCTGGCGGCATCGATCTCCCCGCACTGATGTCGCGAAAAGACCGCGGCGAATGCGTCGTGGCCATGAGCGGGGCCGCGCCGATCCTGGTGGCCCGGCTCGCCGCGGAAGGCCGCATCGACGGCATCATCTCCCTCGGTGGCGGTGGCGGGACCGCTCTCGCGACAAGCGCGATGCGGGCTCTCCCGACCGGATTTCCCAAACTCATGGTCTCGACCCTCGCGAGCGGGAACACCGCCCATTACGTCGGCACCAAAGACATCACCATGATGCCCTCGATTGTCGATGTGTCAGGGATGAACCGCATATCCAGAACGGTCTTCACCCGGGCAGCCGGAGCCATCTGCGGCATGGTCGAGAGCGAAATTGTGGCATCGTCCGGGGACCGGCCGCTCATCGCCGCGAGCATGTTCGGCAATACGACCGCCTGCGTCGATCAGGCCCGCGTGATCCTTGAGGAAGCGGGCTACGAAGTGCTCGTCTTTCACGCCACCGGCACGGGTGGCAAAACGATGGAGTCGCTCATCGTCGACGGACTCATTGCAGGAGTCCTCGACATCACCACGACCGAATGGGCGGATGAGCTGGTCGGTGGAACTCTCAGTGCGGGACCGACGCGGTTGGACGCGGCGGGCAGAGCCGGAGTGCCCGCGATCGTGACGCCAGGATGCCTCGACATGGCGAATTTCGGAGAACGCGCCACCGTGCCGGCCAGGTATGAAGGTCGGAACTTCTACATTCACAATCCCCAGGTAACGCTGATGCGGACGACCCCGGAGGAATGTGCCCGGCTCGGGAAGATCCTCGCCGAAAAGGTCAATGCCTACACCGCTCCGATTACAGTCCTTTTGCCAACGAAAGCGATCAGCATCATCAGTGCGGAAGGTCAGGCCTTTTACGATCCTGAAGCCGACGCGGCACTTTTCTCGGCGATCAAAGAAAACATCTCGGATTCGGTCGAACTCATCGAGGTCGATGCGAAAATCAACGATCCCGAATTCTCCAAAGCCTGTGCCGAAGCCTTGCTGAAGAATCTGAAAACTGAAAACTGAAAACTGAAAACTCCCCTTCCCATGCCACAAGTAAAACACTACGGATGCTTTCAGTTCAAAGAAGGCACCACGGAAACCCAGATCGCAGAATGCTTTTCCGCGATGGAAGGCATGGTCGGACCGATTCCCGGGCTGCTCGATTTCAACTACGGACCCTACGATTCGGCGGAGGGCCTCAACGACGGCTACACCCACGGGTTCATCATGACCTTTGAAAGCCCCGAGTCGCGCGACGCCTACCTGCCGCACCCGATTCACGAGGAAGTGAAGGGCATCGTCGTGCCGAATCTCGAACGAGTTGTTGTGTTCGATTTCAACTTGCCGTTCTAATGGTCTCCCATGTCCGAATCTTTTCACTCCCAATTTCCGTCGATAGAGCACCTGCGTGAGCGGTCTCGGCAGCGCTTACCGCGTTTTGTCTTCGAGTATCTGGAAGGCGGCTGCAATGCCGAGGTCAACCTCCGTCGTAACACGGAGGAAATCCGCGAAGTTCTGCTCCGCCCGTGGTATCTGCGTGACTACCCCGGCTCGGATCAGCGCACCACTCTCTTTGGGAAAACGTATGCCGCTCCCTTCGGCATTTCGCCCATCGGCCTTCAGGGCCTGATCTGGCCTCGCGCGACCGAGATTCTCGCCGCCGCCGCACATACGCACGACATCCCTTTCATCCTCAGCACGGTCGGCACCGCCAGCATCGAGACTGTTGCCGAGATCACGGAGGGCCAGGCCTGGTTTCAACTCTATCACCCGAAAGAAGACGAACTGCGGGACAAACTCCTCGACCGCGCCGCCGACGCCGGGCTTCCCGTTCTCGTCATCCTCGCCGACACCCCGACCTTTGCCTATCGCCCCAAGGAGATCAAGAACGGCCTGTCCATCCCGCCGAAGATGTCGGTAAAAAACGTCCTCCAGATGATGCTGCATCCGACGTGGTCCTTCAGCCAACTCGCCGCCGGAGCGCCGGAGTTCAAGACGATGACTCCCTACATTCCCAAGGGACTCAGCATGAAGCATCTCGGCCTCTTCATGAATCAGACCTTCTCCGGGCGGTTGAATCCTGCCAAAATCGCCGCAATCCGGGACCGGTGGAAGGGCAAACTCGTCATCAAAGGGATCGTCAATCCTGAAGACGCGGAGACTGCAATCCGTCTCGGCGTAGATGGCATGATCGTCTCCAACCACGGCGGCCGTCAACTCGACGCCGGCCAATCAACCATCAAGCCGCTCACCGAACTCGCCCGCGAATTCGGCGAGCGCACCACCCTGATGATGGACAGCGGCCTGCGCTCCGGCCCCGACATCGCCTGCGCCCTCGCGTGCGGGGCGAAGTTCGCCTTCCTCGGTCGCTCCTTCATGTATGGCGTCGGTGCTCTCGGAAAGCGTGGCGGTGATCACGCCATCACGATGCTGAAACGTCAGTTGCAGCAAGTCATGGAGCAGGTTGGATGTGCTAACGTGGCGGACTTCCCGAAACATGTAATCCCATGATCCGACGCCCCGGACAATCACGGGACAAGCAGGACAAAGAGACCTTCGGCGAAGCCACTCTCTTGGAGGTCGTCCGCGCCGATACCGGTGATCAGCGCCCCTGGCTTGCCGATGCGCCGGTCTGCTCGCTTCTGCAAACGCACCACATCGCTCATGTCGGACGAATGTGGGCACGCGTTCCCTTTGAGGTGATCCGCTCGAATTCGTCCGGCACTTTTGCCCTGATCGTGCTGGAAGGTGAAGGCGAGACACGGATCGACGGCGAGTGGCGAACCGTGGTCGCCGGGGATATCTGCCTGCTCCCGGCCTTCGCGCCGACTGCGATCCGGGCGAAAGGTGACTCGGTTTGGCACTACGCCTGGGTCCGCTACGAAGAGGCACGTGAAACCTCACCGATTCTCTCGTCGAACAGTCCCGTCATACAGCAAGGCGAGGTCCAACCGCTCAACTGCGCCGTTGCCGGTCTCGCCGCCGAGATGAAACGTGAGGCGACCGAACCAGCCACCCTGCATCACTGGGTCGAGCTGATCCATGGATTCGTCGCCCGCGCCGCCCGCCCCTTTCAAGGCGATGACCGCCTCTGGCGGGTTTGGCAGGAAGTGGAGCGGGATCTGTCCCGCAACTGGAAGTTGAAGGATCTGGAAAAAATCGCCCATCTCAGTCAGGAGCATCTGCGCCGCCTCTCGCTCCAGCAACTCGGGCGCAGCCCCATCCAGCAGATCACCCATCTCCGCATGCGCCGCGCCGTGACGCTTCTCACGAGCACCTCGGAGAAAGTCGAGACCATCGCCCGCGCGGTCGGCTATGAGAGCCCCTTCACCTTTTCCAATGCGTTCAAACGTTGGACGGGACGACGGCCTTCTGACTATCGGGAGTGAGGGGGGGATCAGTCCAACGAGTTAATCACTCCTTTATCCCGACCTCTCCTTTCCGCGAATCGGTAACCTCGGAATAAATGTGGAAGTGGATTTATAGCATGGTCTTTTCCGGTCTCGTCCCCCAGTCTAATCAGGACGCCCGCACTTTTGGTTTCCCCCGTCCCAGCCTCATGAAAATCCCTCACCTCTTGGTCCTTCTCCTCGGAATCTCCGGTGTTTTTGTATCACTTCCTGCGGCGGAACCGACTTCCCTCTTCGACGGCAAAACCCTGGACGGGTGGGACTATGATCCGGCGGTTTGGCGAGTCGAGGATGGCGTGATCACCGGCGGATCGACCACCGAGAAGATCAAAGAGAACTTCTTCATCGCGACGACCAAGAGTTATCAGAACTTCGAGCTGAAGTTGTCGATCAAGTGCAGCGGCGATCCCAAAACAGGCCTCATCAACAGCGGCATCCAGATCCGCAGCGTGCGGGTGCCCGGCGGGAATCACATGGCGGGGTATCAGGTCGATTGCGGAGCGGGGTGGTTCGGGAAAATCTATGACGAGTTCCGTCGGAACAAGGTCATCGCCAAAGAGGTCGATCCCGCCGCCCTCGCCAAGGTCATCGACACCTTCGGGTGGAATGAATACCGCATCCGGGCCGAGGGGCCGCGCATCCAGGTGTGGATCAACGGCACTCTCGCGACGGACTACACGGAGACCGATCCGAATATTGCCCTTGACGGCCAGATCGCTCCGCAGGTCCACAGCGGCGGCGTGGCTCTGGTGCAGGTCAAGGAAGTGAGCATCACCGAACTACCCCCGACTCCCGATGCCCCGACTTGGGAATCCCTCGGCGGGGTCGAGGCAGCTCTCGCGAAGGTCAAGGTTCCTGCCAAACCGAAACAAGCCGCCGGGCAACCAAAGGATCTCAAGGAGGGCAATGCCGCCGCCAGTCAAGCGCGAACGGCCGCCGAGCAGCTCCAACTTTTCCATCTGCCGGACGGCTACAAGATCGAACTCGTCGCCCAGGAGAGCGAGGGCATCGGGAAGTTTGTTTCGGTGTATTTTGACCAGAGAGGTCGCCTCTGGACGCAGACCGCGCTCGAGTATCCGCTCGATGGCAATGAGAATCCCGCCGCCGCCGAAGCTCTCTATCAGGGCAAAGGTCTCGACAAGATTCTCGTCTATCCCCGCGAGGGCCTCGATCAAGCTCTCCCCTCGGAGGGTCTCACCAAGCCCACGATCTTCGCGAAGGATCTGGCCATACCACTCGGCATTCTGCCGTGGGGCGCCGGGGATGCTTGTTACACCTTGCATGGGCACGACCTCCTCCTCCTGACTGACAGCAACGGCGACGGATCGGCGGACCAGCGTAAAGTGATCCTCACTGGATTCGGAGTGCAGGACAGCCACCTCTTTCCGCACCAGTTCACCCGCGCGCCCGGCGACTGGATCTGGATGGCTCAGGGACTTTTTAATCAAAGCGAGGTCAAACAGCCGGGCAGCGAACGAACGGTCGCCTATCCCCAGTGTTCGATGGCTCGGATGCGTCCCGACGGCAGTCAGTTCGAAGTCACCAGCACCGGTCCGAATAATATTTGGGGCCTCGTCATCACCGGAGAGGGAGAATCCTTTATTCAGGAAGCCAATGACTACGGCTACCCTGTGATGCCCTTTCACGACTACGCCTACTATCCCGGCGGCATGACCCGGCATAAACGAAGCTACCAACCCGACTTCCCCGCGACGGCTACCTTTCGAGTCGGAGGAACCGGCTTGAGTGGCCTCGCCCTGCTTGAGTCCGGCCCCCGCCTCGAACAAGAGGCGGCGCTGACCATGCTTGTTGCCAATCCGATCACAACGAAGATCAACGCCATCGCGATGCGGCGGGCGGGCGATGACTGGAATCTTGAGCAACTCGCCGACTTCGTGAGTTGCGACGATCCCTACTTTCGCCCCGTTGCGATGACCCAAGGCCCCGACGGATGCCTCTACATCGTCGATTGGTACAACAAGATCATTTCCCACAACGAGGTGCCGCGAAATCACCCCGATCGCGACAAAACACGTGGCCGGATCTGGCGCATCAAAGCGACCGCCCCTGGAGCGATTCACGAGATCCCCGACTTCACCAAGGTCTCGACCATTGATCTCGTCGCCATGCTCGGACAATCTCCGACGGCCCGCGCCCATCTCGCCCGAGAGACCCTCGCGGATCGGCGGGACCCGGAAAAACTCGACCTTCTCAAAGCCGCGTTGCTCTCCCCGGACAGCTCCGATGCCCGGCGCATCCAGGCGCTCTGGACGCTTCCGGCCGAATCACGCGAGGTCGCGCACCCATTCCTCACATCGGAGAATCGCAATCTGCGCCGCGAGCTGGCTCGTTTTCCTGAATTCGCCGAAGCTCTGGCGGGAGACCCTGATCGCGAAGTCCGCTTCGCCGCGATCCTCACCATCGCACGGGACCTGCCTGACAATGCCGCCAAAGCCCTTCCCAAACTCCTGTCCCTCATTCGTCCCGCCCTCTCCGAGCCGACCGGCCCCTCTTCGCGCGGAGAAGCAGGAATCCTCGTCGGCGAAGCCTACAACCGAGCCTACGAGCGCTTCGTGATTCGGCGTTTCTTGGAGGAAAACCGCGAAGCGCTCATCACCTTCCTCGATGGCGAGGCCGCTCAGTCGCTCTCGACCGAAGCGAGGATCCTCGCAACGCTCTCTCTCGAACCCAGCGCCGCTGCGGCCCGGCTCGCGGCCCTACTCCCCTCGCTCTCCCGCCCGCCTCAAGCAGAGGAAATTCTCATCCTCGCCCAGCATCCCGAGGCCGCGGGAGTGTCCACCGCGATCACATCGCTTCTCACAGCTCCCGATTCGGTCGAGTCCGTGGCAAAAACGTTCCTGGACTTCCAGGCCACCCTCGACCCGGTCAAAGTCGGGCCGCTCCTCATTGACCCGGTCTCGCTCCTCCTCACCACTGCGCAAGTTCCGCTGGCAGCAAAACTCATCGGCACATTTCGCCTCGCCTCGTTGGAACCGGAGCTTGTCGCCCTGCTGGAGAAAAATCCTCCTTTGCTCGAGAACCGCCTCGCCCTCGTCGAGGCCCTGCGAATGCTCCGGTCCGACGCGGTCGAACTCCTCGCGAAACTCGCCGCGACCGACGGGGATGAAAGCGTTCGCAGCGCCGCCCTCACCGCGCTGGGAGACTCCCGCTCTCCCGAAGCGGCCGCCCGACTGATCGGTCTTTATCCCAAAGTCTCACCGATCCAACAAAGCCGACTCCTCATCGCTCTCTCCAGCAAAAAGGCCAGCGCCGAACTGCTTGTTGACGCCTTACTGGACGGCGCCCTGCCGAAAGAGGCACTCGACGGGCCCGCTGCCGAGAAGCTGAGCGCCGTCCTCTCCGGTTCGCCGAAGCTCGCCACCTTGATGGAGTCCATGAGTGGCCTCTTCCGCGATCTCCTCGTCCTCGACGGTAGCCCCGAAGCCTGGGCCGATCCTGACATTCGACTCAAGGGCCCCTTCACCGTCGAGGCATGGATGCGCCTTGCTCCCGGGATCAACAACAATGACGGTTTGCTCGGCTCCGAGAATCAACTCAGCATCAACTTCTTTGACTCCCGTTTCCGTTTCTGGATTCAAGGCAAAGGCGACCTTGTCACCGCGGAGCGCCCCACGGCTCCCGACCTCTGGACCCACCTCGCCGTAAGCCGGGATGAAGCCGGGATTCTGACCCTCTACAGCGACGGCGAAGTGACCGCGACCAGCAGCCAGACCTACACCGAACCTCTTGAGAATCTCAAAATCGGCTGGACCCCGACCAAGGGCGGAACCGAGGGAGCCATTGCCGAGTTTCGAGTCTGGGATCGCGCCCTTTCGCCCTCCCAGATTCGCGAACGGTTCGACCGCAGCTTCGCGAAGGATTCCCGGCCCGAAGGACTCGCTTACTACAATCCCGGCGGCGAGAGTTGGGGCCAACTCGGGACCGGTGCCAAGTCGGCCAAATCCACCGATGCTCCTCCGCTCCTCTCCACTGAAGAAGCCGCCGCACTCGACATCAACTTTGCGCGGATGATGCAACTCGGCCAGAAAGGCGGCGATGTTGAAAAAGGCAAAGCCCTTGCCGCGATCTGTTCCGCCTGTCACCTCATTCAAGGGACCGGTGGCCAAATCGGGCCCGAACTCAGCGGGGCGGGTGCGATGGGCTTGGAGTCCGTCTTGCGCAACATCCTCACTCCTAATGCCGCAATGGAAGCGGGCTACCGCATCTATCGGGTCGAACTCAAAAACGGCGACCTCATCGATGCCTTTTTTGTGAGCGAGGACCCGAAGGCAATCGTCATTCGCCAGCCCGGCGGCCCGGACCGTCGCATCGCGAAAGGCGAGATCCAATCAACCCGCTACCTGCGCCGCAGTCTCATGCCCGAAGGCCTCCTCACCGCCTTCGACGATGCGATGATCGCCGACCTCCTGACGTATCTGATGTCTTTGAAGTAACCGACGACTTTTCGAGAGATCGCGTGAACTAAGGAACTCGTAGCTGAACTGGATGACCTGATCGAAACGTTTCTAGTCAAAACCAATGCGGTGGTGCCCCTGCCGAATCCGGGTTACGATCCGACTGTGACTCCCGCCCCGGGGAAAGAAAGTCCCCGCCGTTCCCACCAAAGGATGGCAAACAAGCAAGGACCTTCAAATCACGAAGCAAGAGAACTCCCTTGAGCTTCAGTCCGTGGGAGGCGATCCGTGGATCAGCACTCGCGACTTGCCGAAGAAATT
>Ga0163144_10021432_pt1 | contig 12850 bp, 14 predicted proteins | sample OliLak19BULKMAT1_FD_123175 | JGI IMG/M metagenome (GOLD analysis project Ga0163144, IMG submission 123175) | Freshwater microbial mat bacterial communities from Lake Vanda, McMurdo Dry Valleys, Antarctica - Oligotrophic Lake LV.19.BULKMAT1 | ecosystem: Environmental > Aquatic > Freshwater >...
AACTACCACCGTTCGCAGCACACCCGGGGTGTAGCATCCGACCATGACCGCCACCGAGCCGGTCGAGCGCACGCTCACCGCCCGCGATCCGCGCCTGGAGCCATGGCGCCAGTTCCTCATGGCCCATGCCCGCGTATCGCGTCGCCTGGACGACGAGCTTCGCGCCGACCACGACCTGTCCCTTGCCGAATACGACGCCCTGCTGACCATCGCCCAGGCGCCCGATCGGCGCATCCGCATGCGCCACCTGGCCGACCGGGTGATCCTGTCCAAGAGCGGCGTCACCCGCCTGGTGGATCGCCTCGTCATGGATGGCCTGGTGGAGCGCAGCGCCTGCGAGACCGACGCGCGCGGCGCGGAAGCCGTCCTCACGCTGACCGGTCTGGAGCGGCTGCGAGCCGCCTCGCAGACGCACCTGCGCGGTATCGAGCGCCACTTCCTCGACGCGGTCGACGCCGGCGACATGCCCGTGCTGGCGCGCGCGCTATCGTCGCTCGCCGAGCGGGCCGGCCGCGGCGGCGAACCCGATCGCTGCAACGACGTCGAACGGACCATCGAGGGGCTCGCCGAGGCCGACGCCCATCGCTGACGCCCCGACCGTCGGGCGCTGCTGGATCGGGACGAGCGGCTTCTCCTATCCCGCTTGGACGCCGCGGTTCTACCCACCCGGGCTGCCCGCGAGCGACCGTCTTGGCCACTACGCCGCCCAGCTGTCGGCGGTCGAACTCAACAACACGTTCTACCGGCGACCGAGCGAGGCCGCGGTCGCGGCCTGGGTGGCCGCCACGCCGAGCGAGTTCCGGTTCGCGGTGAAGGCCCAGCGAGGCGCCATCCCGCGCGCGTTCGCGGCCGAGCCCGAGCCTGGCTTCCCGTTCCTGACCGATCCGTACCGTGGCCTCGGGGAGCGGCTGGGCGTCGTCCTGCTACGTATCCCGGACGTGATCCACCGCGACGACGAGCGACTGGTGCGCGTCCTGGCAGCGTGGCCGCGGGATCTGCCCCTGGCCATCGAGCTGGTCGACCCGAGCTGGGACGTGGACGAGACCTACACGGCGCTCCGCGACGGCGGGGCGAGCCTGGTGGCCACGGATCGCGACGACGGCGAGGCCCCCACCCTGCGACGCGTCGGCGGCCCGTTGTACCTGCGCTTGCGCCGCGCCGACTACGACGACGCGGCGTTGGCGACATGGGCAGATCGGCTGGAGCCCTTCCTGGGCGCCGGCGACGACGCCTTCGTGTTCTTCGCCCACGACGCCGTTGGCCGGGGAGCCGAACTGGCGCTGGCGTTCAGCCGGGCGCTGGAAGCGCGGCTGTCCGGGAGTACTCGGCTGGCCCGAACATGACCATCAGCACCAGGCGCTCCGTGATGTCGTGGAAGCGGTGCGGCACGCCGGCAGCCACGAACACGACCGAGCCCGGCCGCACCGGCCGGTCCTCGTTGCCGACGCTGACCGTCGCCAGGCCCTCCATCACGATGTAGACCTCGTCCTCCCCGTGCGGGGACTGGGTGTCCGTCGCCCCCGCGTCCAGCACGTACAGCCCGCCGGACAGGTCCGGCACGCTGATGAACTCGTGGTAGCGGACGCCGCTCGCGACGCGCGCAGTTTCCAGGTCATCGAGCTCCCAGGCATCCATCAGCGGATCCCCTCGTCAGTCGACGGGTCTGCGACTCGCTCGGTCGGGGGCGCGGCGTCCGGACCGGTCGGCGTCGCGAAGTCCAGGCCGGCTTCGCCGACCAGTTCTGCCGCTGCCAGATCGCGCGTCGCGACGTCGTCGAAGGACAGGATGAGCGGCCCGGTGCCGGCTGTGGCCCGGATGGCCGGCCGCGAGCCACGGAACGTGGTCGCCGACCCGACCGACAGCTTCTGGAGCTCCCCGATGCCGAGGGCCACGCCCTCCGGTCGACTCACGCGCTCGACGATGAGGGTCGAGTCGATCGGGATGGCCTTCGCGTCCGGGATGGCGTTCGCGTCCGGGACGGCGCTGGCGTCCGGCGCGTCGGGCGCCTCAGGCGCGTCGGGCTCACCGTCCACCGTCGACGGCGCCGAGTTCGCACGCATCTCGAACCGGCGCAGGATCGCCGGCACGTCACGAACGTGGGTGTCCCCGACGGGGCTGCGCACGACCCCTGTCAGGCGCACCGGGATGGACGCATCGAGCGGCAGGGTGGACGCGCCGGCCGGTCGAGCGCCGGTCGTGCGGTACCCGATGTAGCCGCCGGCGAGGCCGACCAGGATGACCACGGCCGCCAGGCCGGCGAGCAGCGCCAGGAAGAGGCTGGCCCCTGGATCGGCCGGGGTCGCGCCCCCCTCCAGGAGATACGTCGGCGAGACGGTGATGCCGTAGTCCTCAAGGGTCGGCCCGGGCGCGTTCGCCATCTCGGACACGGTCGACGGGTCGCGCCGCAGGATGCCCGTGTAGCTGACCGGCAGTAGGTCGGGGTCCTGATCGGTCACGACGAGGACGCCGACGCCCGTGGCGCGATCGAAGATGGCGATGTCGAAAGCATCGATCTCATCCGCGCCGCACTGGCCGTCGCCGTCGACATCGTCGCTGCAACTCGTCGCGTAGCCGACCGTGCGCGAACCGGTGAGGGTCACGGTCGTCCCGTCGGTGGGCAGCGCATCGCCGACGGCATGCTCGGTCGGCGTGCCCGGCACGCGCGCGTCGATGACGTGGTCGGGATCTAGCGTGACGCCGTAGGTGGCGAGCTCCTCACCGATGAACGGGGTCTCCGACACGTACGCCCGATCGGTCAGCACCTCGCCGCTGTAGGTAGCGGTGAAGACGTCCCAGGGCGCACCGATGGACATCACGGTCACGCCGTCCCGAGTCACCGGATCGACCATCCAGTAGGCCCAGTCCTCGCCGGTCTCTCCCTCGTCCTGGGTGCCGTCGCCATCCGTATCGAGGTACGTCTCCACGTACGAGCTGCTGAGCCCGCCCTCCACGGTTGCGTGGACCCGGCCGCCCATCGAGTCGTCGTCAGGGACGTCGCCGGCGCCCATGGTCCGAAGCCCGCCCGCGGTCAAGGACTCCCAGCCGACCAGGACCAGGCCACCCGCAGCAAGGAGCAGGACGGCGGCCAGGACGACCGAGCCCGGCCGGGTGTCGGCGATGCGCGATCCCGCGGCGCGCAGCAGCGCGCGCACTGCGCGGTCGGCGAGGTCGGTGATGGCGCCCGCGCCAGCGATGAGTCGATCGAACATCCTGACGCACCTCCGGTGGGTAGCGTAGCAGCGCGCCGGGGCGTCGCGGGCCCTCCCGAGCGAACCCCGATACCCTCCGTGGATGCCCATCCCCGCTCGCTTCCACACCACCCGCGTCCTGGCGCTCGCGATGGCCGGCCTGCTCGTCGCGGCCGCCTGCGGCGACCCGGCACCAACCTCGTCCGCCTCTGCGCCCTCGCCCTCGACGATCGCATCGCCGGTGGCGCCGGGCCCGAGCGAGCCAGCGGGCGCGACCCCCGAACCGACGCCGACGATGGACGCGAGCGGGCCGACCGGTGACGCCCCGGCGCTCGAGCTGACGGTCATCGTCGGCGACCTGGACGCCCCGGTCGATATCGCCGTCCGACCCGACGACCCTGCGGCGCTGTACGTCGTGGAGCAAGGCGGCCGGATCATGGTCGTGCGCGATGACGCCCTGCGGCCGGAGCCGTTCCTGGACATCGCCGGTACGGTCACCGCCGGCGGCGAGCAGGGGCTGCTGGGCCTGACCTTCCACCCCGACCCGGTCGATGGCCGCCTGTTCGTCTACTACACCGCGCTCGATGGGAACCAGGTCGTCAGCTCGTTCCGCGTTGACGGCGGCGCCGGGGCGGCCGTGGATCCGTCCACGGAGCGGCGGCTCCTGGTCATGGATGATCCGTTCGGCAACCACAACGGCGGCGGCCTGGCGTTCGGTCCGGACGGCTACCTGTACATCGCCACTGGCGACGGTGGTGGCGGCGGCGACCCACTTGGCGCGGGCCGGGACCTGAGCACGCCGCTCGGCAAGATCCTGCGCATCGATGTGGATGTCGCGGCCGACAGCGACCCGCCGTACGCCATCCCGGGCGACAACCCGTACGCGGATACGGCCGGCGCCATCCCGGAGACGTGGGCATCGGGCCTGCGCAACCCGTGGCGCATCCGCTTCGACCCGGCGACCGGCGACCTGTGGATCGGCGACGTCGGCCAGGGCGCCTGGGAGGAGATCGACGTGGCGCCGGCAGGCGAGGGCGGCCTGGACTTCGGCTGGAACGTCCTGGAAGGCACGCATTGCTTCGAGCCATCCGACGGCTGTGACCGCGACGGCCTGGTCCTGCCGGTCACGGAGTATGGCCACGACCTGGGCTGCTCGGTCACCGGCGGGACCGTCTACCGCGGGGCGGCGTGGCCGACCCTGCGTGGTTTCTATGTCTTCAGCGACTACTGCTCGGGTCGATTCTGGGCGATCCCGTCGGACGCGACCCCCACCGTGGAGCCGGTCGTGGTCCTGGAGTCGGACCGGTCCATCAGCGCCATCGTGGCGGACGCAACGGGCGAACTCGTGGCCACCGATCTCGCCAGCGGGGAACTGCTCCGGATCAGCGCGCCCGGTACGTGACCGTCACGGCGACCGCGATCTCCAGGGATCCTGCCTCGACCGGGGTCGCGGCGTCGGTGGCCATCATCATCCGCTCCGCCTTGGGGCGCGGCCCGGGCGGCTGACCCGCCGCGCCCTCGATGACCTCGGCGACGCCGTCGATGGTCAGTCCCGCCGCCTCGGCCAGGACATCCGCGCGGGAGCGGGCCTGGGCCATCGCCAGGACGCGCGCCTCGCGCTCCGCCTCGGTCGGGTCAGCGATGCGGAACGACAGCCCGTCCATGCTCGTGGCACCGGCGCCGAGCGTGCCGTCGACGACGTCGCCCAGGCGGGCCAGGTCGCGGACCGTGACCTCCACCACGTTGGCAAGCTCGTAGCCGGTCAGTGTGGGCGCCTTGTTGTCGCGGTAGTCGTAGCGCGGCTGGACGGACAGGAGCGCCGTGCGGACGTCGCGGCGGGCCACACCGGCGCCATCGACGGCGGCCAGGATGGCGTCCATGAGTCGGCCCGCCTCCGCCCGGGCGGCGTCCACGGTGGGGCGACTGACCGACACACCAAGGCGCAGGTCGGCGAGGTCGGGGGCGAGCGCCACGCGGCCGGTGCCACCGGCGACGATGGTCGAGCGTTCGGCAGGCAGTTCAGGCATGACCCGGATGGTAGTCCAGGGTCGCATCCGCATTGTCACGCCGTTGCAAGGGCGCCCTCGGGACATGCCGTTTCACGTCGAGCTCCCGCCGGGCATGCTCAGGAGCGTCACTCGTTCCTCGTTGGAGCTTCCGTCACCATGCGCTCCGATCTCATGCCATGGACGATCAAGGGGATGGGCCTGGCCGTGGGCGTGCTCATCGTGCTGGGCCTCGTCGCTGTGGCCGGGGCAGCCTCCAGCGTGCTGCTGCTCCTGTTCATCGCGGTCCTGCTCGCATCCGCCCTCGAGCCGATGGTCGGCGCCCTCCGGGAGCGCCTGCCGTTGGGCCGAGGCGGCACCATCCTCGTCGTCTATCTCGCGTTCTTCGTCACGATGCTGGGGCTCGCGTTCATCGTGCTGCCGGCCGCGGTCAAGCAGGGCGAGGAGATCGTCGCCTCACTGCCCCCGTTCTTCGAGCAGGCCAGGGCGTGGGCGGCCGAGCTCCGACCCGCGGCCCTTGCACGCAGCGTCACGGCCCTCATCGAGTCGGTCGCGGGCATCCTCAAGCCACCGCCGCCGCCCGATCCCGACACGGTGGTCGAGGTCGGCGCGGCGGTCGCCGAAGGCTTCGTGTTCCTGGCCACGCTCCTGACCATCGTCTTCTTCTGGCTCGTCGAGCACGCCCGGCTGCAGCGCTACGTGCTTGCCTTCGTGTCCGTGGACCGGCGCGCCGGAGCGCGCAACGCGTGGAACGAGATCGAGACCCGTCTCGGCCTGTGGGTCCGCGGGCAGCTCATCCTGATGGGTTCCATCGGTGCCGCGACGGCCATCACCTACACCCTGCTGGGCCTGCCCGGGGCGCTGCTGTTGGGCCTCATCGCGGGCCTCAGCGAGGCCATCCCGATCGTCGGCCCGCTGCTGGGGGCGATCCCGGCCGTGCTCGTGGCGGCCACCGTCTCGCCAGAGCTCGCCGTCGCTGTCGCCGTCATCTACCTCGTCCTCCAGCTCATCGAGGGCAGCGTCCTGGTGCCGATGGTCATGCGCAATACAGTCGGCATCTCGCCGCTGCTCGTGTTCCTGAGCCTGCTCATCGGCGGCACGGTCGGCGGCATCCTCGGCGCGTTCCTGGCGGTGCCGGTGGCGGCCTCCATCGAGATCGTCCTGTCCCGGTTGCAGGCTCGAGAAACGCCCGTGGCGCAGGACCCGGCGAGTATCGCCACTCCTGACGAGGACGCCACCGACGAGATGGGTCGCTCCCTGCCGGATGTGTCGAGACCGGCCGCGGATACGGTATGAGCGAGCCCGACGACCGCGCGCCGGTCGACCGCGCGCCCGTGGACGCCGCGCCCGTCGACGCCGACGACGTCGCCCTGGCCCGGTTCATGGCCGAGGCAGGCGAGATCCTGGGCGCCTCCCTGGATATCGAGGCCACGCTCCAGCAGGTCGCGCAGCTTGCCGTCCCGACCATCGCCGACTGGTGCGCCATCGACCTGCTGGACCACGACGGGTCACTCCGGTCGGTCGCCATCGCCCACGAGGATCCGACCAAGGTCGCCCTCGTCGAGGAGCTCCGGCGCGACTATCCGGCGGACCCGAACGCGCCCATCGGCGCCTATGCGGTGGTTCGCCAGCGCCGCACGTTGACCGGCGAGATCACGCCGGAGATGCTGGCCGCGGCCGCCCTTGACGAGCGCCACGCGCGGCTGATCGCGGAACTGGACCTGCACTCCTGGATGTGCGTGCCCATGCTCATCGGCGAGCGGGTGCTGGGCACCATCGCCTTGGTCGGCGCCGAGTCGGGGCGCTTGTTCGCGCCGCGCCACGTGGCCTTCGCCGAACACCTCGCGCTGCGTGCCGGGATCGCCATCGACAACGCCCGCTCGTTCCGCACCGCCGATCGCTTCCGGCGCATCCTGGACACCGTCGCCGAGGCGGTCTTCGTGCTGGACGCCACGAGCGGTGAGGTGCGCGACGTGAACAAGGGCGCGCTCGACCTGCTCGGTGCGCCACCCGACGCGATCATCGGCCATCCCTTGTGGCGGCACCTCCTCGACCTCGACGCCAGGGGCGCTCGCCGACTCATCGAGCCGCTCATGGACGGCCGCGTGGAGGCGCGCACCATCGACCTGCGCGTCCGGCCGCTGGTCGGCGGCGAATTGCCCGTGGAGGTCCTCCTGCAGCGGGTGGACCTGCCCGGTGAGCCCGACGCCATCGTGGCCATCGCCCGCGACGTGCGCGAGCGGGTGGAAGCCCAGGCCCGCCTGGAACGGCTGGCCGAATCGGAGCACGCCCGGGCTGCCGAACTGAACGCCGTCATCCGGGCCATCGGCGACGGCGTCGTGGTCTGCCGCGACGACGGCGTGGTGCGCTTCGCCAATCCGGCCGCCATGTCGATCCTGGGCGTGTCGCGCCTGGACCGCTACCGCGACATCATCGACGCCCTGCACGACCCGGAGGCGACGCTGCCCACGCTCGGGCGGCATGGAGGGCCGTTCGTCGTGCCCGCCGCCGATGCGCGCGAGACCTGGATCGAGCTGACCACGTATCCCGTCGCCGCGCAACCCGGCGCCCTGGCGGAGATGGAGACGATCGTCGTCCTGCGCGACGTCACCGAGGCACGCCAGAGGGAGGCCATCCGGGAGACCTTCATCGGCGTCCTGTCGCACGAGCTGCGCACACCCATCACCACGATCTACGGCGGCGCCAAGCTCCTTGCCCGTCGCGAGTCGACGGTCGACGCGGCGACCCGCCAGGCGATCTTCGACGACATCGTCGCCGAGGCCGAGCGTCTGCAGCGCCTGGTCGAGGATGTGGTGGCCATGAACCGCTTCGGGGAGTCGAGCGACGATCTCGGCAAGGAGCCCGTCCTCCTGCAACGCATCGTGCCCGGTGTCGTGGCGTCCGAGCAGACCCGCTGGCCGGGCGTCGACTTCGAGGTCAGCGTGCCGGCCGGGGCACCGACCGTGGTGGCCGATCCGATCTACGTCGAGCAGACCCTGCGCAACCTGCTGTCCAACGCGGCCAAGTACGCGGGGCCGTCAAGCCACGTCGAGGTCATCGTGACCGCGACCGATGACGAGGTCCTGGTGCGCATCCTGGACGACGGTCCGGGCATCGAGGCCGACGAGGCCGAGCGCCTGTTCGACCTCTTCTATCGCTCCCCGTCGACCGCGCGCAACACCACCGGGGCCGGCATCGGCCTGTTCGTGTGCGCCCGCCTCGTTCGGGCGATGGGCGGTCGGATCTGGGGCCTGCCACGCGCGACGGGCGGCTCCGAATTCGGCTTCGCGCTGCAGGTCATGCCCGAGGACGACGTCTAGATCCAGCGTCGCCAGCGGGCGCCTGTCACCAGCAGCCCGCTGAACAGGACCATCACCGCCAGCACGACGAAGAAGTTGCCGGACTGGTCGAAGAACGGGATCTGGAAGTTCATGCCCATGACACCGGCCAGCACGACCGCCGGCAGGAGCACGGCGGACAGCACGGTCAAGGCCTTCATCACGTCGTTGGCGCGCTGGGCCACCCGGCCCATGTGGATGTCGTAGGTGCCCAGCAAGGCGTCGCGCAGCGACTCGATGGCCGACAGCGCGACCTCCAGGCGGTCGACCAGACCGGGCCACGGGTGGCCGACCGTCCCCTCGGCGCGCATCTCCGGTCGGGCCAGCGCAGCGAGCGCGGTCCGATGCGGCGCCAGCGTCCGCCGGATCTCGCCGATGCGCCGCCGGATGGCCACGATCTCGGCCAGGATGTCGACGCCGGGCCCGGCCATCAGCGCGGCCTGATCCAGTCGATCGATGCGCTGCTCGACGGTCTCGATGAGGTTGAAATAGTCGGTGATGACCTCGTCGACGATGGCCGACAGCAACTCGCCGGCATCCAGGGCGCCGAAGGACGTCTCGGCGGACAGTCCGTCGTGGAAGCGCTCGATGGCGTCGACGTGCCCGTGGTGGACGGTCACGACGAGGTTGGGCCCGGCCAGCAGGTCGATCTCGCGGCGCACCAGGGCTGCGTCCCGGTCGTCCGACTCGGGCTCCAGGACCTCGAGGGTCAGGTGCAGCCGGTCGACTGACTGCATGAGCCGCGGGCGGTCGGTGTCCCCCTCGATCCGGCGGCGATCGCGATCGTCGAGCTTGAGCACGCTCGCCACGGGGTCAAGCGAGGCGCCGCCATCGAGGTCGATGTCGACCCACACGATGCGGCGGTCATCGGTGGACGCCAGGTCTTCCTGGTCGATGTCGATGGCGCGGTCGTGGCCGTCCGCATCGAACAGTCGGGCCCGGACGCCGGCGCTCAGCGAACACCCGCCAGGAGCAGTGCGGCGGCGAGGGCGATGGCGGCCAGCGCGTACTGCAGGACGAGCATGGAACGATCGACCAGGAGGTCGGGGTCGTCACCGACGAGGTCGGTGGCTGGGTGCTCAGCGAGCATCGATAGGATCCTCCGGCGGGGTCGTGTGCGTGATCACCCCCCGGTGGCACGATCGTGCGCGACGGGGCGTGCCGCCAGGCTCGCGGCGGACCACTGGCGCATCACGGACGCATGACAACAGCGCGCGTGCCGCGGTCCATCCGGGAGGTTCAGCCTATGGTCCCGCGCCTGCTCGCGGTCGCGTTCCTGGGGGCCGCCGCGCGCACCGTCTTCACGCCGTTGTTATGCGCAACGCCCGGTTCGTAGTCCGGGCAGCGCCCGCCGTCGGCGATTGTGGGGACCAGCCCCCGGACTTCGGGGAGACATGACCCAGCTGTCGGGTGCGATGCCCGACCGGGATGGAGGTTCACACCATGGGAATCATTTCCTGGCTCGTCCTCGGCGCGATCGCCGGGTATCTCGCCGGCTTCCTCGTCAAGGGTGACGAAGGCCTCGGCGTCATCGGCCACATCGTGCTCGGCATCGTCGGCGCGCTCGTCGGCGGCTTCCTGGCCAGCGTCCTGTTCAACACCGACCCGATCAACGGCGCGCTCGACATCAGCTCGATCATCGTCGCGACCATCGGCGCGGTCATCGCCGTCGTCGTCGTCGGCATGGTCACCGGCCGGCGCAGCGGGCGCGGCTCGATCTGATCCAGCGCCGGGCGAGCGTCCCGGCTCACACCCACCATGCAGCGAAGACCCACCGAAGATGGTGGGTCTTGCTGCATCCACGGAGGTACCCATGTCCCAGATCCTCGAGTCCATCGATGTCGACGTCCCCGTTCGCACCGCGTACGACCAGTGGACGCAGTTCGAAGACTTCCCGCGCTTCATGGAGGGCGTGGAGTACGTCCGCCAGACCGATGACACGCACCTCGACTGGAAGGCGTCGATCGGCGGCGTGACCAAGGAGTGGCAGGCCGTGATCACCGAGCAGACGCCGGATCAGCGCATCGCCTGGAAGGCGACCGACGGCGCCGAGAACGCGGGCGTCGTGACCTTCCACCGCCTGGATGACCGCAAGGCCCGGGTGACCCTCCAACTCGACGTCGAGCCGGAAGGCCCGATCGAGGCGGCCGGTGATGCCCTGGGCTTCGTCCAGCGGCGCGCGACCGGGGACCTGGGGCGCTTCAAGGCGTTCATCGAGGAGCGCGGCGAGGCCACCGGCGCGTGGCGCGGCGAGGTCGCCCAGGACGACGTCACCGGCTGACCCTGGCCGTGGCCACCCGAGCCGGGAGCCGCGAGCCGCGAGGCAGGTGCAAGGCGGATGGCGTTCCGACGGGACCGACCGTCACCCTTCGTGCCCGACACTCGTGGTCGTGGCTCCCGTGCCACTGGGGGTCCGGGAGTCACGCTTTCCTGTTGCCCCCTCGACACTCGAGGCCCTGATGGCCAGCCGAACGACCACATCCGCCGGATCGCCGTCATGACCCATGGCGTCGTGCCGGGGGCGTGGGGCACGATACCGCTCGCGCCGGTACCGCCCGCGCCGGTGTCGCTGGTGGACGGCGACCGCCGGATCCGGGATGTCCTGCCGGACGTCCTGCGCCAGGTGCCCATCGGCGTCGGGGTCGTCCGGCGCGATCGATCGATCGCGTATCACAACGATGAACTGGCACGGATCCTGGCCATCGACGGCGCCTCGGGCACCGGGGCCGTCCTCCTGAAGCCTTTCGCCGAGCGCGGCGCCCCGCTCGACCGTCGCGGTCCGGGACCGGCCGACGATCCGTTGACCCGGCTCCTGCTCGACCGGCACCCCATCACTCGCCAGCCCGTGCGCCTGCAACGCATCGACGGCTCGAGCGTGGATGTCCGCGTGACCATGACGCCCATCGACGACGACGACGACGACGGGCCGGTCGTGGGCGCGGTGCTGTACGTCGAGGACCTGTCCGACGCCGACGGGGACCCATCCCTGCGGGAAGCCTTCGTGAGCGTCCTGTCGCACGAGCTTCGGACGCCCATCACGTTCATCTACGGTGGCACCCAGCTGCTGCTGAGCGACCGCATGTCGGCAGAGGTCCGGGCGTCGGTGATCCACGACATCGCCGCCGAGGCCGAGCATCTGCACCGGCTGGTGGAGGATCTGATGGCCATCGCGCGCATCGAGCGCGGGCTGGTCCGGGCCGGTGCCGATCCCGTCCTCGTCCAGCGCCTGGCCGCCCTTGCTGCCCGCTCCGAGGAGCGCCGCTTTCCCGGTCGACACGTGCACATCGTGGCCCCGGCCGATCTGCCGGCCGTGCGCGCTGACGACGGCTACGTGACCCAGATCCTGCGCAACCTCATCTCCAACGCGGTCAAGTACAGCCCAGCCGACGAACCGGTCCTGGTCACCATGCAGGCGACGGCTGAGAGCGTAAGCGTGTCCGTGCTGGACCGCGGCCCGGGCTTTCCAGCCGAGACCGGGCCCGATGCGTTCCGCCTCTTCTACCGCAGCCCGGATGTCGCGGCGCATATGCCCGGCACGGGTATCGGCCTGTACGTCGCACGAGCGCTGGTCGAGGCCCAGGGCGGCCGGATCTGGCTGCGCAACCGGCCTGACGGCGGCGCCGAGGTGAGCTTCGAGCTGCCGCTCTTCGGCCCCGACGGCTGAGCGCGGGCAGGGTCCCACTGGGCGGCCACGCCGACCGTCCGCGGCAGACCGCATGCGATGCAATGCCGATGCAATGGCTTGCGACGGTGCGGTGGTGGGGGTTGGAGGCAATGGCGCGTACGGTGGTCATGACATCCGACGGGGCCGACCTGACCGGTCCAGGCCCGACGAAAACGCAGATCCCACAGGGGAAAACGCTTGTGACGGGGCGTCACCCCTTCTTGCACGGACGGCCCGGGTCCCCTCCCCGGGCCGTCCGTCGCTCATCCCGGCCCGTCACGACCAGCGCCGAACGGCACGACGATCCAGGAGGACCACCATGGCCACCCACTCCGCGACCAACGACATGACTCCGCGCAGCACCCCGACCAAGCCGGACGAGGGCGTCGCTCAGACCGTCCGCAATGTCGCCGACTCGGTCGCCGGCGCCGCTGGCGACGTCAGCGCCCGCGTGCCCGAGGTCGCACAGTCCACCCGGGAGGCCTTCACCGAGGCGACCCGCATGGTCCAGCGCGGCTCGGACCAGACGCTCAGGGTCGTCGGCGCGGCCTCAATCGGCTTCGCCGCCGGGCTGCTCGTCGGCGGCGCGAACCGCCTGCTGGTGATCGCGTCCCTGGTCCCGGCCGCGCTCATCGGCGCGACCATGGTCGAGCG
>Ga0163144_10021433_pt1 | contig 12850 bp, 13 predicted proteins | sample OliLak19BULKMAT1_FD_123175 | JGI IMG/M metagenome (GOLD analysis project Ga0163144, IMG submission 123175) | Freshwater microbial mat bacterial communities from Lake Vanda, McMurdo Dry Valleys, Antarctica - Oligotrophic Lake LV.19.BULKMAT1 | ecosystem: Environmental > Aquatic > Freshwater >...
ACCTGCACAGCGATTCAGGTTAAAATAATCGCACTTTGGAATTTGCCCACGGCATTTATCAAAGTTAAAGCTGGGCAGACATTTGCCTTTGATGTGTTGGGTTACGTTCAGATGAACGGGAACAATATATTTGAACGACCGACCTCCATGATCTTTGAACAGGAAAATGGACCATGGGCCGGTGCAGCAAACCTTCATTCCGATAAACCCAGTGAGATTGCCTTCCCAGCAGTGGGAAATTATCGGGTCAGGTTTGAGTGGATGAACTTCGGTAAACCCAACACACTATACACTGGTCCAGATTGGACAAGTAATAGTGGTGGCGGCGGCGGTCTCGGCAAAGACGCTCCGTAAAGACACGCGGAAAAAATCCGCTTAACATTTGGTTACACTATAGGGTCACTCTCGCACTTGCGCTTGGGTGACCCTTTACTTTTATAAAAAAACGTAGAAAAATTGCTTTTTATAGTGAAATAAGTTAGAGTATTGCCACTATGTCACAAGATAAACTTATAACACTTCGCAACAAGGATACAGGTGAAATATACATTACTAGAAAAAACAAGAAAACTGTCGAGAAAAAGATAGAGCTTAAGAAATATAGCAAATTACTACGAAAACACATAGTTTTCAAGGAAGCAAAGAAATAGTAGAAGGGAAGGGAAAAATCGCTATAAGGCGATTTTTCCCTTTATATGGTATAGTATTTTCCACATGGGCGATTGGTGAAGTGGTATCACATTTCTCTCCAAAAGAAAGGTCGAGGGTTCAATTCCTTCATCGCCCGCAAAACTTGCTTTTTTAATGAGATGTGTTATAGTTATATCAGTATGCAAACAATTGAAATTCAGCGCAATTTAAGCGCTTCATTGATGGCTGGTCACATCAAGAAGAAATTAAAGACCAGCCCGCGTCCGTGGAATCCTTCCACGGATATTCATCCAGAGTTACCACGGTACTCTGATATTGGCATCAATGATGCCAATGGACGGCCTGTCATATTCTGTCAGGATATGGCACAGGCGAGAGACATTTCTGGTTGGGTCAATGAGACATACCAGAATTGAGAAGCTCAAGATCGCAAGATTACCCATAACTTGTTGTAACAGACAGGAAGTGGGTGATTTTTTTATTTATTTCTCTTAAACCAAACCATTTGCCTTTTTGAATACTGAACAATCTCTTTTTCAAGTTGCTCGAGCATTTCTTCCTTTGAAATCATTCCTCTCAAATATCTAGAAATATATCTATACTCGAGACCAAGTTCCTCCATTCGTTTCCATGAAAGACCGTTTTTATGGAGATTTTTTACCTCATCTATCATCCCCATCTTTATTCTTTTTAAAAGACGATTGTGAATTCTTTTTTCCATTTCATCTTTATCAAAACTTAAACCGATGAAACTAACATCATAAAGAGATTTATCTATTTTAACCTTAGGAACTTTACCTAAAGCTGTAGCTATTTCTACAAAACGAACAAGTCTTTGTTTATTATTTTTTTCAGAATTGTTGAGAGATAGAGCAAATTTTCCATCCAATTTTTTAAGTAATGAAAAAACTTGCTCAACAGTCTTCGTATCCAATTTCTTTTGGAGAACTTTGTCATGAGGAACATCTGGGTAAGAAATATTCTTTACAATAGCATCGATATAAAATCCCGTACCACCACAGATGATAGGCATTTTTCCTCGAGATGAGATATCTGCTATAGCTTCTTGTGCCAGATTTTTGTATTCCTCTACATTGAACTTTTTACTAGGATCTACCACATCTAAGAGATGATGAGGAATACCTCGCATCTCTTTCTTTGTAATCTTTCCAGTACCAAGGTTAAGACCTTTGTATACCTGACGAGAATCAGCAGAAATAACCTCGCCGTCAAGCTTCTTGGCCAGTTGCACTGCAAAATCACTTTTGCCAGTAGCGGTTGCTCCGACTACGGCTATTATAGAAATCTTCTTTTTCATAAATCTGTGCCGCGGGAGAGAATCGAACTCTCATGATGTTGCCATCGATAGATTTTGAGTCTATTGCGTCTGCCAATTCCGCCACCACGGCATATATACTGTAGTCTACTAAAACTGGGCAGAAAATCAATTTTGTTAATCGAATATCTAATGATAAAATAAACCCATGCAAAACCAGTCACGATATTTTAGCGATTCAATATTTTGGATTGATACAGGAAAGATTAAACCAAACCCTTACCAACCCCGTCGAGATTTTGACGAAGCACGTCTTCGTGATCTAGCAGATTCGATACGAATGTATGGAATTCTCCAGCCACTTATCGTCACTCGCAAAGAGTATGAAAAATCCGATGGAGGACTTGACGTCGAGTACGAACTCATTTCCGGAGAAAGACGTCTACGTGCTTCAAAGATTGCGGGACTAGCCCAAGTACCCACACTCATCAGACATAGCGAGGAAAATGATCGACTAAAACTCGAACTAGCCATTATCGAAAATCTCCAAAGAGAAGATATAAACTCTGTCGATCGCGCCCGAGCTTTTGACCGTTTGGCAAAAGAGTTTGGGATGAAGCATACTCAGATTGCAGAAAAAGTGGGAAGAAGTAGGGAATATGTTTCCAACACTTTACGTATCCTGGCTTTGCCTAGCGAGATGCTCGATGCAGTTTCTGAAGGTAAAGTCTCAGAAGGTCACACTAGACCGCTACTCATGCTTGCTGATCGAAAAGAAGAACAAACAACACTTTTTAAAGAAATAATTTTAAAAAAAATCAGTGTTCGTGAGGCCGAGTCCATCGCTAGAAAAATCGCATCAGATCGAGTGCGAAAAAAGGATTGGTCTCTAGAACCAGAAATAGCCGAGATGGAACAAAAGTTCAAAGAAGCTTTAGGAACAAAAGTTTCTATAGATAGATTTGAAAATGGAGGAAGGATCACTATCAACTTTTTCTCAACAGATGATGTGAGAGTGATTCTCAATAAGATTTATCATACAGAATCTTCCCAAGCTATAAATGCTCAAAATGAAAATTCAGCTACACAAATATCACAAGCCACAGCGATGCAAGTTGGAGTAGAAGAAAAAGCCATAGATGATAGACCAAAAGAAGAAATAATGAAAGAGGAAAATGAGGAGATTTATTCTATAAAGAATTTTGGAGTTTAGTTTTCCTTTTTCTTAAACCTCCCAAATCCACCTTTCCTCACGGCTTTTGGTTTGTTTAGAATATCCATAGCTCTTTCAAATGTTATTTCGTATGGATTGTCGCCATCCTTTGCTTTTAAAGATCTGAAATCACCTTCGTGAACTATATAAGGTCCAAATCTACCAATATTTGCAGTAATAGGTTTACCAGTAACTTCGTGATTACCTAATATTTTTGGCAAACTTAGATACTTTGTAGCATCTGTGACACTGACATTTCCTAGATCCATACCTTTTGGAATCGATGCCATGCGAGGTTTGAATGGAATGGGATCGCTTTTCTTGCGACGACCCTTTATCTTCGGAGGTCTTTCACCAAGCTGGACATATGGACCGTATTTACCAACAAGGACAAAGATAGGTAGACCTGTGACTGGATCATTGCCTATCGGCTCATCTTTTTTGATCTCTGTTCCATCCATCATCAGAGCTCCTTCACAATCTGGATATTGTCCGCAGGAAAGAAATTTCCCATTTCTTCCAAGTTTGATGATCATATCCTTTGTACATTTTGGACATTTGTATTTTGAATCAGCGTCACCTAGAGTCGTGATCTTGGCTGTTTTTTCTTTTGCTTTTACTTCTTTTGAAAATGGAATATAAAATGTTTTTAGAGTCTTTAAATATTCTTTTTTTCCAGTAGCGATATCGTCCAGAGAATCTTCCATTTCGGCTGTAAAGGAATCATTGATATATTCCATAAAATTGTCTTCGAGAAATGAAGAAACAACGTCACCTGTATCAGTAGGTTTTAGAGATTTGTTTTCTTTTTCTACATAGCCACGTTCTTCTATTGTCCTTATGATGGAGGCATATGTTGAAGGACGACCGATACCACGCTTCTCCAGTTCTTTTATGAGACCCGCTTCACTGTATCGTGGAGGAGGTTGTGTTTCTTTTTCTTCACTTTCTATTTCTTCTAGATCTAGATCATCTCCTTTTGTAAGTTTTGGAAGTTCTACATCTTCACCACGAGCATCTGGATCAGCCATGAGCCATCCTGGAGAAATGATCCTTGATCCATTTGCATGAAAATCTGGAATACTATCTGGCTTGCTATCTTTTTCTCCTGATCCATTTATGTTTGCAATGATTTTTGTACGCAACATTTCAGCATCTGTCATTTGTGATGCCACAGTCCTTTGCCAGATGAGAGAGTAGAGCTTTTTTTGTTCATCATTTATACCCGCAGTATCTGTTTCTATATGTGATGGACGGATGGCCTCATGAGCTTCCTGAGCATTCTTACTTTTTGTGGCATAAGTGCGAAATTGTAAATATTTTTTCCCGTATTTATTTTCTACTACAGATGCGATTTGAGCTAGAGCAACTTTGCTCAAGTTTGTACTATCTGTACGCATGTAGGTGATGTGTCCAGACTCATATAGTCTCTGAGCGATCATCATAGTTCGAGAAGGTGCAAAGCCCAGTCTTGAACTAGCAGATTGCTGTAGGGTAGAAGTGATAAAGGGAGCTTTTGGAGAACGGTTCATGGTGCTTTCTGTGATATCGACAACCTCCCATTCTCCATTTTCTCCGGCAACTTTTCCTTTTTTTATTATTTCATCGACTTCTTTTTTGTCTATTGGTTCTTTTGTACAAGTTAAAGTCAAAGGTATTTTTCCTTTTGTAATGACATCTGCTGTTATAACCCAAAATTTATGAGATTTGAAAGCACGTATCTCTCTCTCACGTTCCATGATGATGCGTAGGGCTGGAGACTGCACACGTCCTGCAGAGAGACCGTAGCGGACTTTTTTCCATATGAGACCAGAGAGATCGTATCCTACTAGTCGATCTAGCACGCGACGTGCCTCCTGAGCCATACGTAGATTCTGATCTATCTCCCTTGGGTGTTCCATAGCTTCCTTTATGGCGTCCTTGGTGATCTCATGAAATACAACACGTTTTGGATTCTTGAGCTTTGTGGCCTCTGCTATGTGCCAAGCGATAGCTTCTCCTTCTCGGTCGGGGTCTGTTGCTAGGATGACTTCATCTGCTTTTTCTGCAAGATCCCTTATTTCTTCTACTATCTTTTCTTTTCCTGGAGATATTTCATAATGTGGAATAAAACCACCCTCGATGTCGATGGCTTTTTTGTTACTTTTTGGTAGATCACGGATGTGTCCAACAGATGCTTTTACAGTGTATTTTCCATCCAGATATTTTGAAATGGTCTTTGCTTTTGCTGGTGATTCAACGATAAGTAATTTCATGTGTGAGGTAAGTATTACACGGAAGGGAAAGAATTGGCAAATATTTATACTATTTTTACTACTCCATTCTCCTCTTTTATCAATCCCTCTATTTCTAATATTGAAATATACATGTTGGTTTTTTGTGCATCTATTCCTAGTTCACGGGAAATAGAATCTTTGTTTCTTGGTTCTATTTGTAATAGATGAATAATTTTCTTTTCATTTTCACTGAGATTTTGTAATCGAGAATTTATTTGCAAATTTAATTCAGATTTTTCTAGTGGAAGTGAACTCTGTCCTTCTCGTCTAGCAAATCCCAAAAATTCTAGGAGGTCATCTGGACAAGTGATAGGCGTTGCACCTAGACGGATGAGCATGTGTGGTCCAGCTGATAATGGAGAGAAAATATTTCCGGGAATGGTTCCAACATCGCGATTGTATTCTGTGGCGTATTTTGAAGTGATAAGTGTCCCAGATTTTAGTTCGGCTTCGATGACAAGAGTGGCGTGAGAAATACCTGCCAGCAAACGATTTCTTTTTGGAAATGTCCAAGGAGCACTTTGTGTATCTGGTTCTAGTTCAGATAGCAGAGCTCCTCCAGATTTTGTTATTTCTTCTGCGAGTCTCAGGTGTGTGGCTGGATACAGTACTTCTGGATCAAGTCCTGATCCCGGGAAAGCTATGGTATAGAGTCCATTGTCCATAGCAGATCTGTGCGCGATACTATCTATACCAAGGGCTAGTCCGGAAACTATACATATATTGTATCCTCTCAAACCAGAAATGAGTTTCTCCACAACTTCTTTTCCATAACTTGAGTAAGCTCGCGCCCCAACAACACAAAGTATCTTCATATTTTTATCTAGAAGTTTTTCTACATTTCCTTTTACGTAAAGTTTATCTGGAGGGTCGTTTATCTCTTTTAGTAGGGGAGGAAAATTGCTATCTTTTTTGAAAATTATTTGATTCATTATTTTAATTTAGTTTGATTATTTTTTAATATTTGCGGGATTATACCATAAACGTATTAAGGCGAAATAAAGTTTTTAAGTTATAGATACTTATCCACAGTTTTAGTTGCCAAAGCTATTGACGGTGAACGTACGTTCACCTATACTATATACATAACAAAGGGGCGAGATTATAAGAAATAATTTTTAAAAAAATATGAGCAAAACAATATTAAAAAAAGAGATTCAAAAGGAGATAAAAGTTTTAAATGGGGTGATAGACATGAGGATCATAAAGGGTCTTCCATACAAGACTCTAGCAAAAAGACATACATTTTTAGTGAAAGAGTTACGATCGATACGATCGGCTAGTTTTTTTAGAATGCTTGGGCAGTATGCTTCGGCTTTCCTTATGTAGTATGAGATACTTATATATATGATAAATGAATATCGCCAAAAAATTATTTCTTTCTATAAATCTCATAAAAGAATGCCTTCCTACGGAGAGATTATGACACTCCTTGGATTCAAATCGAAAAATGCGGTTTACAAGCTTGTGAACAAGCTGGTTGCGGAAAAGGTCGTATCAAAAGATAGTCGTGGCCGATTGATTCCCAACAAACTAGTGGGAGAAATTCCTTTACTCGGTCTTGTTGAGGCAGGTATTCCATCCGTTGCCGATGAGTCAATCTTGGATTCTCTAAGTTTTGATGAATATCTAGTATCAAATCCTGAGAAGACTTTTATCCTTGAAGTAAAAGGGGACTCTATGATAGAAGAAGGAATAAAAGAAGGAGATCTTGTTGTGGTAGAAAAAAAGGAAAGTAAGGATGGAGATATTGTTATTGCTGAAGTAGATGGTGGATGGACGATGAAATTTTTACGAAAAAAACATGGCAAGAAAGTATATCTTGAGCCCGCAAACAAAAACTATAAACCTATCTACCCAGAACAAGAGCTCAATATTGGCGCTGTTGTAACGGGAGTGATAAGGAAATACTAGTATTTTATTTAATATATCCACCAAAATATTTTTATTAGAGTTCAATAGAATGCAAGTTATGTCAACTTGCTTTTTTTGTTAAAATAGGATATATTATAATTTTAAACACTTTGTTTACTGGCTTCTCTTTTATATATTTTATGTAAATAATTATTTGTATTTTTTAGTATTCCAAAAAAAGAAAAAGTCCTCGACGAAGGCGTGCGAGAACGATTTCATGCGAGGACTAGAACTATCGTGAATTGATATTTGTATCACGATGAAGTTATGGTAGTTCAAAAAACGAACTATGATGCTTTGTTCTTTGCCGTCTTTCTTTCCATTTGATTTTTTTGGATCGAGGGTTTTGGGGTTGAACATTTGGAACTCTTGGTCCTGTTGCTTGCGTAAAGCACACCGAAGAACGCAACAGCAATGTTCCAGTTAGTAAGTCCGCTAAAGGCAAGACTACGTTGAAGTTTTTGTGCATGTATCTATGATGCAACAAATGATGACCATTGAGGCGATAGAAGACCCAAGACATTTCAACTCTCCGTGCCTTTGGAAGATGCATGCACCAATGTAAATATTCATAAGCACAGTAATATCCTACAAAAGCCATGAAAGAACCGAGTAATAGCCAATAGTTTCCGATCATAAAGCACGGAATCAGAAAGGGAATTTGGCTAATCAACACCAGAACGGGTCCATTCCACCAAGCCATAGGGATAGTTTTCTTATCAGGCTCATGGACGAGATGATAAGTGTGATCCGCTTTGAAAGTCTGATGATGAACCACTGCGTGTGCACGAAATGGATAGTCAAACTTTCCGATGGGTCTATGCATGACGTATTTGTGTAGTACCCATTCAAATAATGAAGCATAGACAATACCGAGAATACCGCCCAAGGCAATAAAGCCTACAGAGATTAAAACATTCATATTTTTCTGAGTGAAGAGTTTTGTTTTTTGAGCTAAAAATTTCGAACAGCGAAATCTTTTATAATTGTAACACTTATATATTATAAACTTGTTAGACTACGGTTTTTTTGGTACTATTCTATTGATAAACTCGTATGTTAGATATAAAATTTATAAGAGAAAATAGAGATGTGATAGCAAAGGGTGCTCAGAAAAAGCATATTGTTTTTGACCTCGAACAACTTCTTTCTCTAGATGACAAGCGTCGAGAACTCATGGCTTCTATTGAAAAGAAAAGAGCTGAACAAAATGCTATGAGTGAAAAAATCACAAAAGCAACTCCAGGAGAAAGAGCAAACTATATAGAATCCATGAAGCATGTAAAAAGTGGACTTCAGGAAGAAGAGGAAGAACACAAAGAGATAATAAAAAAATGGCAAGCTCTGATGCTCCAAGTTCCAAACATTCCAGACATGTCTGTTCCAGAAGGAGAAAGTGATGAGGATAATCTAGAAGTCAAAAATTGGGGAGAAAAAACAAAATTTACTTTTGAAGCCAAGGATCATATAGACATCATGACCAAACTCGGCATGGTGGACTTTGAAAGAGGAACAAAGGTTCACGGATTTAGAGGATATTTTCTCATGGGAGATGGAGCTAGATTGTCTTTTGCTATTTGGAATTATGCAATGGAATTTTTTGGAAATAAAAAAGGTTTTGTTCCTATTATTTCTCCATCTCTCGTTAGAAAAATAGCTCTATATGGAACTGGATACCTACCTGGTGGAGCCGAAGATTTTTATATGACCCAAGATGATGCAGTGCTTTCGGGAACAGCAGAAGTTCCTCTCATGGCATTTCATAGTGACGAAGTTTTGGAAGAAAAGGATTTACCAAAACGCTATCTCGGTTTCTCTCCATGTTATCGTCGAGAGGCTGGTGCTCATAGCAAAGATGTAAAAGGTCTCATACGTGTCCATGAATTTTACAAATTTGAACAACTCGTTCTATGTGAAGCCGATCATCAAAGCTCCGTTGCTTTTCATGAGGAGATAAATAGAAATACAGAAGAGTTTATAGAATCTTTGGGTATTCCTTACCGAACAGTTGTAAACTGTGGAGCAGATCTTGGCCTAGGTCAGGTAAAAAAATACGATGTAGAACTTTGGGTTCCAAAAGAAGAAAAATACAGGGAGATATCCTCGGCTTCATATTTTCATGATTTTCAAACTCGCAGACTAAATATCAGATACAAAGATAAAGAGGGAAAATTACGCTACGCCCATTCACTCAACTGCACAGCCATTCCTACACCGCGCATTCTAGTTTCTCTAGTTGAAAACTACCAAAGGGAAGATGGATCGGTCGTGATTCCAGATGTCCTTAGAAAATACATGGGTAAGGACTCTATAAGTTCAATATAATTAAAAATAATGCAAAAACGCTTGCATGGTTTGCAATCTCTAAAACTGAGAGAAAAAAAGAAAAAAAAAGCCATCGGTATTTTCATTTTATTTTCTTTAATAACGATTTTATTTGTTATGACTGTATACTTTATACTCCATTCTTCTTTTATACAGATAAAAAGTATCTCGATTGTTGGAGCAGAATCAATATCGAAAAATGACATTGAACGTATCATTTCAAACACGCTCGATGGAACATATATAAAAATAATACCCAGATCAAATATATTTTTTTATCCCAAAACTGAAATAAAAAAAATACTGATTAATAAATTGAATTATATAGAATCAGTTGATATAAAGAGAAATGGACTTGGAGCCATTGTGGTTTATATCACAGAAAAAAGTCCTGTAGCTATGGTTTGTGACGGACTACGAATAGATAATATAGAGGAAAATGATGAATGTTTTTTTGTTGATCAAAATGGATACGTTTTTGAGACAGCTACTACGACAAGCCCAAAGTTCATTAGGTACTACATATTTGAAAGTAAAAAAGATGCAATTCTTGGTTCAAATTTTATGGATAGTCAAAAATTTAAAGATTTGAGAAAATTTGTAGATGGTGTGTTTTCTTTGGGAATCACCCCTCTAGGTGTCCTTGTGAGTGATAATAGTCAGTATGAAATGTATGTAAAAAGACAAGGAGAGGATTCTGAGATCGTTATCTATTTTGATGACAAAGTTCCATTTGAAAAAACTCTTTCAAACCTTTACACTTTTTGGAAAAATGCTTTTTCTGATAAAAAACAAAAAGCAACAATTACCAATACCGCTACCACCACCATAACCTCCAATCCAGATTTCAATTTTATAAATCTACGTTTCGGTAATAACATATTTTATTCTACAAAATGATTCCTGATCCACGATATAGATTTTATAAACCAAAAGGATTTTTCCCCTCAATCATTTCTGCCATGATTGCGGGTATTGTCATTTCCATCGTCCTTATTTCTGGATCAAAAATACTATCTCATAAATCTGTTGCAAAGGAGACTTTGGTATCCGATGCTTCCAACGTGGATCTTTTTGAAGAACCATTTTTAGAAGAAAGTGAAGAAGATCCAACTTTCATATCGAGATTTTCTAGAGGGTTTGTGTATACAGCTTTAAAAGATGAGGAAATTATAAAAAGCGTTTCTTTTCCAAAAATCGCAATCACAAAAAATATTTCTGCCAAAAACTATGGAGTTATGAGTCTCGATAGAGACACAACGCTTCTTCTGAAAGATTCAGAGCGTCTGGTTCCTATAGCTTCTATTACAAAACTTGTCACTGCTGTCGTATCAAAAAATGTTTTTAAGAAAAATAAACAAATAGAAATAACTACAAGTATACTTGCTACAGAAGGAAATACAGGAAAGTTGAGACTTGGTGAAAAAATAAAGACTGATGAACTCCTGTATCCATTACTTATGGTTTCAAGCAACGATGCCGCCGAAGCATTAGCACAGAACTATGGTCGAGAAAAATTTATAAAAGAAATGAATAACTGGGTAAATTCTATTGGAGCATACAATACGTATTTTACGGATCCATCTGGACTTTCTAAGCAAAATCTTTCTACAGTCAAAGATTTATCTATCATTACAAAATGGATTCTGGAAAATGAACCAGAAATATTTGATATAACATCTACAAAAGAAAAATCTATACATTTCCATACTTGGATAAATCCGACTCATCTTTTAAATATTACTTCTTATATTGGTGGAAAAAATGGTTACACATTTGCAGCTGAAAGAACCGGACTAGCACTCTTTGAACTTGGAAAAGATAAACACAAATACTTGGTTATTGTTCTAGGTAGTAAAGATAGAGACAATGATACGATGTCACTTTTGACTGAAGCCCTGAGATAGAGGAAGAGGCATTTGAGCGATATTTGTGTTACTATCGGCCTATGAATTTTTGGAAAAATATCAAAAAACCCTTATTTGTCCTAGCTCCAATGGCCAATGTTACAGACGTGGCTTTTCGTCGTATCATAGCAAAATATGGTAAGCCAGATGTTATGTGGACAGAGTTTGTTTCTGCTGATGGCCTCATATCTCCTGGTAGGGAAGTTTTGCTTAGAGATTTAGACTATGTAAATGAGGAGCGACCTATCATCGCCCAGCTTTTCACAGGACATAGAGACAAGATGCTTGAAGCAGGAAAACTTGTAAAGAAACTAGAATTTGATGGACTAGATATAAATATGGGATGTCCAGATCGATCTGTAGAAAAGCAGGGAGGTGGGGCGGCCATGATAAAGGATAAAAAAAATACTCTGGCGGTTTTGGAATCGGCTCGAGCTGGAGCTATCGATCTGCCTGTATCGATAAAGACACGCATCGGTTACAGTAAAAATCAAATAGAAGAGTGGATCGGTTTTCTCCTTGAACAAAAACTACCAGCTCTGACAATACATCTACGTACTAGAAAAGAAATGTCAGATGTTCCAGCACATTGGGAACTCATGGCTGAGATTGTAAAGATGAGAGATCGTATTTCCCCAGAAACTTTGATTATTGGAAATGGAGATGTTACTAGTCTCGAAGATGCAAAAAATAAAATAAAAGAAACTGGATGTGATGGAGTGATGATCGGTAGGGGAATATTTGGTAACCCTTGGTTTTTTTCTGGAAAAATAGTTTCTCCAGAGGAAAGGCTCAATGTTCTTGTTGAACATACAAAACTTTTTGAAAAACTTTTAGGAGATGTAAAAAACTTTGCTATTATGAAAAAACATTTTAAAGCCTATGTTTCGGGATGGGATGGAGCAAAAGAACTACGAATCAAACTGATGGAAACAACAAATAGTCAGGAGGTTGACGAAATTATAAAAATGTATCTGAGTAAATAAATGTGGATAACTTTGTTGATATTTATAATTTAGGGGAGTATTATAAATTACGGTATGTTTAGTTGCGTTCTTCCTTTATAAAAGGAGGTGATCAATTGGTTGATGGGTTGGGAGTGGGGGGGACATCGGGTCCCTCCACTCTACTCGACTAGGTTAAGTTTCACTTATCCTTTTTAAATTAGTTCTTTCTGCAGAATTTTTTCTGCCAACACTCACAAGCCGTATGCTTTGTGGGTTGTTTTGTTTCTGGGCTATTTTTGATACAATCTCTTCATGAACAACACTTCAAATTCTACAGTCCT